>Ga0182030_10001933_pt1 | contig 43533 bp, 58 predicted proteins | sample 812S3MmetaG_FD_121299 | JGI IMG/M metagenome (GOLD analysis project Ga0182030, IMG submission 121299) | Permafrost microbial communities from Stordalen Mire, Sweden - 812S3M metaG (Illumina Assembly) | ecosystem: Environmental > Terrestrial > Soil > Wetlands > Permafrost | place: Sweden... | reverse complement strand
CAAATAGCATTGTATTTTATGAACTAACGGAATAGAGGTTTAGCCAATACAGACTTGACTCCGAATGCTGAATGTAAAGGAATAGATATCGCCACAACAATTGCAAAAACAGTTAAGAATTCATACTTCTGATATCGTGCAATCAAGAAAGCCAACACTGCAGCTCCTATCGTATCAACAATGGGAACATCAAGAATACGCCAAGCATGAAATTCCGTACCTGGAGCATATGCTATATCAGCTAATCCACTCCATGGATGTGATAATGAATACATGAAGAAGATTATGTAAGCGCAGACGGCAATGATGATCTTATCACTTTGTTTCATCTTGATTTAAAATCAAAATAAGTAAATAATATAACTCAATCAATTTTATATAACTTAATCTTAAGCTTTGATTCTTCTAAGACTTTTTGATACTCTTTCCAATCACCACCTGCAAGTCCACATCCTATATTATGAGGCATAGCAACTGTATCAATGCCAAGCTTCACAATTTCTTCGAGACATTGTTTGAACCAAGTCAAACGTTGTCTTGGAGAATCATTGTACATGTTAGGCTTACCTGGTTGAAATTGTGCAAACATACAAATAACATGTGGAGTATACTCTTCACTAGGATTATCAGGACTAGTGAGAACTATGGTTCCAGGTTTCGAGTGTCCTTTCCTTTGAGTATAGACATCTGCATACTTCCATTTGTCAGCAATATTCTTCGCTAATCCTCGTGCACCTATGCTTATACAATTGCATTGATGTGCAATGTATTTCTCTCCACTTGTCAATAGATCACCTTGAATGATCTCCATTTAATTTGTTCAAACGAATAAACATTTTGTCAAATTATCAAATAAAACTGATGGATAAGGTGATACCGGATTTTTGTGTACTCAAATCAAAAGAAGACTATCCTCTTAAGAATCTTCACGATGTTATAATTAATAGTATGCGAAGCACTCTGAGATCGTCAGAAAACAAAAGTAAATCTTTTAGTATGAGCGTCCGAATAGGATATGAAGGATTTGATTTTCCAGAAGCAGATGCAAAATCTCTTCGCGGTAACTGGGCAAACATGCTTTGTTGGTTTCCAAAGAAAGACTGGAAGGGGGATGGTGATTGCGGAGGATTTATTGTATTTCTTAATGAGAAGACAAGTGCTTATTGCTTGTATAGCGAGGCTGAAGTATTTCAGTATTTAAAGATTACAGTATGACATGGATATCAATACAAATTGATATATTCGTATAAATCATTCGATAAGTCAAATGTCGTGGAGATCAAACTTGGATTGGTCGAAGGGTAGAAGTAGAGGTATAGCTTTCTTTTGTGATTGTTGTGATGATCATAACTATACGGATGGCGTCTTCATGGAGGGCAAAGATGGATATGGTAAGTTGAAGTCCATAGTCTGTTTAAATTGTTACAAGTACGTGACAATAGGTGTGTGTGAACATTGTCATCCTCCTGATGAATAAGCATTACATCATTGAACTCAATGATGTAAATTTGATGTTGATTACCAACGACGGCGTCTGCGACCATAAGGTCCAACCAAATACGGATCGTAGACGTATGGCGGTGCGACATATCCCGGATAGCCATACCCACCGTAGGCAAGGTCTCCTCCGATTATGGCACCTGTGGCAAGACCAAGACCTAAGCCCAATCCGTCCCCTCCCCACCCTCCACCTCTCCAGCCTCCATCGCCTCCATGCCCACCATGTCCTCCGCCGCCATGTCCTCCGCCGCCATGTCCTCCACCACCGTGCCCTCCACCACCTCTGAACTCGATATCTGGCTCACCTTGAATAGGTGAGTAGAGATCTTCGACTGCTGCGGCAAACCTCTTGATATCATCAGTGTCCTTACTGAAGTGAAGATCATCGCCAAGAGCATACATTACTGCTGCCTTGATGACAAATGCCACGCACATGCCCTTGTCTTTGCACTTCTTATCGACGTGCTCAGGATGATGATCAAATTCTTCAAAATCGTAGTCATCAGTATGATGATCCACGTATGCTTGGAGATATTCACCTATGATATCATGATACTTGTAATTCTTCATTGGATCAAAACGATACACCTTCTTTTCCATCGCATCGAAGATCAAAAGACTAGAATGACGAATAACATGTTCGACTACATCTCCATCTTCATCTTCTTTGAAGCGATCGACTTCGATAATAACGCGAACAAGTTCTGGTATGTTAGCTTTGAGATGCAGATGTTCTGGTCCAGACTTCTCATGTATTTCAAAGTGTTGATGGTGTTTGAACACCTTATGTTCTCTCCTCGGATGTTCTTGAATATGAATGACTAGTGGAGTTCGCACTAATCCTTCATAGTTTGCAAGAACCTCATTGAAGTAGCGACCGTCCAAGTAACAACGATCGGATGGATCGTAGTCTTTGTAGGTGTCCAAAAGTTCTTCCATTTATTCAAATCTTAAAAAGATGTGAATTATTTTCCGCGCGATGCGTTGCTAAAATATTGACCTCCACCATTATTCGTCCTTGGTTGCTGTTGTTGATATCTGTTGTTGTTGTTTGCGTTTTGTGCATTTTGGGCATTCTGATCATCCTTATTTTTCTTATTTGCTTTCATAATAACGCCGACAACAATAATGATAATAACAACTACCATGATCAATCCAACAAGTGCTCCTAAATCGAGACCAGAAGTTGCAGTTGCGGTTCCTTTTTGTTCCAGTGATAAGTTAATTTTAGCAGTGTTAGACATGACACAATCTGCATGAGCATCACCATTTTGAAGAAATCCAATATCTCCAGTTTTCGAATTGGTAGCATAAATTAAAACATCCGTTGTAGTAAGCGATGTATCAGCATGACACAAATTTGTTAATTCTTGTGTCAACGCTGTGTTAATATCATTGGTTGTACTAGATTTTGTGACAGTAACTTGAAATCCTATAGGTAAAATAGGAGAACTTGCTGTAGCATTAGCCGTAGCAAGTTGTAAGGCAGATACTGTACTATCAATAGCGTTTTGCATTGAACAACCTGCATCAGCAGTACACGTTTGATCAAATGTAATGTTACCTGTAGTTGTGTTATTAAGAATAATATCTACACCTGAAATGATATCTTGACAAACCGCATTACAATCATTAGTTGAAGATTGATATGTAGTGGCTATGGCATTATTTACGACATCTGCAGATGAAGTTGATAGTGATGCTCCCATTTATGTTATTCTTTTTATTTATTTTCAAGATGTTGGAGTTTTTTGACAGCATTGTATTTCTTACCTTTTTATGATATCTCTACCAGAAACTTGTTAAATTAAGTAGACAACGGAACCCATATTCTTGTGTTTGCCGCTTTGGTAATAAAATTCGATTGGTAAATCATCCGAGGTGAAGAAAAAGATTTTACCTTTAGCTAAACCCTTAAATCCTCCTTGAACATTTTTAGCTAGAGATCCTGGAGCTTCTTCCATTGTTTTATCTGGAAGTAGTTTGTAACCTCCTTCGGCATCAGAGGTAAAGTAAAAAGGTTCATCACTTAAATTTTTGAACTCATAATAGACGTTTCTTTTCAAATATATTTGAGGAGCTTCTATATCATCAATGTAAAATGCTTGTTTAGATCCCTTATCGAGTAATCTATTTTCAGCAGTCTTATCTCCTACTGTTATAGTAAAACTCTTTTGTACTACCATATTATTACTCATTCGAGTTTTGGGATGATCATCCTCCTTTTTAGATCTTAATGAGAGAATTATTAGTATCACTATTATTATAATAATCAGCAAAACAACGCTCATTATTATTGATTTCATTTACGTATGACAGAACTTTTTAAAATCCATAATAAAAATGATCGTACTCTTGATGATACTCTTAATATTTCTACTCGCGTCATTCTACTTCAAAAATAAGGTGGATTATCTTAATAGATTCTTTGAATATTATTGTAAAGATCCAGCGGTCTTCGATTCTAAAGACTTTCCTTGGACAAAGAATTTTCGTGACAATTGGAAGTTAATCTTACAAGAATATCTTGAGTATTCTAGCAAATACTCAATTCCTAACTATACTAAAATTAATGAAACTACTAGTAGTTGCGATGTCAATAATCGCTGGAAAACTCTATTCCTCAGAATATTCAATAGTGATACGAACATCACTCACTTATTTCCACAAACCATGCATTTAATAAAAACTTGTCCATGTACTTTAGCATTTTTCAGTGTATTTGAACCAGGAACAAAGTTGGTGAGGCATAGAGGTGTTTATAAGGGTGTAATTCGGTATCATTTGCCATTGATTGTCCCAGATGAATGGGATAAGTGTTTTATAAATGTTAATGGAAGAGTTCTCAATTGGCAGATAGGATCTGACTTAGTCTTCGATGATAGATTTTTACATCATGCTGAAAATAATACCAATCAAGTTCGAGTAATATTGTTTTTGGATATTAAGAGAGACTTCAAAAATCCTATTCTTAATTTCATCAACACTATCATTTTACGAATCGTGAAGTCGAATGACATTTTAATTGATACCCTAAGCAAAGCCAATAACCTTAACCTCAAAGTATTGTGACAATTTTAAATCCTCCAGAAGACTGAACCTCCATGAGTATCAATTATGTCATTCTTGATTTGATACTTTTCACGAAAGAAATGGACAGCAGTTTTGCAACCTAACATATAGTTATTATAATCATCTATAATCAAAAATCCCCCTTTGACTATATTCTTGTAATAATGTTCCAATACGAATAAGGTTGATTCATAGTAATCGCTGTCTAATCTCAGAATAGCAATTGCACCTACATCTGTTATAGGAATAGTATCTTGAAATAGACCTTCAATGAAATATACTTTAGAATCTAATAAACCTAGTCTTCGGAAATTGGAACGAACTTGAGCAACAGAATGCATATTCTCAAAAAGTAATTCGACAATACTGTGTATACTTTCATCCTGTGTATTAGATTTCGGAGTTGGTTTTGGAAAATATTTGAATGTATCAAACAAATATACATTTTTGTCTGCATTTCTATCTTTCAATATAGCCTTAATGATCATTCCAGCGCCACCACGCCACGAGCCCGTCTCCACTATACACCCAGGAATTTCATTCTCAATGATATCATTTAATAGCGTCTCGATTTGATCAACTTCTTTTACATCACACATTGAATGGACATCTGGATGATCAACAAAAATCTTGTATTTGAGTAGATACTCCATCTCATTGTGAGTAGGAGTTTTGGGACAAACTGCAATTATCTTCTTATAATTAGGTTCCAACATAAGAGGATATTTTAACTTCACATCAACCATTCTAAATGGGAATATTTTGGCTCTCATACCTTCCAGATATTTTGATCGACCAACAGAACGTTTTTTTCTAAACATTAGATACAGCAATATTATGATTGCAACAGTTAATATGAGAGGATAAATCATGTAGTGTTGTTTAAATTTGATCTTTGGATCAAATTTAATATATCACATCTTAGGCACAGCCAATGGGAATGTTATTTTGTAAATTACCCAAGGTTTCAGTGTATTTTATGTAAAATAAGACTGTCAAGAAAACAAAGATAATGAGAAGGACAATAAGAATAAAAAGAATAATTAGAAAAGTACTCCTCTTTACAGTCCTATCTGTTGGAGGTCTTGCACCAACAACTCTACCTGACATCTCGTTTTATATTATCTTTAATTTTGCAGTTTTAAAATTATTACACACGAAATTTTACAGCTCATAGCTTGAATTGATTATGTTTGAAAAGATATATGATGATTGAGTTTAATATCACTTATATTGTCTCTACATTTCAAAAACTATGTATCCTTCATTAATTGTGTCACGTAATGTGAAAAATTCATTCCAGCCGCGTGGCAGAGAATACGTTATTTCTTCAACAATTGGCCTTCCATCACCATCATATCTAGTAAGACGATATGGTACTTGATCAAATTTCCTCCATTCTTTCGGAGGAAACCTTATCTTATTCAGAGGCAAATCGTTTTGTTCTAGATGAAAGATCTCACTATTATATTGATTCTTGAGTAATCTCATATATGTTTCTCCATCTCGTTTTCCGAAGGATATAATAGCCAATGGTTTGATGATCTTACTAGTTAAAGAGATTAAACCATCAATGATATCTTCTTGAGTGTCACCAGTTTCGTCATTCCAAATACTAGGTTCGTCAATATAGGATAGATATCTATCTTCGCTAATCTTGATAGTAGTCAAGATTTCTTTTTTGTTTGATCCTGTAAATTCTTCTAATTCTTCTAGTTCCCATAAATTTCCAAAAGCAACAGGTAAACAATAGTTACCAGGACCTTCATGAGAAAATTCATTAAAAGAATAATCTGACACACATTTAAATTCAATGTAAGCTACATGTTTACCTATTTCTACACTTTTTGCAAGTCTAATAACTTTTTGACGCTCTTCAACAGGTTGAGTTCTATAATTTAGGTGAGTTTTCCATATTCCATGTTGATATACGGAGCAATAATCTCGTTTAAGAACTAATGATACTTCAAACAATATCCCATTTGTGACTAATGTGAAATATCTGCGTGATTCTATACATTGATGACAATCTCCATTAGCTTGAGGATTATCAATAAGAGTGGCATCTCCCATGTCACGAGCATTGATAATTTTAAAGTCTAAAGGAAACGACTTCGCGAATCTCGTGAAATAGTTGGCATGAAATGTTTTTGCTTCATAATAGAATTTCCTAGCAAACTCCTCGAGGTTTTCATATCTTAAACATACGGGTTGCTCTCTTGAAAAATCTATAGCCATGCCAAACAAAGTATCAGACATTACTATATTGTTAGCAAACTTACATGTTCTAGCTAATGTAAGTAAATCATTATTAGAGAGATGTGGAAAGATGTGTCCTGAGAATAAATTCTTCAAACCAATGAAATGTCCAGTCGCTTGTACTTCAAACTTCTTTGGTAATACGACTCTTCCCATTCCTTCAGTCCTACTTTTTGTAGCATTTATAGAAAGTCTCAATCCTTCACATATCATATTATTGATAGTTCTGCTTTCTGCGCCAACATCTCTTGTATATCCCTCATCTCCTGGACCATATTCTAAAATCAAATCACAATAAAATTCTTTGTGGGATTTACACACTTTGACAGGTAAATCTGACATATCTACAAGATCAGCTACTGCATATATTGCTACACGAATATAATTATCTTGTAATGTTGTCCAGTTTTGAAATCTCCTATCAAGAAACTTATTGAGCATTTCATATCAAACTTGTACAAGTTTGATATATCATTATCAACTGACATCTATCTTTTTATAACCTTATAACTAAAAGATGACTGAATGTCCCATTTGTCACAAAGAGTGCGAAAGCAAATATCGCATTGAATGTGATAACTCTTGTGGCACTGTTACTTCACAACCATGTGGTTGTGAATACTATCACAATACTATAGGACTTCGCGTTCCTGTTAAGGGACATAATCCTCAATGCGGAGATTCAGATGAGTAATAAAGACATAAATTCTTTTCTTATTCGAGAAAAGAAATGGAAGAAGACTCTTATGTTGTTCTCGGATTCGGTCAGCAAGATTATCCTGAAGAATTCATTGTCTTAGTACATGAATCTGAAAGATGTGGTATTCCATTTAATTGGTTGACAGAAAAGCTTCCTTCTCAAGTTGAACAGTTGAGAGCATCTGGCAATAAGGATCATGACATTGCTCGTATATTAGGATATATAGCAGGAGGAGATTGTAAGTTTGGATTCTACTTAGGTGTAGCTGAAGGAGACATCCATTTCTATTTAAGTGGTGAAATGTGTTTAAGCTTTCTTAAGGAATATGGTCCTGGTTCCGACAAAGAAAAACTCGTTGAAGGAAAACAAGTGAGATTCCTTGTCTGTGATCATATCAACTTTGCAGAGATTCGAGAAGGTAAGCCTCTTGTCTATGTTGTTTCAAAAACAAATGATGAAGGCAAAGCTAGACCTTATATTCAACTCAATTACAGAGATGATGACTTCTATTCCATATATCTCAGGACAATGAAGTGATTCCCTTGTTTTGTCATTTTGATGGTCCAAAGATGAAACATTCTATATGCAAAGAAATTAGAGTCGACAGAGTATTAACGCATGCTGATGCCCTTCTAGTTTTAGCACTGGCTTCGGGGAGCGGCGATGGTACTATTGTTGTTTATAAATACATTGGAAACCCGAAACAATCATTTGATTTTCAAGATAGAATCAGCAAAATTCACAACAAGCTATATGGAATAGATTTCATATATCCTGTTTTAAACTTCAGATTGCGCGTAAGCTATGCGAATGAAACTGAGATTCGAGACATAGTTCTGCTTGAACTTGTGGAACCTGTGAAGTCTATCAAGTTTGATCCTCCAATTGATTTACCTTCCTATTGTGATTTCATTGTTACTTATGCTTGTGATAAGCAAGCATTTCAAGTTGATATTGAAAATCTTGATGTATCTAAATTATTGACTCCATGTTATACTGTTGGTATAAGACATATGAGTCAAGAGTATTTCACGCAATTGTCCACTCCAAGCATTCACACCGAAGTTACGATTGATAATGTTGTATATAACAAAATCGATCTGTTTGAGTAATGTTGTTCGTGTGAACAATGTTACAATTAGATTTTGACATTACATGAGAAGATAATGTAGAGGAACCTATTTGATACCATTGCCCAATTGAGAAAGATCCATTTAAAACGATATTTCTTCTTTCAAATATTCAATTAAATGTCATACGAATCTCGATCTGACTTTGCAGAGTATATCGAAGTGTTTCAAGCAAGAGAAACTCCAATACCACAAGAAGTATTGGATATAGTTAAGAAAGAATGCGGAAATGATGTCCCAAATGTATATGATGTCAAGCGTATATTACGACGTAATGGCAAATCTTCATATATGGAACAGGCTAACAAGATAATATATAGGCTATACGGAGTTCCTTTACCGAAACTCAGTGATGCTGACATTGAGAGACTTAAACAAAGACATGAAGAATTAAATAATATGTGAACTTGCTAAAATGGAGAAAAGTTGCGAGATAATCATCATTATAATCATTCTCGTTCTGATTTACATATTTATGTTTCATCTAGGTAGATATCTATTTCCACCACAAATAGTGTCCCGTCGCAAAAAACCAAAGGTTGGGGACGATCGATTCAAGAGAATGTCTCATGCTACAAAAGAAAAGCTAGTTGACATTTTGAGTGAGACTACATTTCGAAATAATGGAAAAAGAGTAGATAGAAACATAATACGACATTCTGTAGAGAAATGGGGTGATGGTCATTGGGATTTCCCATTTGAATGCAAACATAAGACTCTTAATGATGGAGTCAAATGCACTTGTGGACATCCACACAAATATGAATAACTACATCTTTGTAAATAAAAAGGAAAGGTGATGGAGCAAGAACAACTTTACAGAATAGTTGTGTCGCAGAGATCTGGTCAATTTCTCAGTACTATATTAGATGCTTGTGGAGAAAGTTCTCTTATGACAATGAAAGAGAAATCATATGTTGTTAGAACAACAAAAGCTATTGCAGAGAAACTTAAGGTAGACAATGATTGGGTAGAGAAGGTTGAATTATATCTGATATATCACGTTAGATCAGTAGTTGATGAATAAGAATGATAGTTATGATTTTCGACAGAATTCACTATCTGGGGTTCTAAGTCTAAATGCTCAAAATGCGGTTATGAGAAACCTGTCACCAAGACACCAGAGGTCGTCATTGTACAAAAAAGGGAAGAAGTTGCCCATTGGAAACTAGGTGATGATAATCCTGAATGGAATAGATTTGGACCTTACAGTACAATGAAGGGTGGATACTACGGAGATCCAGTTCCAGGAGAACCTGAAGGACTAAAACATCCAAAATGTGGATGTGATCATTTGCAACATTGTCCAAAAAGACATCATACTGAAGGATGTAATTGTTATACTTGCCGATGCAAAACAGGCAAATGGTAACTTAAGTAATGATATGCAATGGATATCATTACATGATGAAAGTAGTAATTGTTCTGCCACAAGCAACTTGTTTGACATTGCGTATATTTGGAACCATTTTGGGACTTTTGCTAATCATGGATCTTATGACATAACCTAATTGATTATCAGCATTCGAACCAAATGTCCAGAGTTGACCAAGAGCGTCTATGAACGCTGTATGATCAGGACCACAAGAGATTTGTCGAATATTTACGAAGTTTTCAAATCTGAATGCTCTATCACGAATTCCATTCTCTAGACGACCTGCATCTCCTATTTTCCAAAGTCTTCCTTCAATATCTATATACATGGCAAATCTATTTGAACAAGATATTTGCATCCCTTCTGGTCCAGGGAATTGTCTAGGAACTAAAATATCTGTTGTTCCATAGAACACACCATTTCCTGTAATCCAAGCACTTCCTCTTTCATCTAGGAAAGCAATGTTTTCAGGTCCGCAACTAATGCTTCTAACATTTCGAAACTCTTGAGGATTAGATATCATTTGAGGTGTATGTATAGCATTTGCATTACCGTGGCCCAATGCACCATGTGCTCCTGCTCCAAAAGTCCAGATTCTTCCTTCTGCATCAAGAAACGCAGTTCTATCGTTTCCACAAGAAAGATCTTTCAATCCTTGAAATCTTGGAATCATAGTTGGTATTAAACGATCGTTCATATCACCATGACCTAATTGACCAAGTATATTATCTCCAAAGGTCCATATTTGACCTTGAGCATCTAAAAATGCCGTATGTGAATTTCCACAAGCAATCTTCCTGATCTTTGTGAAGATTCTCGGTGTTTCGATCATTTTGAAAAACTTTCTATTTTGAGTAGTACCATGACCTAATTCCCCATTATTTCCTTGGCCCATAGTCCAAACTCTGCCTTTAATATCTATGAGTGCTTGATGGCCACTACCGCATGCAATCTGTAGAATTCCATAAATCTTCGAAATTATTTCTGGATTAATTAATGGTTCGAGACCGAAAAAACGAGTACCGCAAGCCCACAGTCTTGTCTTAACTATATCACGATATACTTCGCGAGGATTTCGAACTCCTGTTATTCCTAAATCATCGCGTAAGATGATACGAAACAATTCTTGATTTTGACCATTGCATTTTGCACTCAAATCCGCGTTAGCAATACACAATGTTAATAGTTCTTTTCCTCTTATTTCATATGCAACTATCGTATTTATGAATATATCATTTGGAAGATTTAGCCAAGTTTGTAATACTTCTCCTGGAGGTACCGGAAGATATGTTGCTTGAAGACTTTCCAAATCTCCAGGTCTACCTAATATACCATCTATAATATGATACATTTTGCCTTTAGCTAAAAAGCTGTACAAAATTGATAAACCATCAATAGTATTACGTCCCAGTTCATCAAAGCCTGTTGGAAATCCTACGGGATCTATTCCATATCGAAACATTTTCTTGAAAATGGGTGATGCTAAGATAAATTCTATAGGAATGTCGAGATATTCTGCTACATATTCTATTGCTACATCATCTGGAAGATAGACTTGAGCATTTCTCGGAAGTGACTCTCTTAACAAAAAGGGATATATCATACCTGCATCATGTTCTCTCAAAATGTCACCGCGAGTCACTTCCATTTTAAAGTAATCTTTAATGACTAAAGATAAAGGTTTGTGAGAAAAACAAAATGGATAATTTCGTAATACCTGATATTACTTCTCTAATAGCTAACTCAGGATGTAGTACTGGTCCAAATGATGTTGGACCTAATTACGTATTGATGTTTGGCAAATATACTGGACGCAGTATTCTAGAAATATTTAAAGCTGATATAAGCTATATCGAGTGGTTGGAACAACAACCCGCTAAGACGAAGACAATGTTATATGTGAAAGAATCAATCAAATTCTTGAGAGCATTGAGATTCAATTATTATTTGAAGAACCATACTCGAGCTGAAATAGTTCCGGATGGAGGTTACAGAATGCCATTTGGTAAACACAAAAACAAGCTATTGGGAGCAGTTTTTGTTGAAGACAGAGAATATTGCAAATGGCTCAAAGGTGAGATTCCAAATGCTGAACAATCATTTGATACTTGGATAATTCTCAAGAAGCAAATGGAATTTTTGGAAGCAAACAAGCCTACTGAGAAACAAAAAGAGGCTAGCATTATTAGTGATACTTGTGAACAAAGTTATGATCTCTATGCTTCGGGTAAAACTGTAGAAGAAATAGCTGCACATCGAAAGTTGAAATCTCAAACAGTTGAAGATCATCTCGCAAAGTGCATTGAAATAGGATTGATTACAGATACAAGTGTATTAGGATTAGACATAGAAACTGCAAATTACGTCATAAACATTATAAACGAAAAGCTAAATGGTGATTCAGGCAAACTCAAACCAATAAAAGAGCTGGCCGACGATGAAGCAATGGGCATAACATATTCTCAAATCAAATATGCTATTGCGTATATGAAATCTCCTATGAATACATTCAAATAAAATGCGTCTTTTTGAAGGATCTCACTTTTTGATTTTACAATGTTTGAATGAGACATTGTAAAGATGACAGAATTCGTCATTTGTGTTGGAGAGCATAACAAACTCTCCAGAACAGAACAGCTTAAAGTGATTGAAGAGCTCAAATTGGAAGTGATATCCCAAGAACTTCATGCTATCATTGTGAGAGCTACAGAAGCAGATATGGAGAAAGTCAAAAAGCTAGATTGGGTTGATCGAGTTGAACCATATCATTTTGTCATTCTGATACCAGTATTCAATACTATGTCACGACGTTTAGGTTCTTATAAGTGAATCTAATTTCCTTCTGCAAGCTTTGCTCGAATCTTCTTAATCTCTTCTTCATCTTCATCACCTTCGTTTTCATCACCTGGCCAAGCTACACAAGTGTTATGGTTTTCAGTGACTGGCTTTATTTTAGAAAATCTGATACATTTCGTTCCTATTAACGTGTCAATACCGGAACACTCATCACAATAGTCTAGATGATAGAAGTTTTTCTTTATTCTAGCATCGGTAACATCTTGATATTCTGCTATCAACAAGAATTTGAAGATTATATACAGCAGATCTCGAGGGAATACATCAACTATTACCTTCTTAAATCGCATAATGATAGACATAGTCAACATTATATCTTTTATGTACGGCAAGTAGTGTTTGTAATGCTTAGGATTCCATAACATAGCATTAAATGTTGTGAATATGCCTCTCTGACCTTTGTAATGAGAGATGGCTGCAGGTTTCTTTTTGCTTTTAGTTACAAATTTTGTGTCGTGTTCTCTAATAGGATGAACATCCATGCCATGTTTTGCACAATGCCTCGTTTTCTTACCACCAATCATATATGTAATCTTATTAACTTTACGAAGAATTAGATCCTGTGATAGTGGCCAATTCTTGTGTAGAAATCGGAGGTCATTATGTCCGACTTCAACTAAACCATATCTTTTTATGATCTCAGCAAAAGATGGTGTGAAGTTGATGCCAAAAATCAGTGGAAATGTATCAGGTCTATGCTTTGCATATTTGTCTATTTGTTGATAAAAAGAAACTCCAATGCTTTCAATTGCCTTCAATTGTGACATTCCGATTGTTTCATCTTTGTAGAATTTAGATAAAAGCTTTGCTGCAACAATTATGTCTGGACAATAACAAACATGAGAAAGTCCAATTATACTTATGACATGCAAAGGTAAAGGTTGCTCCAATGTAGCTACATTGATGAGAGATGCATTGTTTCTCAAAAGTTTCACTATTAGAGACTCCCATTCGAGCTTAGTCGTTATAAAGTTCCATTTCATATATTCAGCTTGACCATTCACATATATCTCTATATCATCGAAACACTGTGATTTATGAAGAAGTTCACGGTAGCTGTGAGGATTGCTGTGATTGTCACAAACTAAGCGACCTTCTAGCTTGCGCCATGTAGCTGGACGAGAACATTGAATCAGAGTTGGATCTGCGTCGAAACACTCTTCTACTTCGCAGGTCTGAAACTCTTGATACGCTGCATCTGCATTAGGAATGAGATGCAATGATGTGAGAATCTTGTCATGATAAGGACATCTCATTTATTATCTTAATCCATGTGTTTAGATATATAGCATGCTCATGCTATATATCAACTAGAGTGTTTTGACCTTCATATCATTTTCATACACTTCGAATATTATGCGTTTCTTATTTGTATCAAGCATTGTTAGAATATGAATAGATGGAATCTCAAAGACCAGTTTTTCTCTTTCGAGACCTAATATCTTAAAATCGTCTGAATTCTTTATATTAAGATCTATTGCTACTTCTTCATTAATAACAACAATATGGATCTTCGTTTTTGAAACTGTACATACAATCTTTTTGATACTTGCTATATTCAGTGAAGTTTTTAGTAGATCCATACACGTTCTGATTGCAACAGATCTTAGTGATATCTTAATCTTGCACAACATTTAATACACTTAATGATGATTTATAAATCATCATTTATCTAATTAAATGGGAGGCTATGGAAGTCGCCACATCAACTATGAAGGTTATGGTAAGACGAAGAAGGAAGCTGCCATTAACCTGGATTCTTTACTCAAATACCATTACGATGGAGTTTTTATTTGTGTAGCTAAGGAGCCTAAAACTGGTTACTACGTCTTGGATGGTCGTGGAGAGCATCCAGTTTCTTTTGATCAACAACATAAGTGGATCAGAGCTTATGTCAGTTTCTATTGAATATCATCATTCTAGACGTGATACTATTTGCAGAATCGCATTTCGATTGCTATAACTGACAAGATACGATACGTCTATGGTACCTTTTAGAACTGCATGATGTATCTTCAAGATAAGATCTATTTCATCTTCAGTTAGATCAACCATATCAATATTCTCTTCATTGAAATTTCCATTATATACGTATATATTACCCTCAATATATTCTTTAAAAGAATCGCGAAGCTTCTGTAGGTTGTCATCAATTCTTTTTACTATATCATTATCTGTAGTTCTTCGAAATATAATTCGCAAATAAGCAGTAAAGCCAGCTACCCAATTTTTCAAAAATGCAAGTTTTTCTTCAGCATCGTAATGAAAATGCTGGTCATTGTTGCCATATTCGTCAACAAGTTCTAATTCAGATTGGCCGATTGCTTTGGCATATTGTTTGATATCTTTTTTTAGTCCACGTCCTCCAAAATCATAACGCATTTCCTCAAACATATCTATTCCGTATGTAACATTGAAATATAAATCAAATGCTTCTTCTGAATTATGACTAGGGAATAATCCTATTAACTTAATCTGACCAACAGCATTATCATCAGCATACAGAAAATCATATATGTCATCTGGGAATAATACATCCTCATCATAACGATCGTTGGGATCGTCAGCTCGATCTCCACGAGATATTTCTATCCATTCTTGGATCTTCAGCAACATCTGTTCCAATATATCAGCGTCACGATAGATTTGAGCATATCTTTCTCGCGCATTAGCATTTGCTGATAGTCTTATTCCAAACTCATCTATCAACAGTTGTCTAAATAAGTGACCATTGCTGCTATTGCACTTAGCATTCAATGCTTTGTTAGAACTACAGAGTGACAATAAATGTTCTCCATGGATACGATTAGTTCGAACAAGATTTGCAAAGACGTCATTTGGTAACTTTACCCAAGTTTGAGTAATTGCAAGCTCTTGTAGATCATTACCTTTTCCTAGGACACCATCAATGATCTTATACGTGATACTTCCTATTCTCATAGTTGCTAAGACTGTCAATGGTTTCTCGATTTTCTTCATCATGTGCTTCTGGAAAGCCTTCTGGATTGATACCATACTGTAACATCTGCGTAAACTTTCCAGATTCTAGGATCGCATTGAGAGGAATATTCAAATGTTCTGCAACAAATATAACTGCTACATCGTCAGGAAGATAGACTTGAGAATTAAGTGGAATCTTGAGTCTAGATAACAAAGGAATGATTAAGGTAGTATCGTTCCTTCTCAGAAAATCTTCTACGTCCATTTAATCGATGATTTTTATAATTTGTCGGGATTCTTCCAAATCAAATCTCCTCGAGTTGAATAAACTATTCGGGCAATCAATGAAATACAATCCTTACCATTGATCAGAAGCAATTTAGATTTCTTATACCTGTGAAGTCCTATAATTATTGTTGAAATTTGTCTAGCCAGTAAGATAGACTCGTAAAATTCTGACATACTAGTGGTGAAAACTTGTCCAGATTTAAGAAATTCTTGTCGTCGAGCTCCTTTTAACATAAACATCTTAGTCATTGAAATATCACCTCCGACACATTCCATATTATAAGCAAAATTTAATGGAGAAATCCCATCGAAGTTTTCTAAGCCTAACATATTAGCACCACACTCTAAGAGAAATGGTATAATTGCAAGATCTTGATTACCTACTGCACAGTATAAAGCCGTTTCACCTGCACGATCTTGAGTATTGATGTCAATCCCCCATTCAAGCAATTGTTTGATGACTTTAATTCTAGCTTTAGTATCAGGATTAATAGCAACTTGAGTAGGGAAACACATAAAGATATGAAGAGCGGTTTGACCATCATCGAGAGTATCATTAGCATGCTCTTTTGTAACAAGTTGTAAAAACTCTTCACAATGATGTTGTTCTACTGCTTGAAGGAGAACTTCTATATCATTAGTCCAACCTTCTCTCATTTTTCTTGTTTTATTTCTGACTTACTTAAAGTCAGAAAATCATTATATTTTTGAATGACTTCCATCGAGTTTCAAAATTTATGATAAAACGATTTGACAAAGGTGAAGTCATATAGCCTCAGCATGGATTTCATTCAGCTTGTTGGTACTGAGAAAGTCCGTTGCGATTGCTGTAAGCAAAGCCATATACCCGATCAAGTTCGTCTCGTGAAGTGGACGCCAAGAACACCTCCCAGTAGCGATACGAAGTTGACTTGGTGTAGCGATTGCATATCTCATTTTGGCGCTCCCAAGTTCAACTGTCCGTATCGTATTGCAACCAAAGATAGATGCTTCACATATTAACGAAGTTAGCAGGAATGTTAATTATTTTACCATTAATGATCATTTTAGGCTGATCAAGCATTCCATCAAAAATTACATCTTCTTGTAAACTATAAAATGCAGTTGGATTCTGACTCATATGAGTCCTCCCTACAATCTCCACCTTATCATTAAATTCTGCCCCTAATAAATATGTCAGAGGCAATTTAGTTATAGTCGTATCAACTCTGATATACTTGCCATTAATCAATACAGAATAACTATCGACAGAAGCTTGTCTGGCATATGGTTGCAAATCACCAAAAGTTCTAACATTAGAGAACGGAATTTTCATTCCTGTCAATGTCTGTATTTGACCATTGTAAGCCTTAATTGGAGCATCAATATTTCTCCAAATAATCGATGGATATAACATCCATTCTTTTGTCAAACTTATGTCATTGTTGATAGGCATTGAAGAATACAAACTCAGCAAGAATTGATCTGTCATGTTCCACCATTCATATTCTTCTGCTTTGAATGTTTGTATGGGTCTCTGCGCTCTGCTCACTATATGCTTAATTTCACGTTCTATTGAATAATCTCCGACACAAAACAAGTCTATAAGAGGTCCGTAAAAATGGAATCCTGATCCGGGATAATGTTTATGTCCTGTAAACATTTCACTACTACACATTGCTTCCGCAAACATTGATGGATAAGCACAATACCATGAATCTGCTTGAACATACAATATATGTTTATTGGCTAATACAGCATATCGCATGAGATTTTTACCCCATTGCTGCAATGGCCATTCCTTGAAATTAATACCTCTAAAATTTCGCAAACCATGACGCTTAAGGACATCAATCTTTTCACCATAACTCAAAGCCTTAAATTCAGGTGTAAGATAATCATAAATACGATTATCACCAGCATTCTTGACTGCATCACCTGGATGTGAATAATAATAGATTAAATTCGCATTGTCGCGTACTATATCTTCCACAGTTCTTTTCATATCAGACGATAATCTGTTACATGATTCAGGAGCTTCCATGATCCTATTCCATTCCGTAAATCCACAAACGTTAACTTGTCTCGCATGAAAATCCGCAAGTTCTCGAAGATCGTTACCTTTACCCAAGATACCATCAATAATGTTATATGTGATTCCTCTAATCTTCATAGTTGCTAAGACAGCTAAGCCATCAATAGTTTCATGTTCTTCGTCTGTTCCAAATAAAAACCCTTGAGGATTAACACCATATTGTAACATTTGTATAAATTTTCCGGACGCGAGAATCGTGTTAAGGGAGATATTCAAGTGATCTGAAAGAAACCTAATTGCTACATCATCAGGAAGATAGACTTTAGCATTAGCAGTGATTTTGAGTCTTTGCAATAAAGATATAATCAGAGTAGCATCGTTATTTCCAAGGAATCCTTCTAAAGTATCCATTTTATAATTCAGTCTTATTTAGGAGATTTACGATTTCTTTATTTTGCTTCCTCAGAAATAAAAACAATGGAAAAGAAACAACATTATAGAATCATCGTATCGGAGAGGTCTACGGAAAGACTTATAACAATATTGCATGCCTGTGGAGATAATTCTCTCGAATTTAAGGAACATAATGCATATATCGTTATAACAACTAAAACTATTGCAGAGAAACTAAAGACAGACAATAATTGGATAGAGAAAGTCGAGTTGTTTCCAGTCTACCATGTCATAGCAGTTGCAGATGAATAAACGTTAAATTGCACAATTATGCAATTTAAATGTTATTATTTCGATAAGCTTTACCAGATGTTAGCTCCTGTCTTATCAAAAATATTGCAATCATCAAGCGTAAGATAACACGATTGACATTCTCTTCTAACATTTTCGTTTCAATGTCATCAATAGCATTTTTGATTGTGTATGCAGATGTAATTGTATAGGATGGAAGAACAGATGGCGTCTTGACATTCATTTAAACGGGAATTTAATTGTAGACAAATAGACATGATCTTAAAGATCATATCTTGCGAATGTATTAAATAAGAATTTCGATAAGCGTAACTATTATACGGATACCGGGACTATTAGGATAAAAAACAATATTAAATATTAGATCAGTGTCTGGTTTCAATAATTGATAGATACCTTGACTGAAATAATCACAAAAATCTTCGCGAGTATTAATATCATTATCATGATCAATTAGTCGATGAGGCAAAATTCGGTCAGCTTGAGGATTGCTTGTCACTTGCCAACGTATATCTATAGCAGCAAAGTGAGGAAAAATAGATACTTCTCCATCATCATCAATTTCAATCAACTTCGAATATAATTCATCCGATAGATCATATCCAATGTCTTCTAACTGTTGATTATCTAAGTTGAAAAAATATTCAAATGCCGTATATTTTGTAGACCAGCCATTTATCGCATGATCATAAATCTGTATTCGAGAATATAAACGATAGGCTCTGGTTCCTGCAGGATATTGATTTCCAGGAATCATTATTTGCATTGCATCGTTGATTGTTAGTTGATATGGATATTCGTTACCTTTTGATTCATAGATATTCATATAATGCTTTCGTGGATCTCCAACAATAAGAAAATTAGGATAATCACGCTCCAAAAGCTTCATCCAAAGATAATCGTCATTACAAAACTCTGAGAATCTACTCTTATTCGATCGACATAAGCTCGTAATACTTCGGATATCCATTTGAATAATAATGTCGAATAATGTTTCAGAAGGAAGCATATCCAATGCTAAATCTGTGAATGCTTCTTCAGCTCCATTGACGTCCATTTAGACTGTAATTAAAAATACATCAACTTATCTTCAGCACATTCAATATAACCTCCTGCAATATAAGTCGGCAAACACGTATCACATGATGCAGCTATCTCATGAGGATAATATCCATGAGTCGCTTTCTTACGTAACCAATGCCAATCATGCTTTTCACAAAACATGAGTTTGCATTTATGACATGTTTGCATTGCCTTACATTTGATATAATAAACATCAGCAACAACAACAGAATGTGTCGTACCTATTTTCATAGCTTCACAACCAGGAGTACCGCATTTAACTTCACTTGCATGATCACATATTGGTACATACTTGTTTGCTATTTTCGTATGAATATCGTAAAGTCTGCTTTTAGCTAGTAGCAGATCATATTCTTCTTTCGGAATAGTTACAACTATTTCATCCATTTATCATATTTAATGATGATTTTAAAACATCATTATCTTTCGAACATAAGACTTATTTTTCTATGAGATCGCAGAGACCAAACATATAGTCATAATATCTACCCGTCTTAATCAAAGTATCTTTAGCTTCTTTTATGATAGTATCTTGCATTGAATAGATGGTTTCTTTTGTTTGTTCTTGTATCGCTCTATGACACTCATCAATTTCTCTCAATCTTTGAAGTATATCTTCTTCTCGAGCATCTTTCACAAAATTAAAATCTCTATACCATTGATCTTGTTGTTCAGGTGTCATAGTTTGAAAAAGTTCATCTCTCATTCTATTTCTTTCAGCTCTATAACTTTGTATTTCTAAAATTATTACATGTCTTTCATCCCAGTGCTTTTCCGAGAGTTTCGTCTCTATGTTTCTATGAAATATATTCACACTTTCACTGCAAAAATCTTTCCACAAAGAGGTTTCTTCCAAAGTTTCCTTAGTCGCATATCTAAATTCGAAATATGAACTCTCAAAAGTGTCAAAACTGCTACCATTGCTACGTACAGTTGAAGTATCTTTTGCAACACAAAATAATGGAATCTTGGATCCCTTTCGTGCGGGGGCTCCTTTCAAAGAAAAGATAGGACGAACTCCATCAAAAATCTGGTCTTCCAAGCATCCTAATTTGATTCCTTTTAACGAGTATGTTCTGTTTCTGACATATTCATCTGGAGAATTTTCATATTCTAGAACAGCAGTATACATAGTTTCCTGCCCTCTTCTTATCATTGAAAGGTTAAATTGCGGACAGCCAACAACAATAGCATAAGGAGCAATCTTAGAAAGCTCGATCAGAGCCTTCTCATGTGCTCTTAATTTGTGTTTCTTTCCAAAATCATTGAAATATCTCGAACAACAAAAAAGACTACAAGAATCGTCAATTTTACCGATAATATATAATAATACATCCCGCGACAATTTTTCAAGACGATTCATCGTTTTGAAATTAAAATTTAAGATTATATTCTTTCAATTAGTTGACAAAAATATTGCCCATTTTCATTGAGCAATAATCCTCTAATTCTGTATACGCAAATAGGTTTGCAAGATATTTACAATATTTATATGCTCTCAATTTAGTATTTAAAATACCATGGATTCTGAGAAAAGGTGCATCTAGTACTAACTTCATTAAAATATGTTCTATTATATGAATAGATACTTTGCGAAATACTGCCCATGTAAGCTCAATAAGAATATCACATTCAGTTGTACTATTGTTTTCATTCCAAGGAATTTCGTTCCATCTTCGTCCGTTAGCTTTCAGGCGATTTATCTCCTTTGCTGCAATTGCTAAGCTATTATTCGATTGTTTCATCATGAAGTAAGCTTTAGAATGTAAAATCAAGAAATGTAAATCATTTCCTTTCAATATAGCACAACCGCGCTATATTAATATCATTCGAGCCGTGATACAATTTGCATAAGCGTATTCTCATTATCTTTATCAACAACATATGATGCGTCAATAGTACCTTTGAGAACTGCATGATGTATCTTCAAGATGAGATCAAGTTCTACATCAGTTAATGTAACAGTGTCAATGTTTTCTTGTGTCAAAGCAATATTTGGACCTCTAACAAATCTGCTTCGCTGTCGATCGATATTCTTTAAGGTTTCTGCATAGGTGTAGCGCATATCCTCTACAAGCTCAATAATCTTAGATCATATATATCATCTGGCATAAACCATTCGTCTAACTCCCCAACAGACATCTGTCTCCATAAATCAATCTTTTCTAACATGACTTTCAATACATCATAATTATAATATATTTGCAAGTATTTTGCTCGAGCACTAACACTAGCTTCCAATCTTATCCCAAACTCAGCAAACAATAATTCTCGAAACAGAGCACCATTGCTACTATCACATTTAGCACTTAATGCTCTATTAGAACTGCAAAGAAACAATAATTCTTTCCCTTTGATATGATTGATTCGAACAACATTCCTAAAAACATCATTTGGCAATTTTATCCATATTTGGATATTTGCAAGCTCTTTAAGATCATTATCTTTGCCAAGAACACCGTCAATGACATTATATAATGCTCCTCGTCCCGTTTTAATAGTCGCTAAGACTGCTAAACCATCAATAGTTTTTCGTCCTTCTTCATCTTCGGAAAATACAAATCCTTGAGGATTAATGCCATATTGCAACATTTGAATGAACTTGCTTGAATAGAAAACATCATTAAGAGGAATGTTCAAGTGATTTGCTAGGAATCGAATTGCTACATCATCTGGAAGATAGACTTGAGCATCAGTAGAAATCTTGAGTCTAGGTAACAAAGGTATAATTAATGTAGCATCATTATTCCTGAGAAATCCATCTAAAGTATCCATTTCAAACAATAATTTTAATTAAGGACATTTCAATTTGATAAATAAATGGCAAAAGGTACATTTACAGCAATTATTACCATTGTCATCATCGTCATCATACTCATGTTACTCTTCATTTTCAGAGGTTCTTATACAAAAGATACATCAAAATTCGGCACTTGGAACACTCCTTATACCACTGTATGTGATAACAATGGTCAAGGTTGTACAACAAGTGGTACTCAAAGCATTATTCAAACCTGTACTCCAAATCCTACAACAAACTATGGTTGCGTTGGATCAGATGGTAATATGACATATGCTCCCATGATTACAACATCAACTTGCAATCCAACCTGTTACTCTTCCATTTGGCAAGATCTATCAAACAGTCCTTGTCAAGTCTACTTGGATGTCAATGGTACAACTTTGGCAACAAATCAATCTTGTTTCAATACAGGACAATTCACTTTTACCGAGACACAAAGACAATGTGTCACTTTTGACAGTTCTGGAAGCAATTCTTGTATTAAACCTGATGGTTCAACTGCAGCAGTAAATGAAATAGATAGTGTAACAACTCCTTGTAGTACTATTCCTAATTGCTTTTCTGGAACTTGGAAAGCTTGTGTAGATGAAACTGCAAATGTTCAAGACTGTGGTGCACCTGCTAGTGGTTGCGGAACCGTAGTGCCAGCAAACACAGGTACAACATCTATATGTCAAGAATTAATCTCAGGTGTTTTAACGACAGTGCCAAATAGCAATTGTGATCCTTCGTTACAACCTCCGGATTGCACAGCAAATACGTGCTTCAATTTTCCTTGTATAGCATATATAGCTGGTTATAGTAATATCTCATCGATTCTATCTTCAAGTGATACAACTGTCTACTTTGAGCTCATGGATAACACGAGTATGTTCATATGTCAAGCAAATTATACGGTTTCACAGAGCGCTGCAGCAAATACACCAAGTGACGTACTAGGTTCCGGACCAGTCACTACAGTATTCTCTGCTTATAATGCAGGAGATATCTTAGACTTGAGATTCAACGTGATACCTTCACCTGCTAATGCTGCAACAGGTGGATTCTATCTTTTTGCTACTTTACCAGGAAATGCTCAAGTGGGCATTGTGTCATGGGATGCAACTAATTTATGGTTAGTTGTTAATGAATTGGCGCTTCCATCCACTCTTGGTCAAAGTTTGGATGATGTACTTCCTCAACCTCAACTTTTTGCTATTACTGGTACCAGTCCATATGTTCTGAATACGCAGACGGGTGGTATAAACACGAGCATAATAACTAATTTGGTCTTTAATGTTTGTAGCTGTGCTTGTGGTGCTTGCAATGGTGCATGTAATGTTTCTTGTGGATTACCACCCTGTACAGGTTCGTGCATAGAAACTTCTCAAGGAACGTGTGTCCAACCGTTTACATGTCCAAATGTATGATAGATTTCTCATTGACCTTTTAGCCAATGAGATACAGTTCCAATTTTGTTTCCGTTTTCCATCTTCTTTCAAAGACCTCGAGACACACAATTTTTAGTGAAGGAGGAAATATTTTTGCAAAAATTTTGTGTCTCGTGTTGAAATGTATGTTTGTCGAGCAGTCATCACGAATTTAATATAATAACAATAATTGTCACTCAATCCGCATCGAATACAAAAACTCGCAAATCAAAATTTGATTTTGTAAACGACGTTCTGAGAAAAGCAAATGGATGTCGATGGCAATTCTCGTATTCTATATGATAAGAATTACTATGAGAAAAATAGGGACGTTTTGATACAAGGATCCAATATTCGCACTAAGAGATCTAGAGCTAAAGAAAAAGAGAGCAAATGTACAGAACTTGGTCTCCCCGCAGAACTAGCTCCTTATACTCGTGTAAATAAGTTTCGTATTACTATTATAATTTATAGTGAAAATGTTGATCCAAAGATAGTATTTAGACTCATTCAGTCGCATCCAGAATGGAGTGATTCTGATACGAAAGAAGTAGAAGAAAAACAGCGATTTGGAGCAATTGCAGATAAGTGCAAAGAATTAGAAATACCCAAAGAACTATTGTATTATTGTCATGTTACTGACAAGAGCGTATCATTAATTTCAACAAAAGATGATAATAACAAACGATTCAAAAGTCTCTTCAAACTCATACAAAATCATCCAGAATGGTCTCAGTAATTTCGATATTGACAATCACAGTGTTCGTATTGATGTTCGTTTGAACTGTATAATGAGCGATTTCTTGCTCATTATTAATCACGCATCTCAAAGTGTTCCCAGTCGAATTGGAATTTCAGTATGATCGTAACTTCTCATTCTATGACATCTAATTCTTGCCAGTCAGGCATTTCCTCTGGCTCAATCTTTAAGAGTTCTGCCGCCCTTAGAGAATCTATATTGTTCTTGAGAGTTTCGAGTCGGGCAGGAGCGCTGACGGCAGCCATGTAGAGAAGAACGATCTGGTTTTCTTTCAGAACTAGCACTAGTTCATTCTGAAGAGGCTCGTCGTCAACCTTGATTTTCTTGGTGACGATTTCAAAGCCTTCCAGTTCTTTTCTCTCTAATACTGTTCCTTGTGCTCTGATGTTGGCGAGCCAGCGAGTCTTGAAATCACGAATATCATCCTCGTCGTTGGGTTCTTCCTCTTCACATAGGTGGCTACAGAGAATCTGACAGATCTTCTCGTCAGGAATCCACTCCATTTCTGTTCTTCCCAATTGAAGAGATCAACGCTTTTTGCTATCTGCTTAGTGAAAATCAGTTTATTAAAATTGGGAAATCAGTTTGAAGCCAAGTCTTCTCCATTTACGAAACATGTATTGTATGTTTTTGATTCTCATCTAGAAGAATTTGATAATAGTATAATTACATAAGTATGTAATATAAAAGAATGAGCCAGCATATAACTAAATATGATATTACAGGAATCTTGGCTTCGCGAGAACTATTAGAAGATTTAGCAAAAACTACGAGTCTTTATCGAGAATACTCTCCAGATCAGATATTGTACAGATCTGAGGAAGATATAGACAGAATGAATACGTATGAAAATGTCTTACCGATACTAGAAGAAATCAGCAAACATAATTTCGAAGACCTACGTGAGGAATTCAAATTAGCTGGAATAGATTGTGAGAGTGAAGAATCGATTAAGTTGTTTAATCTAATTAGTATATATTGTGAAATACATAACGCGAATAAACTTTACATCATGAGCAGAGAAAACTTAGATAGCAATAACAATTATTTCATTGAATGTCCAGAATCGCTTGATGTCCTCGATGAGAATCATGATGATAATGACCGTTGGTATGATTGGTGTAATAAAGCTGAAAAATACAGGAGCAAATATATTGCAATTTACGAAAAAGAGATGAAAAATACTAATTGACATATCTGTTTGTGTGATCTTTAGGTGAGACTCTGTTTTTTGTCAGATAACATTTATTCGTGACTGATTATTCATTTTGGGTGCACAAACTGAATAGTCTTGCTATTAATGCATCGAGTTTTGCGAAATTATTAGATTCTAGTCTCCTAGAGCTAACTTCTTCTAAATCTATGAATCGTACTTTTCCTTTACTAAATGTTATGTTACCTTCGTGTAAATCTCTGTGTACTAATTTAATTGCTACATCATCTGGAAGATATAGTTGGAAATTACTTCTTGTTGTAGTTGGAATTTCAAGTCTTTGCAATAAGGGAATAATCAGAGTAGCATCATTGGTCCTAAGAAAAGCTTCTAGGGTATCCATTTAAAAAGAAGAATAAGCAATTTTTGCTTATTCTTGATGATTCTACTATTTCCTTTTCAAAAGAGGATACGAAGCATGATCCAAGATGATATTGATGACATCATTAGGTAATCCGAAAAATCTTCTTGCTACCAAAACAAATATGATCTGAGATCTTAAGTCAAAGATATATCTTGATTCGATTCGAGTATCACATAAAGGACATTCACGAACGAAACGTTTACCTTGCCACGGATACTGTATGACACAATAGCAAGGTTTGAGATGCATCTTGATGTTACATGTGACTAATTGTGAGAATGATTCAGGTTGTGGACAATGAGAATTGTCACGCCTATATATCTTATAATCGAGTCTTTTATCAAATGCATACATAAGAGGTTCGAGAATTTGAACAACTCCTTGATCAACAGTAACTGGACCGGGTACTTTACCAAAAGCATTTTCACTGAAACACCATCCCGGATCACTTGGAACAATAGAACAATCTAAACACTTAGCTTGAGGTTGAAGAGTCCAAACTATCTGTTCCAATGCAGATTTGCATGCGTTAGTGATTGGATGAAAAGGTGTCTTCTCTTCGAATCTACCTTCGAATGATGTTACAACAATGCAAACAAAAGTTTGCTTTTCTACACATCTAAGTGATTCTATGGATCGAATTCTTCGAACACCCTTAATGAAACTCGACAATAATGCTGCTGTACCTGCAACATTAGCCATTAAAGGACTCACTATCTCCTCATATGAATGTTGATCCAGTGTCTTATGCCATATACCAGTATTACTGCGCATGAAGTCGTTCGTCCAATCTAACTCCAAAGTCTCAGTTGCAACTTTTCCATCTTTGTATTTGTCATCATCATTGAAGTGAAGAGTCTCACTTGCAGATAACACCAAGACATTAATCTCTCCTGCTTCCAACAACTTTTGAACATCACGCCACGTATGTCTATCTTTCAAATCAAGCTTGAGCATATTCATCCCAGATGAACGTTCATCTGGAGCAAAGAGTTCTGGATATCTTGTTGTACCAAATGTTTTCCATTCTGCCATTTCAAATCTATTTTTGATCGCTCTCCCTAATCCACATCGTGCTCCAGTTACTAGTGCAGTCATAATTCTATTAGACATTAAGATCTCATGAAGTTTGAAGCTCTTTGCGATTTCAACTTCATAACAGTCATTGCAAAAGTATCCATGTGGGTTGTTTCTTACAAGAGATACAAAGCTTTGACATGTACCAGGACATTTCTTGAAGAAGGACATGGTTTCAATGATCGAAGCGAATCTTTCTCCTTGATATACTTCGACAAGTGTCTCTCCATGTCTTTCAATACTGTGAAGCTTATTGATGAACATTGCAGCGTCACACGGAGTTTGAAGCAATGTAGATATAGAATACTCTTCACCACTTCTTTCGACATCTGCCATGTATAAGTCATTGAATGGCATGACAAGATGTGTTGAGAATTTTCTACTATCATACTTTTCACAAGCATGCGCAACTCTATCTCTATATCGATCTGATACTAGATCTGGAAAGAAATAACTCACATGTCTTCCATATCTTTCATGTACTTCTTTAGCATTAGCAACAATAACAATATCATGACCAAACTCAAAATGATAATATTCTTGAAACCCTTCATTCTCAAGATATACTTTGGTATGTCTTGCCCAATATGTATATCTTGATGTCACTACGAACTGTTGGTGCAAGCAAAGATAACCTGCACATACCATATCTGTATGATATCCTGCGAAGACATGTTCCCATCGAAGACAAGGACTCATAATGACTTGATATGATGCGATGACACGCTTTTCTTCATTGATGATGAACCAACTCAAAATGTAATGTGTACGAAAGATATGTATTTGATAATCATGATAGATTGAACGAAGGATGTGATCTATGGTTTTGAACACATGTTGTTGATCTTCACTAGCATGAACGTAAATATCTACGTCCACAGGTTTCCATCCATAACTTTCAGATCTTATTATCTTGCTTACTTCAGAAACATGTAAGACAGAGGATCCACTAATCATGATGTTCAATTCGTTTGAGTGACATTCATTCAAGAACTCTTCGAACCTTGGGAACAATGACTTAAACTCGACGAAATCGAACTCAGTGGCATCGGCTACTGTTAGCAAATCTGACAAGTAAGATGTGTGTAATGGTAGTACAGAACACTTATAAGCGTAATCTTTGACTCTTTCATATTCTCTTCTCTCGATTATTCTCTGCATTTTGAAATCAAAATGCATAGATTATTTGAATCAAATTGCTCTAATTAGAGCAAATCCTTCATCTAATGTTGGAGCAACAAACAGGTTTGCTAATCTTCCAATCGCAGAGGCAGGCACATTTTTACCGCCATCGGCGTGTCTCTTCTTAGTTCTTGCAATACATTCAGACTTGGGTGTTGTTATATAGATACATTCAACTGGAATCTTATGTTTCTGAGCTAAGGATATGATGTCAGCTCTCCTTTCAAGTGAAAAGTTCGTAGCATCAACAACAATGTTAAGGTTAGTGTCAAGTTCGTTTGAAATAGCTTTGACTACATTGGCTGAAGTCTTCATAGTGTCACCATCAACAATGTAATATTTAGAAGCATCATTGTAATGTTCTGAAATATAGGTAGTCTTTCCCGCGCCGGGTAAACCACACATCACGATTATTTGTCTTTCTTCCATCTCCTTTTTGAAATTAAAAAGGAGAAATAATAGTAATCATTTATATTATTTAACAGCACCAAGAATTTGAAGGTTCTTTCAGTGCACTCAATTGAATCTTATCCATATCTTGTATAGCTGGTATATTTTTTGTGGATAGTCGTTGAATTCTAAGCATGTGAGTTATTAGAACCTTCACAGCATCATCAACGCCAAAACCTGTCTTGGCACTAATTGCAAATGCTCCAATGAATCCACGAGATTTCACAAGCTCATCTAATCCTGTGATATCAACTTTATCAACTAAATCTATTTTGTTTACTAATAGGATAGAAGGAGGCTTATAAGGTTCGTTTCTTAGAGTACATTTTTCATCAAGTAATTCTTTCCAACCTTCAATATCGTTGTCTTTGTCATTTCGTTCTATATCATAAACATAAATTGCTCCTTGAGTTTCACGAAAATAAGCTTCGATCTGAGTTCTAATTCTCTCCTGTCCTGCTAGATCATGCATAAACAATTCTACTTGACAGCTCTCTGACCATTTTATAGACTTAGATGCAAAATCTACACCAATAGTAGCCTTATAGCCATTTGAAAAATTGCCATGACAATATCTTTTGACAAACGAGGTTTTACCTACACCTGCTTGTCCTACTACTAAAACCTTGAAGATATAAGATTCTGCGACACGTTCTGTGCCATCATCATCAGTGACTGTGCGTTCCATTTTAAATAATTACAACGTTTTTAGGTATAAATGGACACTCCAGAAGGGTTTCTAAATGCCAATGAAGCAAGCTTCATTGCTCCTCTTTTGCGAAGTCTCAACATTAGAAACAGATCAACTGTGTATCTTCCTGCTGATATTGCTATAGAGTTTGCAGCAGAACATTACAATATAAGTATAGATTTCATATTGACTGCACCGAAGTTTGTTGAAATATTACACTATGGTGTTAATCCTCGAGGATTTAAGAGAGAGTCAATACGAGGAGAAGAAAACATTGATGGATTGACTGTTTTAGCTGCAAGTCAAATAGGAGGAATCACGTATAAGATATTAGATGGAATACTTGCGAAAGGAACGGATCTAGACGACTTAGCTGCATCATATAGATCTATTGCTATACGTGAACCGGCACCTAATAGAAATGTTGAAAATTGGTTGTTGTTACCGAAAGATATCTTTGTAGAAGTCATACTTTCAAACAAAGCGATAAGAGGAAAACAGTTGTTAGCATTATGCATTTCTAACAGAGAATTTAATCAGAGATGTGATTATGGAAATCAAGTAATGTTTCGAAATATCTTGCGCAGGGAATTTGGAATTGTTAATGTTTCTAATCCGAGAGAATTGTATGAAAGAATTGTGAAGAGCTATATTGTTTATTTTGGAACCATTTATGGTGATATATTTCGAAAACTTAAGGTTTTAAATGAGCCTGAAGGTATATTACAAGTATCATGTGGGCCTGATTCTAGTCATGCAGCAATACTTGATCTCGAAGGACACGTTTGGACATTAGGGGATGGAACTTTTGGTGCCTTAGGTTATGAACTTCCTATTGAACTTCCTTTTATAGCCGGAGTCGAACGTCGCCTTCCTGTCGATAGACCTCGTATGATTCCAGGACATAAAGTTAAGCAAGTTTCATGTGGATTTCAATATACAGCATTCTTAGATACTGAAGGACAAATATGGACTTTTGGCAATGATTTAAATAATAAATTAGGTCGTGGCGTACATTTGCCCGGACATGATAGAGTATATGTACCAACAATAATTCCTGGTTTTAGAAATCTAAAATATGTTGCGTGTGGACAACACCACACAGCATTTTTAGATGCTCAAGGACAAGTATGGACCTTTGGATTAGGTACTACTGGACAGTTAGGTCACGGTAATACTACTGATTTCAATGTTCCAACTATGATTTCAGGGTTCAAAGATATAAAGCAAATTTCTTGCGGATCATTACATACAGCATTTTTAGATGCTGAAGGTTGTCCATGGACTTTTGGATACAGTGGCCAAGGACAAACTGGTCATAGGGGTCATAGGGGTAATGTCCTAATACCTACTAGAATTCCAGGATTCCAAGGATTGAAAGAAATTTCATGCGGAGTTAATCATACAGCGTTCTTAGATGCTGAAGGACAAATATGGACATTCGGCAATAATATGTTTCGTAAATTAGGTCACAGAATACCTCTGGCCGGCCATGATATAACAGATATACCTACAATGATTCCTGGATATAGAAACGTCAAACAAGTTAGAGCAAATAAGGAGTGTACTATTTTTCTCACTCAAGAAGAAAAACTAATGCTCGTAGGCCTAGATTCCTACTCGAAAAATAGTCTTCATAAGATGGAAGGTTCACCAATTGTTCTACCTCAAGTGGAACACGTGCTCACATTTTCGTCAAGTGATGATGCAATATTCACTGTAAAATATTGATTTCTATTAGGATTCTAAGAATCCTAATATATTTACAACAAGACATCAACCTTATCATTAATGATATCATCGTACGTGTATTCTCCTTGTTGAACTTCAAACATGATGCCCATGAGATAATCATCATTTCCATCAAAGTATTTTTCTTTTACCTCACGTGTCAATATCATGGATTTGTCAAAATCATTCATTTCTTGTTCTGTATATCCTCGAAGTATACTAAATCTTTTCCAATTACCAGCATCATATGATTCTCTCATTTCAGCTGTCCAATCATCAGGATCAGATTCTTTTTCAGCAGCCCTAGTAATTATTTCATATCTAGCCCATTCTTTAACCAATGGAGGATTCTTGATGCCGCATACCTCTCTCAAGATTAGACTTGCTATATTGTACATCTCGTCATCCTTCTCGAGATAAATATCCAAACTTCTTGCTAACATTACTAGAATCATCTTTTGTGATGTCTCAAGTAAATGTTTGATCTCTGAGCGAATATCATGACATAGTTCTTCTGTTGTCATTTCATTATGTTCATAGGGGAACAAGACGCGATGTATGAGATATTGTTTCTCTGTTGCTTCCATTTATGATATTATTTAAAGCAAACATTAAATGTTGAAGCCAACAATTTGGCATATAATGAGCAAACTTGGAGAAGGTCAGAGTGCTATAGTCTATAAGGTTCGTAGTTCTGAGACTCAAAATGAGTATGCTGCAAAAGTTACTATATCTGCAACTGACAAAAGCTTGATTCTAGAAGCTGACATTCATAACAAATTATCACATCCTTGTATATTGCAGTTCATAACATCATTCTACGGAAGAATAGAAGACAATAGTATCATTGAAGTTAGTGATGATAATATTGCAAATAGATATGTCATCGTATTAGAATTGTGTGATAAGAATCTCAGTGCTGAAAGCAAAGCTCGTCATTTGTCTGAAAATGATCTTATTGTCATATTTTCTAGACTTTTGGAGGTCATTGTATATTTGAAAGAGAAGGGAGTAGTTCATGCTGATATCAAACCTGACAATATCATAATGTGTGGAGGAGTTCCGAAGCTAGCTGACTTTGGTTTAGCTCATTGGATTAGTGAGAAGGTTAGAAAACTTAAGGGTACGGCATATCATGTAGCACCAGAAATATGGCAATTGAAAGAATACTCTAACAAATCAGATATATGGGCATTAGGAGTGACTTTGTACAGAATCAAGATTGGCAGAGCTCCTTTTAATGCGATTCTGGGAACTACAGATGAAAAACTTGTGAGAAAGCAATTGACGAATGCTATCAAAACAGAAACTCCTTACATTCCTCGTGATACAAGTAAACTCTTAGGAGCATTACTTCTGAGAATGCTTGAGAAAGATCCTAATCTCAGACCTTCAGCTGATGAATTATTAAAGGATCCGTTCTTTACACCTGCACCTAAGATTGAGAAGATTCCAAACTTCGATATACGATTGATTAAGATGAGACAAGACAAGGCAGATTTTGGAGAAGGTACAATGGATCAATTCTACATATATTTAGCTGATCAAGTACCAGACAAACCTATGATGTCTCGTCAAGAGTTTATTGAGCTGTATAATCGTCTGTAAAAAGATGATATAATGCTATTTTGAGCATTATATGTTACTGACAAAGTAGAGCGTATATGATTTGGTTCATTATGTTAAACAGACATCCTTTTACAGACTTTCTATGGTTTTGCAAAAACACATATTTCAGGATAAACAATACCTACTTCCATACATCTTCTTCTTCAATTTTGACCAAGCATGATATGCCATTTATCCGAACGGTATGATTTTAACAATAGCAATGATCTCTAGTCTGAGTATATATCGATGATAGTGATAAGATATATCTCTTTGTAAATGATATAGTATAAATGTATTTTCTAAGATTGAGAAGGAGTTGCTGAAGTATCGCTTCGCATAGTCTAAAATCGTTCTAAAATGAAAAAATGGACAGAGCAAAAACTGATGCATTTCCCAATCCGATCTCTTTTTTTCCGAGTCTCGCAAGGGATGGTCAAATATACCACAAATAAAAGTTGTTCCGCGGAAGGGTTTCCCTTTGAAAAATATCGCGGTACGTTTTCTAGACCCTGAAAAGTACGGTTTGTCCGGCAAGCCTTTCCGAAAACGACTCTCTAGAAGTGACACCACAAGCAAATCTAATTTAGAGCTTTATGTTAAACAGACAACCTTTTACACATTTTCACGATCGTGCAAAAACACATATTTTAGGACAAACAATGCCTGCCTTAACACATCATATCCTATGGGTTTTCTTAAGCGAACTATGCTATATTTTTGACAACTATATTCAAAATATGGATAATGATGTCTAGTTGAAACATCATTCAATAGTCTCAGAGTGATACGAAACTCTGTATAAGTCATAGTATTGATGCATTAATACCGAATGATGATATGTTGTGAAACTATCGCTCCGTATGGTACGAAATCGTTGCAAAAGTGAAAAATGGACGGAGGAAAAACTGGACCCTGTTCTGGATCGGGATCTTTTTTTTTCGAGTCTCGCAAGGGATGGTCAAGTATACCACAAATAAAAGTCGTTCCGCGGAAGATTTTCGCTTTGGAAAATATCGTGGTATGTTTTCTAAGACCCAAAAACAACCAACATCCTAGAATCGCTTTGAAAAAATGACTCTCTAGAAGTGATACCACAAGAAATCTTGGATAATATATTCGTCTAGAATATAGAGTTATTAAAATTAGTCTTGTGATTATAAAACGAAATGGAACAAAGCAGTTCAACAACTTCAGAGGAACGACAAGCACGTATTCAAAGAAAAATTGATGCAAATATTAGATGCAAAGGATTCTTCAAGAACATTAATTTGTGGAAGAATACAATCGCACTCCGCGATTGTGATCGTGTTAACGTTTTATGTGATTTTCTAGAAGCACAATTCGAAAATGCTGACCCATCTTGGGATGATTATTGGCTTGACTTGAGGTCATTTGCGCTGACTTGGAGTCGGTTGGATGGTATAACACCTGTATCACAAGAAGCATTCGCTAAATATAAGAAAAGTTGCGATCCTTTTGATAATTCGGAAACACGAAACATCTTGGCACCTTATGTGAAAGAATTGAGAGATACTGCGATTGCCTTCTTGCGAACACAACCACTTGACAGAAACATTCGTTATATTGAAGAAATCATTGCAGATGGATTGGGTGACAGACATCTTTCTTTGGAAGTACTGACTAAGCATAGTCAAAAATACAATAGAAGCATTGATAACCTTCTTGTTTCTATTAACAATGGAGATTCAGAAGCAGCTCGAACAATTGTTAATGCTTTGGACACTATTGGAATATCAAATATCATGAGTTGTTTGACAGCCAGAGCTAAAGCAGGAAGCAGTGTCTCAGTTGAAGCAGCAATGATTCTATAATGTACCAAAAATAATGTATTGTTACAATACATTATGATTCATATATTTTGCAGTTTTTCAAATAGAAATGGAAGGATACAGGAATTTGAAGATTGATGCAGTTAGGACCGTTTTTGGAGGATTGGAACATGAAGACCAGGTCTCATTGATTCGCGATTTTATGGATTTAGCAAAAGTGGATTCCATCATACGAAACAACCAGCCTGTCTTTCTTAACGCAGAAGAGATAAATCCTCCGAAAGATGAGACATCAGATGCAAAAGCTGAGCGTCTATATCGAAATGCCTTTGATGTTTGGCTTTACAAGACATGTCTCGAATCACTCATTGTTGTAGAAAAGCCATATCTTGATGAATGTTTTGAGTTATATACAATGATAGAGCAAGGAACACATCCTGGAATGATGAAAGAAGGATCAAAGCTAACAGTTTTCAAAGGAGATCCGCATCATCAAATTCGAGTTGATCTGCTCAAAGACAAAAATAGAGGTAGAGATATCTTTATGTATGATATATTCGAGTTTCTTGCCGAAGATGTTGAAATGGTAACATGTGCATTCGGACATCAGTTGTTCATGCCACTTAGTAGCCTCTTTTTCAATCTCTATAATCATGGTAAGAATATCATGATCATTATGTATATCTTTAAATATAACGAAAGCGTTGAGAATCATGATCTCTATGTTAAGACGTTTGGAAGCATGAGTGACAAGGAAGCACTAGAACATTTATTGAAAATGTTTGAAGGATTGAGGAAAGATAGATGATATCTAGAAGTCAATTGATGATGAAGATACGAGTGCCATCGATTCTTTGAACTATCATACCAGTATGCTTAGTTCCATCTTCTAACCATGCTTCTGGAGATCCCAATTGATTTCCGTTGTCCCAATTGCTTCTAACCTTGATTTGCCCATTCTCATAAAACTCTTCAAATAATCCGTGTCTCCTATCTTCGTGATAATTAGCCCTAACTTTCAATACACCATTATGAGGCGTATCATAGTAGTCTTCGCATATACCTTCTCTTTTTCTATTTACATAATGATCAATGCTTGAGATAGATCCATTAGGATAATATCGAACGGACCTTTCGATTATTGCATCAATGAATTTGCAATCAAGACTTTGTTGTCCATCCTGATAAAACTCTGTATAAAATGTGTTAATATCGTTTGTCACATTATGATGCGCCATAACAGCACCATTTTCATAGAATTCTCTTACTTCTCCAAATACTTCATCATTGACAAAAGTACAAGAAGCTTGTAATTGACCATTTTCATAGAATATTTCACATGGACCATTTCTAACACCATTGAGATAAGTTTCTTTTGTCTTAATGATACTATTGTCATGATAAGTTATATCAATGCGAGTTCTAGACATGTTTTGATTTACAAATCTTTAATTTGAAAATCCCTATTTTCAAATTAAAGAATAAGCAAAAAATTCAATGGAGTCTGAAAAAGAGTTTGGTTTTGACATAGCAGTGTATTACTTAGGAGAGAAAGCAGGACAACCTCTATCGCGTGATATTGTTGAAAAACTGGCACCCATCTTTGATTTTATGATTAGTCCACACCAGATAGTTTGTAAAACATGGGGTCAAACCATTCAAATATTACATCACTTTGGTATAGAAGTTCCGAGAGTCTTGACTGAAGAGCAAGCTGTTAGAATTCATCACATTGGAAGACACTACAAATGTCTTTCACATCAAATATATAAGGAAGATTGCAAACCATGTAAAAAACTCCTCTACAGTATTAATCATTCGAGCGAGACACTTTATGCACCTGAACCATCAAAAGATGAAATCCTTCAATGGGGAAGAGATAGAAATTCGAATCCTGGTCTCGAGCGACAATATATTTCTGCAGAGGTTTATATTAACATTTATTATCATCAGTTGTTTAATCCTTATGGACATCGCTATACTATCTATTTGGAGCATTGGCCGATCTGTATACCAAAAGAAAAGGTCAAAACTTTGGGAGTCTAAGATTAAATGGTCTCAGACCATTTAATTGTATTTACTCGTCATCATCAGTTCTACGTTTCTTGAGATCACGATAGAGCTCTTTCATCTTCATAGGTGCTTCTGCGATTTCTTGAAGACAAGATTGCATCTTATTATTCGCATAGGCATCAAAGCCGTTTATGTCGACTTGTTGTGCGATACGTTTACAGATATTGATGAGTTTCAACAAGGGTACGAATTTCACTTCATAACAATCAACACCCATGATTCCTTGTCTCACTTCAACATCATTATCAACATGATATATTGAGTATTGAAGTCTTCTATCTCTATTGCATGCTATGCATGTTCCTTGAACTACATATTGAGAGAACCTTCTGATTCTTAGAACTCCTTCCCAACTAAGATGCCATAGTCTAGTAACAGTGGCAACATTCGTTCCGTGACCGAAGTTGCCAAGAAGTTGAAACGCATGAAAGAACTTGCGTTTAATGATGTCTGAATCAAGAAAGAGATGATAGTTACCATCTCTGAGATGTGTGAATGCACCTCTGAGACTTGCACCCAGTTGTCTTACAGATCGTCTTGGAAGAGGAGCTTCGAGTTCTTGTTCTACGTCCATTTTAATAGTAAAATGAGTATATATTGATACTCATTTTTAAATAAAAGATGGACAGTTTAATTTCTTGGGAACTCATATGTTATCGCTTAGTTATTCGAGATATTGTTGCTTTATTCCAAGTGAATAGATCCATGAGAACATTATCAGATAAGAAACGACTATGGATGCTTCTTATGGAAAGAGATTATCCTGATCACCATCGGTATGCTAAATCGCACGAAAAGACGGAGTGGTATCAAGATCTTTATCAATACGGTGCATATTGGTGTGTATCACATCGCATTAGACTCTTCCCAGGTCGAATACTCTATGCTTCCGTTGATCATATATGTGATCAGACTCAATTCTTTGTGACAACGAACACAGAAAGGGATCATAGTAAACATGAATTTCCTCGATATTATGGACAACAATATGTTGGATTGATCAGAAAGAAAGTAATGTCCTCTCAAAGCAATTTGCGTTTAGCGGACATTCCTTGCACACATTCTCTCTTTTCTATTTTAAATGGTACTCGTCTAAGAGAGATCTTATTTGTACATCAAAAAGAAGTAGGACATAAACAAATAGCAAAATGGGACGCATCTCGTTACGCTGCAATAATAACTTGGATTTGCACACACTTCGAAGCAGAAATCATTGAAATTGGATCTGACTCGACTATCTACTTTCAAGCAAGGTTGCGAGAGAAGCATATTGTTAGAACTTTTGATACTTATATTGATGTAGATAGAGATATTTCTGTTTCTGCTTATTTGTCTAGAGAGATGACTAATTACGAAGCATTTCAAACGAAATGCAGCGATAAGCATGGTACACAAGAAGTTTCCACCGAAATATTTTCTACAAGTATTCATGATAATATTGCAACAGTGAATGACATTGGGGCACCTCTATGGTGAAAATATTCATAATTTTATAATACTGTAAATGGATGTACCCAGACGTATATGGCTTATAAATCCTAAAAATAGACACTTTGTTAGATATTTAAGTAAAACTTATTATGAGTTGTTAGGACAAGGAATTATAGACAGAGACATAAAATTGTATACTAATGAAGAAAAAATACAGATCTCAGAAAATCAGAGGACAGAAAATCGAAAATCACAAGGAACACTCATTCCCGTTCAACATCATGTTCCTCGTGACGATGCTAAATATTATGTAGTATTCCGCAATGGAACATATGTTGGTACATTTTTTGCCACAAGAGCAGCACTTGTTCAACATCTTAGAGAACTCGGAATTGGAGAAAATGAGGCAATTGATGTTATTGATGTCAAAGAGCAAGCTAGAAATCTCTAATAATTGATAAATGATTTTTATGCATTTTAATTTCAAAGGAAGTTTCAATCCTCATCGAACAAAAACAATGTCTTCTAAGTCACGTGACTACGTAAGATGCGACGACTGTGCTATTACACGTAGAAAGGACGTGGCATCCGTTGGCAGATGCCACGACTGTTGGAAGCCTATCTGCAAGAACTGCGTTGCTGACGAGGATGACAATGGAAATCTGTGGTGTGAGACATGTCATTATGAGTACTTTCGCGAGGACTCAAACTAATCACTAAATATAACAGCCTCCGTGAGGCTATTATTACAATTAGAAATTGAAGACAGGTTCCATTGTTAAGACTCCTCCCGTGACTAATTTCGGTACGCAATCTTTTTCTACACACATAGAACACATTCTATGATCGCATCCTGTAGGTTCGAAGCCTGGATAAACTTCCCAAAGAAATACATCATTAGAAGCAGATTTGCATAGTTCACATTTAATTCCACTTTTCTTTTTGACAACACATGTGATATAATCAAATGATGATGGTAGATTTGCCATGTTTTTATAGTAAAACGAATATTTATTGATATTCGTTTTCTCAAATTAATCGTTCATCTTCATAAAATTTTGTATCGGGTTTAATTATAGTTTTCGAGCAAAAAACAATGTATACAAATGTGTATGTCCTTCAACAATCAAACAAAGAACTCAAAATTGAAGCTATGGTCATAGCACCCACTTTTCAGGGGTGGAGCCCCACGAGGAGTCGCGAATAGAAAGCATGTCCATGTTTTTCATGTAGTAAATCACCACGAACGTAGGGTTTCAAAAAGTTGCATTTTTTGGGCTTGACCAAAAAACTTATTCGCTCTCTAACTTTCACCACAAACACATTTAATGTGTAACGGAGTGGTACTTTTATCGAAGTCTCAATTAAGCAATTAATTCATTCCAACGATCATCAGCAAAAGGATCAACTTCAGGAAGTGCGGAGCAATCTTTCTCTCCAAGAGTAGTGAATCTTAGAATCATGTCACATACACCTGATGGTAATCCCCATTGCTTCAACACATTGAATATTGCTTGCAAGTTTGGAAAAGACAACCACACTTTCTTCATGTATTCGTAAGCATTTTGGTCAAACAAAATGGTCGTTAGGTAATAATTCTTGCGAATCCATTTGCCGTCCTCTCCTTTTGTTTGGAAAATTTCGATTCTTCTACCTATATCATAACACACTATTACAGGATTATCTGTCGATAAAAGATCTTTGATAACACTAGTTCGAGTACTATTGAGAGTACTCAGATTTTTGTAGAAAGAATCATCATAAGCAAATTCAAAAGTGCCGTCTTCTTGATCCTCAATATCATTGAGTTTCCAACACAACAATCTGAACACAGCATAACATTTCTCAACAATGTCGCATGTGACATTCATATTTGGATAAAACAGTTCCAAGTAAAGAGCAACATTGCGTTTTGATAATATATGACCTATAGGCTCATGGACAACTTCAAGCAACGTTTCTGATCGCTTATCTAGAACTTCTTTTCCTTTTGAGTTTATCACTTTCGGAAACCTAAAATACGTGACGATTAGATCTTCAGGATTACCTTTCGGATATTTGTGAATAATGGGTCTATCTTCTTCCATTTTAACAATAAAATGAGTATATGTCAATACTCATTTTGATTTCACTTTGAATGTACACCACATTTATCATTAATCTTAGCCTTATAGGAACATCGTGTTCCATCCTTTTTCACAGCAGAACATACATTGTCATGTGTTTCTTGAATTACCTCAATATCAGATTGAATACTGATTTTGGTTCCACTTTTTGAATGAAGGAAATGCAAAACTGATTCTACATCTCTCGCAGTCCATGTATGTTTACTTTGATGATCATCATTGAGTTGAGCAACTTTCATACGAATGATATTGTAATATTTTATGTAATTGGATGTCGTATACTTCAATTCGCAACCTGTTGTTATCAATCCAGCATCTGACATAAATGGAAGAGATGAACTATACCGAGCCAATATAGCACTAGCTGTGGCAGGACCTACGCCACTAAGAGGTTTACTGATAGCATTCAATGCAGAAGCAACAGATTTATCATCAAGAGACAATTTGATATGTTGTAGACCTTCAAGAGTCGCACTTTGAACAGCATCATTCGATAATGCTTCAATCTTTTTGAGCAAAGGTCTCATCTCTCCACGAGTTAACTTCCATTTCATGATCTCAACCAATTCATATCGTGTTACATATCCTTTGCTTAAGTCCAATGCACAATACCAAGCATCTAATGTCATGAATTTCTGTGTGTCTCTGCGTTTGTTAGGAATAGGAACGTAACTCTTGAGATGTTCGAACCATATACTCGAATGATTGTCGGGATCATCGAAGAACTGCTTAACAGATGTACGTTGTAACATGATTTTACTTTAAAATTCATAAGATTTACGAATCATTATGAGATTGAAATTTTGTTCTTAAATGAAGTAAACAGAAGTTATGAAGTCACAAAAAGTTAACAGTACCGGTCATCTATACAATGATAGCAAATATGCGCATTTCAGTCAAATAACAGAACATAATAAACATCTGTTTCCTCTATTGTCTAAGACAACACCAGTACATGTTATACTCAATAAAGGTGATTGTCTCTTTATTCCAAAGGGATGGTGGCATTGGGTTAAATCTTATGCGCCAACAGGAAGGTGCATCTCTTTGAACTTTTGGTTTCCTCAAAAAGATAATCGTATCATCTTGACGAACAATGCACCTAAGAAATTTATCGATGCTATTAATGATTGGCCTGCATTTCAAAAATGGACAAATGAATATCTCATAGAAAAAATAGATCCTTCTGTGACAGAAGGTCTATGGCTAGTTTTAAATGATGGTGCAGTTGCCAAACGCATTCCATTAGCTCGTTTTATCGAACAATATCATGAAGGAAAGGAATATGCGTATCTTATAACACCTCAAGATTACGAACCAAAGAAAGAGAAACATAATGCTAAGATATTAGACATATTGAAGGGTGACTTCCATCCACCTTTTCCACAAGATATGGGAGGTGCAGACGCTAACTTTTGGTTCAATTTCGGAGGTGTTGATACAGGTCTACATTTTGATGACGATGATGGACTATTATGTCTCGTAGAAGGTATGAAGGATGTGCTACTCTATCCTCCTTCTGACTCAGAATATTTGTATCCTTATCCATCTAATCCGATTAGACTCGAACCTCACAAAAACTCCTTTCACTACAATATGTACAGGCAGACACATCCATTAGATATTCGATTTACAAGTGCTCAAATTCTTGAAGTCGCACTTTACAAAGCATTTAATGTTGCTAAGATAGCAAAGCAGTTACAAGAAAAGTATGGCGTGGGAAGAATCGTTTATGGCATCAAAAACATGAAAGGCGTTGTAAGGTTCGAGTTTTACTTTTATGGAGTTGATAGGAATAGAGAAATTGCTCCAAAATGTGAAAATATGTATGCAAACGAATCAACTAATAGTGACTGGAAGCTTTCAGAATACATGAAATTTCACAAAACCATGTTTCCTAATGATGTATACGATATGTCGAATGTAGAACATCAAGGATTATGTATATTTTCGATTGATTTGACTGAAGAAGATGTTATTAAAGGTATCACTCCTAATCTCAATCTCTATTATGCATTAGCTAAAGAACTCATTGTTCCGTTCATCCTAACAGAAAAGACGTACAACAAAAACGGAACACAAAACTTTAGAAGCATCATACACACTGATATGTTTGAGAAAACAATGAAAGACGCAGATAGTTTCGTAAAAGCATGTATGTCAATTGGAATAAAAGGTTCGGACATAGCAAATCTTAGTAAGTTTGTGAGTGGAAGTCCATATAAATGCACGACTATGAGTTTGTTTAACAAAGGTTTGGAAACAGGAATATATTTCTATGGTATAGCGTACAAATCATTTGTTGATTTCTTAGTGAAGTATGATTATCCGTTAGGAGTGATATCTTTTGTTGTTGATAACGAATCTGATATATCACAGTTGCAAATAGAGATAGGCTTTCACTTTCAAACAGGTAGCAATGATGCAACTCCATCGCGCACAGCATTCTATGGCATATTTTGATATGCTAATGATTAGGTAATTTTTGATTTGAGTGAAATCAAAAATAAAATGAGTATACCCGAATCTGTTCTCAAAGTCAAAGGTGAACACATGTCAAAGTCTGAATGTCCTCATGTTTGGAATGATGGATCAGAAGCAGTGAATAGCTGTGGAGCTGTTGACGTCTGTAGTCGTTGCAGTGAAATGTTTCGTTCATCACTTGTCTCCGCATGGTGTAAATGAAATTTTACACACTAGTTTCCATTTAAAGTGCAGATGTCAACGATTTATGTTGTTGTGACTGACGCTCCTGATGGCGGAGTGATTAGCGTACAGGCTTTCACAAAGGAAGAGGATGCTGAAATCTAAAGACTTGAGATGATCGCATCTTATCGAAGTAAGATCGAATCCACAACTCTGAAGACAACTATCTTGTAAACATAGCTCAAATTGAGCTT
>Ga0182030_10001932_pt1 | contig 43537 bp, 47 predicted proteins | sample 812S3MmetaG_FD_121299 | JGI IMG/M metagenome (GOLD analysis project Ga0182030, IMG submission 121299) | Permafrost microbial communities from Stordalen Mire, Sweden - 812S3M metaG (Illumina Assembly) | ecosystem: Environmental > Terrestrial > Soil > Wetlands > Permafrost | place: Sweden... | reverse complement strand
TTACGACCTCGTCGTCGTCGCCACGGTGGGTGGCCAGCGCGAGACTTCCGCGAAGTCCTCCGCGGATCAGTACAACTACAAAGGACCGAGTATCACTTCAGTCAGCGTCGCTGGAATGACCATTGTTGCCAATAGCGGGGTACCGATTGTGGTGAAGGGTGACTACTTCCAGGGAGTGACTCAGGTAGTTCTCAAGACCTTCACTGGTGGAGCCGTGAACGTAACTCCATCGTCGGTCTCTTCTAATTCGGTGTCCTTCACTTTGCCGGACCTAAAGCCGGCCTTGAAGGCGTTGGGTGTGAAGTCCGCGAAATACAGCATCACCCTGGAGATCCCAGTCAATGGGGCATCAACGAACTTCGTCGACTCAATATCGAGCGCGTCGAACGAATTCAACGTGAAGAGCTGAGCCCAACGAACGATCAACGTCGTGTCGAGCTCAGTTCTGTCGTGGACGGCAACGTGACCCTTGCGCAGAACCAGGGTGTCGACCCGAGCCTAAGGATGAACGATGCACCGCGGTAGATTCTCTCGAAGAATGAAACTGATCGTCGGCTTGGTCGTCGTCACGCTCGCGCTCGCTGGAAGCACCATCTATCTGGAGTTTCGAGGTCCCTCCACGTCGTACGTCGACGGCTACAACTTCGCGGTTGACTTCACTCACGGTTCACGCGTCCCACGACAGCATCTTTCGCGACTCAATGCCCAGAGTTCGTGTTCGGTGTGGTCATTTTCGAACGCCGGCGGGGTCGCGCCCGGAGACGTTCCCCGAGAATGGCGCAAGGGATGTGAAGCCGCCCTGACGTCAGGGGCTTACGACACAATCTCAGAGTGAACTGCGCGTCTCGAGGACCACTCAGTTGATCAAATTGATTCATGTAATATACATGTGAACTGTATATACTGCTGAAATGATTAAAGAGATGAGGGAACCTACTTTTCTTGTACTGGCGACATTGGCCGAAGGCAAGAGACACGGGTACGCGATTATTCAGGGCGTGGCCGCGCTCTCTGAGGGCGAAGTGGTAATCAGAGCGGGAACGCTCTACGCCATGTTGGACCGCTTGACGTTCGACGGTGTCATTGAATCGGTGGGGGAGGAGATCGTCGACGGACGACTTCGCCGTTACTACGAACTGACGTCCGAAGGCACGACACTGCTCGGCGAAGAGTCCAAACGTCGCGTCAAAGTTTCCAATATCGCGTTACGTCGACTTCGATTCGTGGGAGATTTCGCATGACGCACAACCTCGATCGTTCTCGGAACCTCTTGCGTTTCTATCCCAAGGCGTACCGCGAAGAACGCGGCGAAGAGATCGTCGCCACGTTGCAAGACGCCGCCGAAGCGCGAGTTCCTCGTGCTTCGCTCAGCGACCAGATCAGTGTGGCGCTGTACGGAGTACGCGTTCGGTTGGGCCTGACCAGTGAAACCATGTTTGGCAAGTCATTGGATATTGCGGCGATCCCCGGACTCGTGATGGGAGCTTTTTTCGGAATGTATCTCTTGATCTCCGGCGACTTGCCGGTGGTGAATTCAAAGTTCTTTTATCCGGACTTCGGGCCGTTCCTCACCGTAGGACCCCTGTTCTATCTGGTGTGGATCCTGGGCGTCGTGGTCGTCTTTGAGTGGCCACAGAGCCGTCGTCGTGTTGCCGGAGTCTGCATGACTCTTACGATCGTGGGCGAGCTGCTCGCCAAACTCGTCCATCGCAATCCCAACATATGGGAAATTGCCATTTTGGTGAGTCTCGGTCTGCCCAGCTTGCTGGCCCCGGACGTGTACGTCTCACGACGCAGGGTGCTACCCAGTGCGTGCGTCGGACTTGCCACGTTCGCGACGTTGTTCTTCGTTTCCGGATCGAGCGTCAATCCCGGATTCTTCAACTCCTTCTATTGGTCCGGGACGTACGAGATCGCTCGGCGCCAACCCTACGTTGACGTCGTGCTACTGGCCCTGTTCGCACTGCTGTGGATCACCAAGCGGCGCGAAGCCGCCGGTGCCACGCTGATACTCGCCAGTCCCTGGATCATCGTTGGCGTGGCGTATCCGGTGTCACTCAAGTATTTGTCGGTGGACGCCCTGAATGTGGTCGCCTTAATTGCCTGGGCCGCTGGCATGACACTCATCGTGACCACGAGTCGTTACCGTCCCCGACCTCCCGCATCGATTGAGCTCTCCGCTTTGAACACTGGATAATGACCTAACGACTTGTCGTGTGCTTCACGCACGCAATCATCAGTAGGAGATCTCCGTCAAGAGTATTGCGCCCGAACTTCGACGGACACTCGTCGATGTTGCCCGTCTGGTCCCACAAATAATGACGCGCAAGAGTCACGGGCCAGAAATGCGACTTTCGACTACGTATTAACTTGCAATGCAAGGTACCAACGACTATCTTGTGGTACATGGTAAAAGTAGATGGTCGGCGAAGCCAGTTGCTCCGGGGAGTTCTCGATCTTTGCCTGCTCGCCGTGATCGACGAGGGACCGGCATACGGCTACGAAATGACCAAGCGATTGCGTGCTCGCGGCATGCCAATCGTCGGTGAGGGTTCGATCTATCCACTGCTTGGCAGATTGGAACGTGACGGCCTTGTTGAGACGAGGCGAGAGGCCAGCAACGGCGGCCCTCCGCGGAAGTACTACAGCCTCTCAAGTGATGGAAAGCGGTCTCTGGAGACGGGGGTGGTTGAGTGGCAGACGGCGCGCGACTCCATCGATCGCGCACTCGACTTAACGAAAGCGGGGGTGACGCCATGATTGAATTCGTCGAAGAGTGTCGTCGAGAGTGGAAACGTCTCGGCGTCCCTGATCCCATTGCCAACGAGATGGCCATCGATTTGACTGCCGATATCGAGGAAGCTGAGGCCGAGGGCGGTTCCGCCGAAGATGTGCTCGGTAATAGCGTCTTCGATCCGAGGCGCTTCGCGGCGTCTTGGGCGAGTGCCCGAGGTGTTACCGCTCCATCAAATCCGGTCGATCCATTTACCCCAATCGCGCTCGGTCATAATCCGTGGTATCGACCGGCCATGGTCATCGCGTTGTCTCTCTTCGGATTCCTCACGGCCCTGGCCGCGGCCGCCCTTCTCCTCGGGCGCCACGGCGTTGCGGTCGCCGCCTCAATCGGCCCGCACGTCGTGCTGCCTGTTTCCAACCGTTTCTTCGGCCCTCCGCAGATGCACTCATTCCGAGACATCGTGTCCGGATCGTCGATAACTCTTCAGAGCGTCGGAGGTTTCGTCGTGCTCGCGTTCGCGATGCTGCTGATCGGCATCTTGTTCATGGGCCTCGCCGTCTTGTACCGCAATACTTGGCCCCGCGACGGATCCAAGCGACGGCTTTGGTAACCGGACGTCGCACCGTGGAGGGCTGTGCCCGACACACGAGCAGAACGTGGTGCGGTCGAATCATTTGAAGCCCTCCTGAGCGCCAACGCGAACGCACTCACGTCGGGTGACCGTGTTTCGAGGTCCGACCAGTACCCTTTTGGGACCATGTCAACGACCGATCCCGCGACGAACGATCAGGCGGTACCGTCCGACGACTGGTCGAAAGGACTCATTCTCACCGTGCGTTCACCGGACCGCGCAGGCATCGTGGCGAGTTTGGCGGCCGGTGTTCAGTCAGCGGGTGGCAACATCGTCGAACTGGACCAACACACGGATGTCGTCGAGGGCGACTTCGGGTGCCGCATCGAAGTCGCCGGGGGAGTCAACGCTCCTGAACTCGTTCGCCGTCTGGACGAACTTCGCTCATCGCTCTCGGTGGATTACACGATGACCCCGATCTCGAGACGACGTGCGCGAGTGGTCGTACTGTGTTCGTCGACGCTGCACTGTCCGAGCGACCTCATCGCGCGAAGCGCCATCGGCCAGTTGGACTGTGACGTCGTCGCCCTCGTGAGCGACCAGACCGCGGCCCGGGACTTGGCCGATCGCTACGGCGTGCCGTTCACGCACCTCCCGGTGGGAGAGGACCGCGCAGAACAAGAGCGCCACGTCGGTGAAGTGCTCGACGAACTGGATCCCGATCTGATCGTGTTGGCCCGCTACATGCGTGTCCTACCGGCCTGGCTGGTCGAGCGCTACGAGCATCGCATCATCAACATTCATCACTCCTTCTTGCCGGCGTTCATCGGGTCCAACCCGTACGCGCGAGCTCACGAGCGCGGCGTGAAGATCATCGGTGCGACCGCACACTACGTCACGGCTGAGTTGGACGCGGGACCGATCATCGCTCAAGACGTCGTTCACATCTCGCACCGCGATGACGTGGCCGACATGACGCGCCGCGGCGCCGACATTGAGCGTTCGGTGCTCGCCTCGGCGATCCGGCTACACCTCGAACAGCGCGTGATCGTGTTCGGGTCGCGCACGTGCGTTTTCGATTGACGCGTACCTCGTAGCAGCACGCGACTCCTTGGCGTTCGCCATTGTGCGGTGACGCCATCGACTCCGATATTCGCTCTCCGGGCCGAGTGTCCGCGCGTCAGTTGTCGAAGCGGTAATGGAGGTGGACAATGCCACTTTCGTATCGGTTGACGTCCAGGAGTTCCAGGGTGGTTCGAAACTCGCCGGGATTGGCGGGCGTGCCACTGCCGACCGTGACGGGTACGACAAACAGATGCATCTCGTCGACCAGTCGGGCCTCGATCGCCTGACTGGCGAGGTGCGCCCCACCAATTGACAAGTCGTGTTCCGATGTTTGCTTCATCTGTCGCACCGTCTCGGGGATAAATGCGTGCTCGATGAACGTCTTGGTGCTGGAGGCGTCTTCCAGCGTCGTCGAGTACACGATCTTGGTCTGCGCCCGCCAGTGGCCGGCGAAGTCCTGAACGTACGACGGAACGTCGTCGGAACGCTGAAACCTCTCCCAGTAGACCATCGTCTCGTACATTCTTCGACCGTAGAGAACGGTGTCGACGTCGCGTTCCAAGTCGTTGATTACTTCGAAGACCTCGGGATCGGGCACACTCCAGTCAATGTTGCCGTCGGCATCCGCGACGTAGCCGTCGAGTGACGTAATCGCCGAATAGACCAGTTTCGCCATCAAATGTACGGCGCCGAAATCGTCGGACCGGCGGGTCCCAGGCCGGCGCGTTCGCGCAGGAGCGTCTCGACGCGGTCGAGATCACTCGGTGTGATGAACGGCTTGATCCGCGCACCGAGGTCGAGGACCAGCCCTTCCTTTTTGGATGGTCGTTTCGTGTCGAGGTTGGCCCAGTAACCCGGATTGGCGGTACCCCAAATCCTCGCTCGACCCTTCATCGCCGTCAGGGCGACGCGTTGCACGCCCACGATTGAGTGATACTGCACCTTCTTGGATCCCCACACGTAATAGTGACGAATCTCCAGGACCTCGTCGCCGCAGATGATGCCGTCTTCTCGATAGTTCTGGACCATGGCCTCAATGTACCTCTCTGGCGCGATCGCGATGCGGGAGACGGACTCGGAGCCAACGCTGCATCGGACTGCGTTATCGTCCGTTGAAGCAAGTGACGTCGGTGGGGGTAGCGATGAGTCAGGCAGAGGAGTCGACCGAGTTCGTGAGCGACGACGGCGACGTGGCGGGCGTGTTGCGCGGCGACGACTTCATCACCGGGGACGAGTTGATGGTTCGCGCACGAAAGGCCGCTACCGGCCTGCGTTCACTCGGTGTCGAGCCCGGCGATTCCGTCGCGCTGTTGCTGCGAAACGACCACGAGTTCTTCGAAGCGGCCTTCGCCACCTCGGCCCTCGGCGCGGCGACGGTGCCCATCAACTGGCACGGCAGCGCCGAAGAGGTGGCCTACGTCGTCAATGACTGCGAAGCCGTCGTGGTCGTGGCGCACGCGGACCTGCTGCACCACGTTCGTGACGCCCTGCCGGCTTCGGTCACGATTTTGGGCGTCGCGACCCCTTCGAGCATCGCCGAGCGCTTCGAGATCGGCGGCGCGATCGCGTCGCTTCCGCCTGACGTCACGGACTGGTCGTCGTGGCGCGACGGCTTCGAAGAGCTCCAAGACGTCTACGTCGGTGATCCGTTGTCAATGATCTACACCTCGGGCACGACTGGACACCCCAAGGGCGTGCGGCGACTGCCCGGCACGAACGACGGTTCGCAGGCGATTGACTACATGACCGAGGTGACGAAGCTCTTCGGTGCGTGGCCCGGAATGCGTACGATCATCGCCGGACCGATGTACCACTCGGCGCCCTACGCCTACGCGCTCGTGGCGGCTCGCGCCTACGGGGCTTACGTCGTGCTCGAGGACCGCTTCGACCCCGAGGAGTTCCTCTCACTCATCGAGCGCCACCGGATCACGTCGATGTACATGGTGCCGACGATGTTCGTGCGGCTCCTTCGATTGGCGCCGGAGGTTCGTAGTCGCTACGACCTGTCCTCGTTGCGTCACGTGTCCCACACCGCCGCGCCGTGTCCGCCCGACGTCAAGCGCGCGATGATCGAGTGGTGGGGACCGATCATTGACGAGTTCTACGGCAGCACCGAAGTGGGATTCATCACCGGTTGCACCAGCGAAGAGTGGTTGGCACATCCGGGCACCGTTGGTCGGCCACTGCCGTCGAGTGACGTTCTCGTCATCAACGAGGGCGGCCCCGTGCCGGTCGGTGAGTCCGGAGAAGTGTTCGTTCGCGCTCGAGCGAACTCTGACTTCACCTACTTTGGAAAGTCCGACGCGCGCGCCGAAGTAGAACGTGACGGACTCATCACGTGCGGCGACATTGGTTTTCTCGACGCCGATGGGTTTCTGTACCTCTGTGACCGGGCGCGCGACATGATCATCTCGGGCGGGGTCAATATTTACCCGATCGAAATCGAAGCGTGCCTCTTGAAGCTCGAGGGAGTGGCGGATTGCGCGGTCTTCGGCATCCCCGACGACGAGTACGGCGAGTCGATTGCGGCCGCGATCAAGCTCGATGAGGGTGCCGTGTTGCGCGCCGATGATATTCGTAGCCACGTGCGAAGTCACTTGGCCGGATTCAAGGTGCCCAAGGTGGTGACGTTCCACGAATCGTTGCCGCGAGAGGACTCGGGAAAGATGTTCAAGCGAAGGCTCCGCCAACCCTATTGGGAAAACGCTGGTCGCTCCATCTAAAACTCGAACCGTCGCACGCTGGTCCGTGAGAGTCTCGTAGCCTCCCTGCGTCCTCGTGGCGCGTAGGTAAAATCGAGCCATGTCGGAATCCGGTGGCCCGACGCCGCCCGTACCAAATCGATCCCGACTCGAAGTGTTGGGACAGGCGGTCGATGCCCGTCAGGGCGGACCGCGCCACCGACAGACGAAGAAGCGCTCACCCAAGAAGATCGTCCTGGTGACACTGGCAACCGTGATCGTGGTGATCGTCGCCGCGGTCGCCGGTGACTACTGGTACATCAACCATTTGATTCACCACGTCAAGGTCACGACGATCTCCAAGACTTATAACGACACCGAGAACATCTTGTTGGTCGGTTCGACGACGCGCTGTGGTTTGAAAGTGCAGGACGCCGCGTACGGACTGTGCTCTCAGGGCGTGACCGGGGTCAACAGCGACGTGGTCATGATCCTGCACCTCAACCTGTCGACCAATCAGGTGTCGATCCTCTCCCTGCCCCGTGACGTCTTCGTGCCGAACGCGCGTAAGGACGGGGCGAACAAGATCGACGCCGCGCTCTACAACGGACCGTCACAGCTCGTCGCGGCGATCCAAGAAGACTTCGGGATTCCGATCAACCACTACGTCGAATTGAACTTCGATACGTTCGCCGACGTCGTCAACGTGCTCGGCGGCATCAAGATGTACTTCCCGATGGAGGTCTTCGACGCGTACTCCCAGCTCTACGTGTCACACCCCGGTTGCATTCAACTCAACGGCAAGCGAGCCCTCGAAGTCGTTCGCGCACGACACTTGCAGATTCGGTTCCCGGGTGACGGCACCGACTATCGCAGCTGGCCGCAAGAGGCACTGTCGGACCTGGCGCGCATCCGACGCGACCACGAGTTCTTGAAGGTCTTGGCCGACGCCGTCAAGGCGAAGGGGATCTCGAATCCGCTGACCGACCAGCGACTGGCCACGTCGGTTGCCCGGTATCTGACCGTTGACCAGGGATTTAGCACGAGTGACCTCCTCAATCTCGCCGAACACTTTCACGGCGTCTCGGTCGGGTCGGTGCCGGAGTTGACGGTACCGGTGGTGCTCGTTGAGACGCCGAACGGGTATCTCTACCAGGGGTACTACTACGGCGACGTCGAGTTCCCGATCGAGCCCGGCGTCACCCAGACGGTCGATCGATTTTTGGACCTCGCTCCGGACGTCAACACGCTGGACGGCAAGTTGCTTCCGGCGAACTCAACGCTCACGGTCTCGGTACTGAACGGAACCGGTATTGCGAACCAACAGGACGTCGTCGCGGCCGCGCTTCGTCGGCGCGGTTTCGTGATTCACGGCGTCGGCACCGCGACGCCCTTCGGTGTGCGCGAAGAGACCGTGGTGTATCACGCCAACAATTCGGCGGCGTCGCTGGGTGCGGCGCAGGCGGTCCTTCACACGATCGAGGGCCCGGCGGTGATGGCACTCGGGCGAACGACGGCCGGCGCTGAGGTCACGGTGCTCACCGGCTCGGACGTCAGTATTCTCGCCGCGCCCCACAAGACGTCGACGACGACCACGACGCTGAAAAGAAAGCATCACGCCACGGCGACCACCACGACGACGAAGCCCGTCACGCAGATAACCGTCGTGGATCCGACGGCGGTGAAAAACGACACCGATCTTTCGGCGCCGACGGACGTCACGCAGGCGCTCCAGCCGTGGGACCCGCGCTCGTGCGGTCCCAATGGAACCGAGGGCCCGTAAGTGATTCGTTGAAGTTGAGAGCGCGGTTCGACGGTGGTGTCGGAGCGTGCACTACATTCCATTTCATATGAAGAGAGCGATCCCCGGACTCGTCGTGGTGGTTTTGATCGTCGCCGCGGTCATCACCGTGTGGGACCTTAACTCTCGGCCCGCCGTCTCTCTGCCGTCACAAACGATGACGGCAAACCACGTGACGATGAAGATACTCAAGTCAGCGTTCCTCAAGTACAAACTTCACTACAAAGAGATGGCCGGCACCGATCGGATCAAATGGGGCCAGGTCATCTCGCCCAACGGCCCGGATAAGCCGCTCATCGCCTACGACGGGGTCGATCACCGGTCGTGGGCCCTCGCGTCGTTCACTCTCGTCCTGCCCGCGAGTTACAAGGCGGAGGTCTCTTTCCAGGATGGCGGCAATATGGGCATCTTCAACCAGATCGGATCCGGTCAGTGGTTCATGATCGGGTCGCCGGGATTCCCGCTGTGCGCGAAGGACGTGCCGTCGGTCGTGGCCCATCTGTGGGGTCTCAAAAACTACCCGGCCTGTAACTAGCGCCGCGTTCGTCGCTCTGACGCAAGTTGATGACGCGTCGCGCGCAACTCGGTGCGCCACACCATCTTGAGCGCCGACCAGTCGTCGTCCAATGCCGCGACCTTCACGTCAACGAGACCGAGGGGCAGTGCCGAGTTTCGAACGACGTTGTCGGTGATGTCCGAGCGATGGCCCGCGGCTTTGCGGGGCCACGCGATCCAAAGGGAACCGTCCGGGGTGATCGTCTCGGCGAGCGAAGAAATATCTCGCTGCAGCGAAGCCGCGTCATTGAAGAAGGAGATGACGACGTCCGAGGACGCTGCACTTCGTCGTCGAGTGACGCGCACGTTCGACGGGAGCGTGTCGATCGACCACTCGCGAGGGGCACCGATCAGCGTCACCCGGTGGCCCTCTTTCAGGCCCAGCTTCTTGGCCACGGGTGTCCCTGAGTAGCCGGCGCTCACGTCGTCGAGTGTATCTATCGACATCGTTCGAGCGTTGTTCGCCGTACGGTCGCGAAATCGTTCACTTTTTGACATCTCGAGTCGGGTCGACTGTGTATGACGTTGGGAGGATCAGTATTGCGTGCATTAACGGGCTCAATGTGGTATCTATAAGAGCACTCAAACCCAGGGGGAGCCAATGGCCCAATTCGATATGAAGAAACTTGACAGGTCCGACCGCATTGTTATCGGTATGGGCGTGTTGACGCTGATTTGTCTGTTCTTGCCGTGGTACGGATTCTCGGGCGGCCCGTACAGCGCGTCGGTGAGCGGATTCAGTACCGGTTATGGATGGATCGGCGCCATTCTCATCATCGCGGCAGCGGGGTACCTCCTCGCGCTCCGCTCTGGCTCGAATGTGCCAAAGATCTCCTACGGACCGGGCGTCACCGTTCTCGGGCTCTCTTTGATCGGGACGATCATCGTGGCGCTTCGCTGGATCACCATTCCTCGCGGCGGATTCGCCGGTTACAGTTACGGCCCCCAGTACGGGCTCTTCATCACCGTGATCGCGGGCATCGTGCAAGTGGTCTTGGCCTTCCGTCTCTTCAAGAGTTCGGGTGAGTCCGTGCCCTGGGAGTCCAAGAAGTCGTCGTAGCCGAGCGCGCGGAGGCCTCGCGCCAACCATTCGAATCGGAGTCGTGACCCGTCATGCGTCAAGGCGTCTTCTTTCCACCTTTTGACGGTGTCGCCGACCCCCATTCGCTGGTCGAATTAGGCCGGACCGCCGAAGCGGCCGGCTGGGACGGGCTCTTCTTGTGGGATCACCTGCTGTACGCCGGTGGCGTCACCAAGATCCTCGACCCGTACATCTCACTGGCCGCCATCGCGTCGGCGACGACGACCATCCAACTCGGTGCGATGGTCACACCACTCAATCGCCGCCGACCGCAGATCGTCGCGCGACAGGCCGTGACGCTCGACCTCCTCTCGAACGGCCGACTGATCCTCGGATTCGGCATCGGCGACGACGGCGAATCCGGTGAACTGTCCAAGTTCGGCGAGGCGACCGACGCGAAAGAGCGCGGTGCCATGCTCAGCGAAGGTCTCGACGTACTGACCGGACTACTGTCCGGTGAACCGCTGACGCACCACGGCGAGCGCTACCGAGCGGATGACGTCACGTTTCAACCGACGGCCGCGCGTGCTGGCGGCATTCCGATTTGGCTCGCCGCGCGATGGCCGAATCCCGCACCCATCCGGCGCGCTGCACGCTACGGCGGCGTGTTCGTCATCCAGATGAAGGACCCCCGCGACGTCGCCGCGCTGCGAGAGCGATTACGAAGCGAGGGCACCGACCTCGATCACTTCGACGTCGTGATCAGTGGCTTCGTCGGTGACGATCCAACGCCGTGGGCGAGGGCCGGCGCGGACTGGTTCCTCAGTTGGATCGGACCGTACAACATGAACTTCGCCGAAGTACACGAGATGATCAAAGAAGGTCCGAGGTCGGTCGCCGCCTAGAGGTCCTTGCGCCACGCCACCATGGCGCCCGCGACACGCGCACCGAGCGCCTCATTGACCGCGATCATCGGAGCGTTCAGCATCGAATTGAAGGTCGTGATCTTGGTCGTGGGGTACCGGCCGGCCTCGAGCAGTCGCATGGTGGACACCTTCAAGAGTCCGCCGAGTCGGTGACCGCGGTGGGCCCGTACGACCAGCGTGTCCCACTGATACGCCGTCTGGGGCTGTTGGCGCGACACGGTGAGTTCGCTGTAGCCGACGAGTTCGCCGCTGGCGCGATGGCGCGCGGCCGCGACGAGGAGGTCGCGTCCCATTTCGTTCGTCGTCGCCTCGTGGCGACGAACCCGCGCGGCGTCCCAGTGCTCGGCCTCGACGTCAATGTCGACGTGCGGGGCCTCGGTCGGCATGATCGCCGATAGATACGCGCGTCCCTCGACGAGGTCCTCGGGTGTGCCGTTCGTCCACGAGACGATCTCGTAGTCGCTGGCCCAGGGCATCCACGTGTCCCAGAGCCGATCGAGTTCATCGTCGGGACGGGGCCAATCGAGGTCACGGCGAACGTGCTCTTCGGCGACGCGGTAACCGTGACGACGGGCGAAGGCGCGATTGGGTCCGGTGCCGATCTCGCGAGAACCCTCGATCACGAAGACGACCAGTGTCGGACGGGCCAATTCGCGCGCCGCGGTCTCGAGCTCGTGGAGCAACGCCGAACCGTAGCCGCGTCGGCGTTGTGCGGGATCGACGAAGAGGTTCCCGTCGATGAACGCGAGGTTGTCATCGCGAGTGACTTCCAGTGCGCCGACCGCGACCGGTTCTTCGAGCGAAGGGCCGTACGAATAGAGGCGAAAGACTTTCGGGGCGGTCTCGTCAACGGAACGGGCGCGCCACTCATCCGGGTGCCAACCCTGACCGGGTTCACCGTCACGACTCTGTTCGGAACGCTGCAACACTCCGAACCACGGGTCGAACTGTTCGTCACTCTTCGCGTCGATGCGAGAGAACTGCACGGCGGCTACCCGGCGAGGTCGGGAGTGGGGAGCACCTCGCGACCGTCCTCACTGGCGCTGAGCAGGTGACGCAGGCGTAGCATGAGCGCTCCGCCGACCAGTGCCGTGACGCCGGTACCGAGCGGCCACCAGTTCCCGAGGTGGTCATTGAAATAGAACGCCGTGATCGCCGGGGCCAACGTGCCCGAGACACCCCAGGCCAGACCGGCTGCGGCGTTGTAGCGGCCCCGTAGGTGTTCTGGGGCGATCTCGTTCACGAGCGCCGGACCGACGGGCGAGAGCATCGTTTCGCCCAAGGCGAAGATCACCATGGCGACGCAGAGCGACACGACGGCGAGGACCTTCGGGAGCGCCAGGGTGGCATCGAGGATCACCCAGAAGACGAGCCAGAAGAGCGCGACCGTCGCCATGACCTTCGTTCGACTCTTGCCCTCGATGCGATTGAGTACCCAGAGTTGTGAGCACACGATGGTCGAGGTGTTGAAGAAGAAGATGATGCCGATCACGTGAATCGGTAGGTGCAGATTGTTCACGACGAAGAGACTGAATCCGGCCTCTTGTGAACCGTAGCCACCGATCATCAGCACGACGGCCGCTAACACGTAGCGCCGCAGTCGACGGTCGCGCAGGACTTCGCGCCAGCCCTCTTCCTTGAGCTTCTCATCGTCACGGAGCTCTTTGATCGGTCCGCCGTAGCGCTTCAGCGTCAGGACGATCAATCCACCGAGCATGGTGATGCCCGCGTTGAACGTGTAGAGGATCACGAAGGACTCCGGGTGATGGAGGTCGACGATGCTCGCCGACACGAGGCCCCCGAAACCGATGCCGAGGTTCACCAGCATGAAGTTGAAGCCGAAGGCCCGTTGGCGGTGCGCGCTCGGGACGATTCGAGAGAGCAACGTGCTGCTCGGTCCCCAACCGGCGCCGCCGAAGAGCGCCAGCAACAACGCCGCGAGGGTCGCTTGGGATTCGGAATGCGCGTGCGCCCAGAGGATCAGCGACCCCGCGTCGGCGATGACCGCGATCATGATGACGCGGATCGGACCGAAGCGGTCCGTGAGCGTGCCCCACAGTGGACTGCTGCAGATACCGACCAGCGCGGCGAGAGAGAGCAGGAGCGTGGCGAAGTCGGTCGAGAAACCGCGCACGTTGTGCAGGTAGACCACGAAGAGCGACAGCGTGAGACCTTGACCCATGCACGAAACGAACGTGCCGAGGTAATACCGGCGCAGTGGGCCGGTGATAGAGCTGCGAAAATCGGCAGGAACGAGTGTCTCAATCAGTTTCACGAGACCGTCAGAATACTTCAGCGCCTTGTGCAGCGAATCACAAGTTAATAGATTGTCATATGTCGTGGAGTATTACGCTTGAGTTCGTAACTCTCCACTTTGGGTGAGCGGAAGGTAGTTGATGGTCCTTAAGAGTTCCCCGAAGAGTCGTACCGATCTCATGTGTGAGATTGCGCCCGACGTCGAGCGTCTTTATAACCGACACCTCGAGGCACCACGACTGTGGTATCCGCACGAGCAAATCAATTGGGGCGAGGGCGAGAACTTCGCCGAGGTGCCGTGGGAACCCGCGCAGTATCCCCTCAATGAGGGCGTGCGCAGTTCGATCTACGTGAACCTGCTCACCGAGGACAACCTGCCGTACTACACACACACGTTGCTCTCCCACGCCCCGAAAGGCCATCCCATCCTCGACTGGAATCACCAGTGGACAATGGAAGAGAATCGCCACGCCATGGTCATGCGTGACTGGGTACACATCAGTCGTTGCATCGACCCGACGTTGCTCGAAGACGGCCGGCGCGTACAGATGAAAAAGGGCGAGGTGCCCCAGCCCCGGGACATGGCCGAGTTGATCGCCTACGTGTCCTTCCAGGAACGTGCGACCCAGATCGCGCACCGCAATACCGGGGCGAAACTTCCCAAGGACGACAAGATGGGCCGTAACGTGCTGGGGCTCATCGCGGGTGACGAGACCAAGCATTACCTCTTCTATCGCGACCTCACTCTCGCGGCGTTCGCGATCGACCCCTCCATGATGATGATCGCGGTCGCCAAGCAGGTGCGCGACTTCGCGATGCCGGGCACCGGCATTCCGAACTTCACCCGTCACGCGGTACGAATTGCGCGCGAGGGTATCTACGGACTCAAGCAGTTCTTGCGCGACGTGGTCGATCCCGTGCTCGGGCTCTGGGACGTCGACCACCTGGCCGGTCTCAGCGCCGAAGCCGAGAAGGCTCGCCAAGACCTCAGTGAGTTCGTCGCCAAGTTGAGCGAAGGCGTCGAACGAATGACGCAAAAGGCCGCCGCGGCCGCGTTGCTCGCCTGACCACACCCCGACGTCAGCAACATTTCCACCCCATTCCTGAGCGCGGAATCGCGCACCGCTCGCCGCCTTCCTCTGTAGTGTTTGTCAACGATGAGGAGGGTTCGGTGGGACTGAGTTTTCAAGAGGCCAACGCCGTGGTCGGCGCACCGGGCAGCCCGTTCGAGGTCGTCGACGTCGAACGTGACGGCGTCCCCATTCGGACCTTCACGAATGCGCCGTCCGACATTCGACAGTTGTTTGACACGGCCCGTGGACTCGAGGGTACGTTCATTGTCTACGAGGACGAAGATTGGACGTTCGCCGAGGTGATGCAAGAGGTTGACGCCCTGGGTCACGCCCTGGTCCATCACTACGGCGTGCAACCGGGCGACCGGGTCGGGATCGCCATGCGCAACTACCCCGAGTGGATCATCTCGTTCGCCGCGATCCTTTCGATCGGCGCGATCTCGGTGTCGATGAATGCCTGGTGGACCGCTCAAGAGATGGAATACGCCATCAACGACGCGCAACTGTCGGTGCTGATCGGCGATACGGAGCGGATTGAACGGGGCGCGGTCGCGTGCCAACAGTCGAATGTTCGGATGCTCGGCGTGCGCCTCGACGAACTCGCGCCACTCGCGCCCAACGTCGAACATTGGCATGACGTCGTCGTGCGCGGAGTCGCGATGCCCGAAGTGGAACTGCGCGCGGACATGGACGCGACGATCCTCTACACGTCGGGCACGACCGGTTTCCCTAAGGGCGCGGTTTCGACGCACGGCACCATCACCCAGACGGTCTTCGCGTTCTCCTCAGCGGCCGCCGTGACGGGGGCGCGCCGCGAACCCGATGAACCAATGAGCGCCGGGCCGCCCTGTTTCATCTTGATCGTCCCGCTCTTTCACGTCACGGGTTGCATCCCGGTCATGATGACCTGCTTCAGTTTTCATCTGAAATTGGTGATGATGTATCGCTGGGAACCGGAGCGCGCGTTACAGCTCATCGAACGTCACCGGGTCACGAACTTCGTGGGCGTGCCCACGCAGTCCTGGGACCTGATCGAATCGCCCCACTTCGACGACTACGACACGTCGACGTTGAACTCGGTCGGTGGCGGCGGCGCGCCGGCGCCGCCGACATTGATGAATCGCATCGACGGCTCCTTCAAGAACGGCCGCCCGGGCCTCGGCTACGGGATGACCGAAACGAACGCCTACGGTCCGCGAATCGAGGGTGACGACTCCATCGAGCATCCGAACTCCACGGGACCGGTCCCGACGTTGGTCATGGACGTCGAGATTCGCGATGACGAGATGCGCCCGTTGGGAGTGAGTGAGAACGGAGAGATTTGGATGAGATCGCCGACGTTGATCCGCGGCTACTGGCGCAACCCCGAGGCCACGGCGAGCACCCTGGTTGACGGCTGGCTGCGATCGGGCGACCTGGGTCATATCGACGCGGACGGCTACCTCTTCGTCGAGGACCGCGTGAAGGACATGATCATCCGCGCCGGTGAGAACATCTACTCCGCGGAGGTCGAAGCCGCGATCTACGAGCACCCCGCGGTCTACGAGGCCGCGGTGTTCGGACTACCCGATGAGCGCCTCGGCGAGGTCGTCGCCTGTGTCGTGATGCTCAGGCCCGGTGAACACCTCAGCGCGGACGAGTTGCGCGTGCACCTTCAGGCTCGACTGGCGAACTTCAAGATCCCCACGCGAGTGGCGTTCAGCGCCGCACCGTTGCCGCGCAACGCCCCCGGGAAAATGTTGAAGCGCGAGATGCCCGGGATCTACTTCCCTTGAGCTGAGGCAATCGCCGCTTGGGCGTATTCGGCGATGTTCATGTTCTCGAGTTCGTGAAGTTCGAACCAGGCGGCGTGATCGGTGGTGCCGTGGACTTCGTGATGCAACTCGCCGCCCGCCAATTCGACCGTGAAGAGGATGCGCACCGTGTGGATCTTGTCGCCGTTATCGCGCCGGCGCACGTCGCTCGTCACGCCGAGCAGGACCGGGTGATGGACCACGAGGCCGGTCTCTTCGCGGAACTCGCGGATGAGGGTGTCTTCGGGAGCCTCACCAAAGTCGATGCCGCCGCCGGGTAGCCACCACAACGGTGGACTGTGGCGCGGATTCGAGGAGCGCACGAGAGCGACGCGACTGCCGTCGATGAGAACGCCGTAGGACCGGACACTGGTGTGCTGCTTACTCATGAACTCAACGCCGCCCTAACTCGTACGTGCCCGGCGTCGCTGTCTGGACCTCGAGAGGAACGTGGCGCGACCGCCTTCGCTGGAGAGATTGTAGGCGACCCGGTGTTCGAGGAGGTTGTGGCGCGGATACTGACGCGAGTCGTTCATCCGTCAGACCGGGTCCATTGAGTTGCCGGTGGATTCCGGGAGCCCCGTGATCGGGCGCTGATCGAATCGTTCGGCACATCGCGGCGAACAGAAGTAGTAGGTGACGTGGTCGACGTGGCGTGTGGCGCCCGGCGCCGAGACGTCGACGGTCATCCCGCATATCGGGTCGGTCGCGACCGACGCGGATCGCCGAGAAGTGCGTGCGAGGAGCCACAACGTGATTAGCACCACGGTCGCGACGATATTGAGTGCCAGGGTCCAACCGAGTGCGAAGTTCCCACTGGCGAATCTGACGTGGTGCGAACTGGGAACCAACGACACGAGGTGGAAGAGACGATCGACGATGAGACCACCGGCGCTCATGACGAACCACAGCAGCGCGAAGAGTCGCAGCGCCGCGTTGGTCCCGTAGAAGCGCCGGTAGATGAGCAACAGCGGCAGCGTCACGAGGTCGGCGAAGATGAAACTGATCACACCGCCGAAGGCGACGCCGTGGGCCCAGAGCGCCGCGGCCAGGGGGATATTACCCACCGAACAGACGAAGGAGATGACGGCGAGCAGAGGGGCGATCGTGACGTTCTCGAGCACCGTCCACACACCGTGGCCACTCACGAAGAGATTCGACCACCACCGGTTGGGGACGTCGGCCATGATGAATCCCGCCACGACGAATCCCGCGAGTAGTTCTTTGCGCAACATCGTGAGATCACCGATGGTGAATCGGGCGGCGAGCTGGTAGTTCTCCTTCTCGCGTGCTCGTTCGCGCCAACTCTGGTTCGCACCCTCCATCGCCGGCGGCGAGTCACCGAGCACGTGTTCGCGCAGTCGATCCTGGTAACGACGGGAGAAGACGAAGTGCGTCGTGAACGAGAGCGCCGCGACCATGAGCACGCCACCGACGAACTGCGCGGCGAGGAACTGCCATCCGAGCAACAGATACAAGACGATGCCGAGTTCGATCACCAGATTCGTCGACGCGATCATGAAGACGATCGAGTTCGTCCACGACGCCCCGCGCGCGAAGAGGGCCCGCGACATCGCGCTGGCGGCGTAACTGCACGATGACGAGATGACGCCCAGGACCGACGCCTTGGACACCGACGCCGCGTTGGTCCTTCCGAGTTGGGCGCGCAGGCCGTCGCGCGGCAAGAGGCTCTGCACCAAGCCCGACAAGGTGAATCCGAGGATCAGCGGCCACCACGTGATCCAGAGCATGGCCAGGGCTTCGCGTAGGCCGTCACCGACGCCGTGGAAGAAAACGTGCAGTGAGGCGACCACGACCTAGCGGGTCGTGGGGAAGCCGAGATCGATCTGAGATTCCGAAGGCTGGGGCCAGCGCGTCGTCACCACCTTGGCGCGCGTGTAAAAGGCGAAACCTTCCGGGCCGTAGATGTGACTGTGACCGAACAGCGAGTTCTTCCAGCCGCCGAATGAATAGGCGGCGATCGGCACCGGGATCGGCACGTTGACGCCGATCATCCCGACGCTGACTTCGCGCGAGAAGAGTCGCGCCGCGTTGCCGTCGCGCGTGAAGATCGCGACACCGTTGCCGTACTGATTGGCGTTGACCATCGCGACGGCGTCGGCGTAGGTCGCGACGCGCGACACGCCGAGCACCGGGCCGAAGATCTCGTCGTCGTACGCCTTCATTCCCGGCTCGACGCCGTCGAGCAGACATGGCCCGACGAAGAAGCCCGGCTTGTCGGCCCACGACGTGCCGTCGCGTACGACCGTGATGCCTTCACTCGGCGCCGAAGTGACGTAGCCCACGACCCGGTCGCGGTGTTCTTTGGTGATGACCGGACCAAAGTCGCTGCTCGGATCATCGCCCGGTCCGACCGTCAATCGGTCGAGTCGGTCGGTGACGCGACGTATCAACTCATCGGCGATGTCGCCGACCGCGACGACGACGCTGATCGCCATACACCGTTCCCCGGCCGAGCCGAACCCGGCATTGATGGCGGCGTCGGCCGCGATATCGAGATCGGCGTCGGGCAAGACGACCATGTGGTTCTTGGCACCGCCGAGCGCCTGGACGCGCTTTCCGTGCTCGGTGCCGGTGAGGTACACGTGGCGCGCGACCGGCGTCGAGCCGACGAAGCTCACCGCGTCGATGCCCGGGTGCTCGAGGAGCAAGTTGACCGTGTCGGCGTTGCCGTGTAGCACGTTGAAGACACCACTCGGCAGCCCCGCCTCACGGAGAAGTTCGCCGAGGCGCACGGACACCGACGGGTCGCGCTCGGAGGGCTTGAGGATCACGGCGTTGCCGGTGGCGATCGCGTTGGCGGTCATCCAGAGCGGGACCATGATCGGGAAGTTGAACGGCGTGATCGCCGCGACGACACCGACCGGCTCGCGAATCGAGTGGACGTCGACACCGTCGGCCACTTGGCTGGAGAACCCGCCCTTCATGTGCTCGGTGAGACCGCAGGCGTATTCCACGTTTTCTAGTCCCCGCGCCAGTTCGCCCTTCGCGTCAGCGATGGTCTTGCCGTGTTCTTGGGTGATCACAGCCGCGAGTTCATCGGCGTGTTCGACGAGGAGCTGTCGCAATGTGAATAAGACGTTGGTGCGCTGGGAGAGCGTCGAATTGCGCCAACCGTCGGCGGCGGTGCGTGCGATCGCGACGACGTCGTCAACGAGTTTCGCGTCGGCGATCGGAACGTGCGCGTTGACGTCACCGGTCGCGGGATTGAAGACGAGAAGATCGCCCGCTCCCTCGACGCGCTCATCGTGAATGAAATAGGGAATGGTCCTCATCAATACCTCTTTCTCACCCGCCAATCTAACGGTTGTAAGGAAATCCGCCGTTAAGGTTTCACCATGAGCGCCGCGCGAGAGAGTCGTACGTTGCGCGACGCCGCGGCCGTCGATCCACTCGGAACCGGACGCTACGGCGGCGAGATTTCTGACGACTACACCGTCGTGGGACACCCGAATGGCGGCTACCTCCAATGCCTGTTGGCCAACGCCGCACTCGCGGCCGCGGTTGAGGAGGGCTCATCTCACGTGCACACCACGGCTATCACGACGAATTACGTCACGGCCCCGGGCGTCGGACCGGCGCAGCTTCTGACGACGGTGCGACGAGTGGGTCGAAGCGTCTCGTTCGTCCACGTCGCACTCGTCCAGGAGGGCGAGTTGACGTCTGAGTCACTGGTCACGTTGGGCACACTCGCCGAGGACCCCACGGTGCGCTATCTTCACCCGAACATTCCCGAACTGGCACCAATCGACGAATGCGTGCGGCGCACCGTGGTCGAAGAGATAAAGCTCATGGGCGTGGTCGACTTTCGTTTGGACCCCACGTGTGCAACGTGGCTGGACGGAGAACGTAGTGACCTCGCGGAAGTCAAGGGTTGGCTGCGACTTGATGATGGCGCCGGGGTGTGGGACGCGTGGACCCTCCTCTTCGCGAGCGATGGCCTACCACCCGCCACGTTTCCGCTTGGTTCCTCGGGGTGGGTGCCGACGCTCCAGTTGACGTCCTACGTCCATCAGATACCGGTGGGTGAGTGGCTACGCGCTCGCCAGTGGTGCGTCGTCATCACCGACGGTGTCGTCGAAGAGCGCTGTGAACTCTTCGACGCCCGTGATCAACTCGTCGCGACGTCGAGTCAGTTGGCGATGGTCCGTTTCCCGACGCGCGCCAGCCAATGAGCACGCCGCGCGCGCTCGAAGACGGCTCACTTTTCATTCGAGCCCGCCTGACGATTCCGTCCGACGAGGTCGTGCTTCGCGTCACGACGTCGGGCGGTCCGGGGGGCCAGCACGCGAATCGGTCCTTGACGCGCGTCGTGGCGTCCTTCGACGTCAGGGAGTCCCGGGTTCTCTCGAACGCCGACCGGGAGTTGCTCTTGGAAAGAATCGGACCGGTCGTACGCACGAGCGCCGGTCGATTCCGCTCGCAGGGACAGAATCGCGGTGCCGCGCTCGAGCAACTGGCGGGCAAGATCGCCGTGGCGTTGACCCGTTTGGCACCGCGGCGCGCGACCAAACCGACGAAGGGTTCGAAGGTTCGTCGCGTCGACGACAAGAAGGCGCGAAGCCGAGTGAAAGAACAGCGCCGTCGCCCCACGGACGACTAGCGGACCTTGTGGAGGTGTCGCGCAATCGCTTCGAGGGCCGAATGGACGAGACCGTCGAGTCCCGGGTCCGCGTCTTCGTGGGGACCGCGCAGCGGCGTGAGTGACGCGTAACCGGCGACGAGGAGCGCGCCGTCCTCGTCGGCGTCCTCGTCACTGACGTCGCCGATGTCGGGCGTCGCCGCGCCGAGTCGCAGCGTCAGTTCTCCCTGGTCGCCCAGGGCTTCGCCCTTGATCGAGGGTCGCGCGGATTTCACGACGCCGGCACTCGAGACGCGCCCGCGCCGAACCCCCTTCATCTCGGCCGCCGAGAGGTTGGGAACGTTGAGATTGAACAGGGTGCGAGAAGGGGCGTTCATCAACTCTTGTAAGACCTCGATGGCGACCTCGCCGGCGGTGTCGTAGTGCACGTCCTCGCCCCACTGCACCGAGACCGCCAGTCCCGAGAGGCCTAGTTGCGCGCCGGTGAGAATGGCGCCGATCGTGCCGGAGTGCAAGATGCTGCGACCGACGTTCGCGCCGGCGTTGATGCCGGAGAGAATCAGGTCCGGCTGAAACTCGAAGCTGCCGACGGCCCCGAGAATCGCGCACAGCGCCGGGGGAGCCTCGAGGGAGTACGCCACGAGCGACTCCGCGCCAGGAATCGTGCGACGTTCGTACGTCACGCTGGGGCGAGAGAAGACGTCGCCGACCGCGGCGGACATGCCGGAGTGGTTCTTGCACGGTGCCACGACGATGGCCTCACGGACCTCGTTCGCGGGGGCTTCATCGATCCAACGCACCACGTTTCGCGCCAGCACCTCGAGGCCCGGGGCCGAGATCCCGTCATCGTTGGTTATGAGGATTCGCATACGGCGTACGATAATGGGCGCACGTTACCCGCAAGTGATTAGAAGGAAAACCGCCTAATGCTCCCATCCGGTGAACAGATCGCCATCGCCCACGGCGAGGAACGGGCCGTGATTACCGAGGTGGGCGCGACACTGCGCACCTTCGTGAAGGGCGGGCTCAGCGTCATCGAGGGCTTCGCCGGTGAAGAGGTCCCGACCGGCGCCAGGGGACAGGTGCTCTACCCTTGGCCGAACCGGATGGGCGAAGGGGAGTGGTCGTTCTCGGACCGAACGGCCCGGCCGACCATCGACGACGTCGCGCACGCCACGGCGATTCACGGTCTGGTTCGCTGGCGACCTTTTCGAATCGACTCGGTCAATCAGAATCGCTGTTCCCTGACACTTCTCTTGCACCCGTCGCCCGAGTATCCCTTCCTCAGCGAAATCAATGTGACCTACCACTTGGGTCGAATGGGTTTGACGGTGACCACGACGGTGACCAATCGCGACGACGTACCGCTCCCATTCGGCGTGGGCTTTCATCCGTACCTCGCCGTGACGACGCCGACCATCGAAGGCGCCGAATTGGAGATCCCCGCCAACGCCTACGTCGCGGTGAACGATCGCCAGTTACCGACCGGCGAGATCTTGCCGGTGGCGGGCAACAGCTTTGACTTCACCGCGCGCAAATCGGTCAGCGGTCACGTCCTGGACACGACATTCACCGAATTGATCCGCGACGACTCGGGGCTGGCGACCGTCGTTCTCGTGGACGCCACGGGCGGAGAGATCGAGCTGAGCGTCGATCGCAACTTCCCCTACCTCCAGGTCTTCACCGGCGACCACTTGGAAAAAGGACGTCGACGCACGGCGGTGGCGGTCGAGCCGATGACCTGTCCGCCCGACGCACTTCGCAGCGGCAAGGACGTCGTCGTCCTCGAACCGGGACAACACTGGGCCGGCTCGTGGCGACTACGCCGGAGGTAGCGATGAGCGAACGGGTCGTACTGGTTACGGGCTCGACGAGCGGCATCGGTGAGGCGACGGCGCTTCGATTCGCGGCGGCTGGTGACCGCGTGGTCTTCAACTCGGTGCGGAGCGCGGAGGCGGGAGAGCGACTCACCACTTCGACGCCGAACTCGATCTACGTGCAGGCCGACATATCGAAGAGCGAGGACTGTTCGCGCCTCATCGCGGTGGTGCTCGAACGCTTCGGACGTCTCGACGTGTTGGTCAACAACGCCGGCACGACCAAAGTCATTCCGCACGCCGACCTCGCCGCGGCGTCGCTCGACGTGTGGCGTGAGATCTTTGAGGTCAACGTCTTTGGGACGTGGAGTCTGTGCGTCGCGGCGATGGAGGCGCTACGCGCGAGCCACGGCGCCATCGTGAACGTCTCATCGATGGCCGGGGTTCGACCGACCGGCTCATCGATTCCCTACGCCGCCTCGAAGGCCGCTCTCAACCACATGACCGCGTTGCTCGCGAAGGCGGTCGGCCCCGACGTGCGCGTCAACGCCGTAGCGCCCGGACTCGTGGACACGCCATGGACCGAGGACTGGGACACCGTGCGCGGATTCGTCAACGCCGTCGCGCCGCTGAAACGAAGCGGAAGGCCCGGCGATATTGCCGACGTGATCCTCGCCCTGGCGTCGTCGGCGTACGTGACGGGCCAAGTCGTCGTCGTCGATGGCGGTCTCGGACTCGCTACGTAGCGGACGGCGGCGGAACGAACAGCCGCAAGGCCCGACAGAGCACGGCCGTCGCCGGCACGATGAAGAGGCGATTTGTCACCGGCCGGCGTCGGACGCCGAGGAGGTCACACTCCCAGGGCGTCATCAGGGCGAAGGAACATCGAACGAGCAGCCAGTTGACCGAACGACGCGTGAACCCTCGCTGGACACCGCGTATCACGAAGTCACGTGCCGTCGCGCCGTCGGGACTGAGTCGCAGTTCCGGTCGGAATCGCTGAATAGTGGCGTCGAGTTCCGCGACAGACGTAGGGGGATCGATCATGCCCAGGTCGAGAGCGAGACTCGCCATTTCGTTGACGTATCGGTCGGCGTCGGCGTCGCTCAGCTTCACGGTGCCGAATCGTCGATATGCGCTGAGGAACATCGACGTCTCCGCGGCGTGCACCCACGCCAGTAGATGTGGATCGTTCGCGAAGTAGGGGATGCCGTCATCGGCCACGCCGCGCACGACCTGGTGCACCGCGAGGACCCGTTCAATGGACGCGTACGCCTCGCCTTTCGTGCCGTAGGTCGTGAATCCGATGAAGTTCGCTGTTTGCAGAAGGCGACCGAGCGGGTCTTCGCGGTAGCGCGAGTGCTGGGCCACGCCGGCCATGGTGTGCGGATGGAGCATCTGGATGAACAGCGATCCGAGTCCGCCGACGAGCATCGGGGGCAGGTCGCCGTGGATGATTCGCGCCACGCTGTCGATCGCGAAGTAGGCCTCTGCCGGTTCGTTGCAGCGCGGCGGTGGCTGCCTGGAGAGCCCGATGGCATTGCGAATGTCGCGATTGACGCGTCGTCGCAACCGGCTCAAGGCTTCACTGGCCACGATCGTTGATACCTTTCCTCGCGATTTCTCATGGCCAGACTAGGTTCGCCGCTTTCATTTCATACGTCGGTCTGGGACACTTGTTCTATGGCCTCCACGCAACCGCTTCGTCGCACGACGACCGAGGGCGACGTCCAGACTGAAGACGCCGTCGAGACCAAGAAGCCCTGGAACGTGATCGTCTGGAACGACCCCGTCACCCCCATGACGGTCGTCGTCGTGATCTTCAAGAAGATCTTCGGATACTCGAACAACAAATGCACCCAATTGATGTTGGCCGTTCACCACGAGGGCCGAGCTCTCGTGTGGTCGGGTCATCGCGAGCGCGCCGAGAGCTACTGCGTCAAGCTCCAGGTCTCCGGACTACAGAGCACGATCGAACAGGACGCCTAGTGGCGGGAGGCAAGATCTTCACCCGTCGTCGCGACGGCCGGGTCGAAGTTCGCATCAACGACTACGGACGCTCCGTCGTGCGTAGTGCGTTCGCGAATGTGCTCGCCGCCGAACGCGACCCCGAGCACGAGTGGCACGTGTCCTTGTCGGGTCCGATTGATCCGAGCCTCGATCGCGACAACCCCGTTTCGATGCTGGCGCGACAGACCGAGACCTCGACCAACGCCGAATTGGCGAGCCTTACCGTCGACGAGCAGTTCTTGAACGACGCCGAAGCCTGGGTCTGGCTCACGACACTCCAGGTCGCGCTTCGTTCGACGGCCCAGACGAACGGCCTTCACACCGACGAACAACTGGCCGCGGCCGACGATGAGATGCTCAGTTACGTGCGGACGATTCAATCGTTGCTCTTCGATCTCGCCGCCTGCTTTTAGCTCTGACCAGCCCTATCAATTCTCAGACAATTCCAAGCTGTTCAAGCCATTTCGCGGATTTTGGGTTCTAGCCTTGGCGAATGACGGCGGCCTCTGATCGACTCGAATTGTCGCGTCTCGTACATCGTTTCGGCCTCGGACCTAAGCCCGGTGAGTACCTTCAGTTGCTGGCTGACGGTATCCCGCAGGCACGCGCGAAAATTCTGTCGCGCCGACCCGACCCTGGTCTCAATGCGCTCGTAACGCCACCGTTTCCTAACATGGGTCAGGCGCCGTCCGATCCAACTGCGTCGTCCGCCTATTGGACAAAGGTCTACGACCAGTCGATCGCCTTGGGAATCTGGTGGATGGACCGGATGGTCCTCGCCGACTATCCGTTCATCGAGCGCATGACCTGGTTCTGGCACGGACATTGGGCGACGTCGATCAGCAAGGTCTCTTTTGCCCGGCCGATGAAGATTCAAAACGACACGTTGCGCACGCACGCGCTGGGCAACTTCAAAGACATGTCGCGCGCCTTGGTGCAGGACTGCGCGCTCATTTACTGGCTCGACGGAGAAGAAAACGTCGCCTATTCACCGAATGAGAACCTCGGACGCGAGTTCATGGAGCTCTTCACGCTCGGCGTCGGCAACTACACCCAAACCGACGTCCACCAAGCGGCCCTCGGGTTCAGCGGTTACAGCGTCGATCTGACTGCGGGCACCGTTTCGTTCGACGCGAAAATGCACGAGAACACGCCGGTCAGTGTCCTCGGCAAGCGACAGGTCTTTGACGCGGTGTCATTGAGCGACTGGATCGTGTCACGACCGGAGAACGCCAAGTTCATCGCGCGCCGCCTCTGGTTTCGGTTCATCTCGTCGACCGAGGAACCGCCCGCATCGTTGGCGAGGGTCTTCGAGCATCGCGACATCTCGCTGCTCATCAACACCATTGCTCGAAACCCCGCGATGCGACGTCCGCAGTACTCGCAAACGAAATCGCCGGTCGAGTGGTTCGTCTCGGCCTGTCGCGCACTGCGCGTCACGCCGTCGAAGTTTGGGCAGGCGGGGGATCTGGACTGGTTGCTCTCTTCGATGGGTCAGTTCCCGTTCAATCCGCCGAGCGTGGGTGGCTGGCCGTACGACGAGGCGTGGCTCACCGCGGCCGCCATCAACTATCGCATGAGTCTCGCCACCAACCTGGTGCAGAGCGGTCACCTCGAACCGTTGACGTCCGTGCCCCCGTCCAAGATGGTCCAGGCCGCGGCCGACTGGTTGGGCGTGGCGCAGTGGAGCACGCGCACGGAGCGCGCCCTCAATCAGGCGGTGTCGGACCCCGCGCGCTTGGCGCTACTGGCGTTGAACGCTCCCGAATATCTGGTGAACGCATGAGTCCCTGTGACTTCAACCGACGTCAGTTCCTCAAGTACACCGGGGCCGCTGGGGCGGCAACGATGGCCGCCACCCTCTCGATGGACGACGTCGCTCAGGCCGCGAGTGTCACGCCACTGCCCGTGGGCACACCGATACTCGTGATCGTCACGCTCTACGGTGGCAACGACGGACTCAACACCGTCGTGCCCTACCTCGACCCGGCCTATCTCTCGAATCGACCCGACATGTCCCTCGACCCGGCCCAGGTGCTTCCCCTGAGTGATTCGTTGGCGCTCAACGGCACCATGACCGGGTTTCAGTCGCTGTGGTCCGCCAACAAGCTGGCGATCGTGTTGGGAACGAGTTATCCGAACCCGAACCTCTCGCACTTCTCGTCGATGGCGATCTGGCAAACCGGCTCACCGGTCGAGGAGATCTCGAGTGGCTGGATTGGTCGCTATCTCGACGCCTATCCGCGGGACCCCTTTCGCGCCATCGGTATCGACTCGACACTGCCGGCCCTCTTCGCGGGGAACCACAGCGTCGGCTCGATGGTTCCCATATGGGGCCTTAACGTGCCGTACGGCTCGCTCGGGACCCAGATGGGACTTCTCGCCGACCCCTCCAAGCAGGACACCGCGTTGGTCGCCGACGCCGCCGGATCCATCAGTGACCTGTTCGCGCTCTCGTCGGTCCTGACACCGATCCTTAAGACCGCGCCGCCCACGTCCGCCTCACCGCTCGCCCAACAGCTCGACGTCGTCGCCAACATGATCACCGGGAACGTACCGACTCGGGTCTACTCCGTGTCGCTCAGCGGCTTTGACACGCACGCCGATGAATTGAGCCAGCAGAACGTCCTCGTTGGTCAACTCTCTGACGCGATCACCGCGTTTCTTACTCAGGTCGGGACCTCGCCGCGCGCCGATGACGTAGTCGTCATGGTCTATTCGGAGTTTGGTCGCCGAGTGCAAGCCAACGGGGGCGAGGGTACCGATCACGGGACGTCCGCGCCGGTCTTCGTCGCGGGAAACCGTGTCGCCGGAGGTTTCTACGGCGAGCAGCCCTCGCTCACCAACCTGGTGCAGGGAGACCTCGCCGTCGTGGTTGACTTCCGTGACGTCTACGCCTCGATGCTCGAAGACGTCCTCGGTACCGAGTCCGGTCAGATACTCAACAACTGGTCGACGAAACTCCCCCTGATCACGTCGGCCTCGTAGCGTCACCTCGGGACCGTCCGCCCCGGGTGAAGGTGTCAGGCGCGGGCTCGACTCACCACTTCATTGATTGACGCGACCATCTCGTCAGCGCTGGCGCCGGGTCCGAAGACCGCGGCCACGCCCGCCCTGCGCATATCCTCGAGATCGTTGTTCGGCACGATGCCCCCCACGACGACGGGGATGTCGGACCCTTTCGCGCGCAGCGCCTCGACGACCATCGGGGCGAGCGTGAGGTGCGCCCCCGACAACATCGAGAGGCCGACGACGTCGACGTCCTCTTGAATGGCCGCGATCGCCACGGTCTCGGGGGTCTGGAAGAGTCCGGTGTAGACGACCTCCATGCCGGCGTCGCGCAACAGTCGCGCGACGACCTTGATGCCACGGTCGTGACCGTCGAGACCGACCTTGGCGACCAGTACGCGGACGGTCACAGCGTCGGCACCTCGATGTGACGTCCGAAGACCTTCTCCATCGCGCCCATCATCTCGCCGACGGTGACGTTGGCTCGACTGGCGTTGATGAGCGCCGGCATGAGATTCACCTCGGGGTCGAGGGCGTCGGTCGTCAGCTCTTCGAGGGCCAGCAGCACCTTCGCCTCGTCGCGTTCGCGTCGAACGGTGTTCAACCGTCCGACCTGCTTACGCTCGTCTTCGTTGGTGATACGAAGGATCTCCAGGTCCGCGTCGTCGTTGCCTTCGGTGAAGTCGTTCACGCCGACGACGACGCGCGAGCCCTGGTTGAACGAACGCTCGAGGTGGTAGGCCGACTCGGCGATCCGGCCCTGGAACCAGTTGTCCTCGATGCCCTTGATACAACCTTCGAGCATCGAGCCCTCACCCATGGCCAGAATCTCGGCAAAGATCTCCTCGGCCTGGTGGGCCATCTCGTCGGTCAGCTCTTCGACGAACCACGATCCGCCCAAGGGATCAGCGACGTGCACGACGTTGGTCTCGTAGGCGATCACCTGTTGGGTCCGCAACGCGATACGCGCCGCCTTTTCTGACGGTAGCGCCAGCGCTTCGTCCATCGAATTCGTATGAAGTGACTGCGTACCGCCCAACACTCCCGCGAGCGCCTCGATCGCGGTGCGCGCGATATTGACCTCGGGCTGTTGAGCCGTCAGCGACACGCCAGCGGTCTGCGTGTGAAAGCGCAACTTCCAGCTGAGTTCATTGGTCGCTGCGTAGTGGTCCTTCATCCACGTGGCCCAGAGCCTGCGCGCCGCGCGATACTTGGCGATCTCTTCGAAGAAATCGATGTGGGCGTTGAAGAAGAAGGAAAGTCGTGGCGCCACCTCATCGACGCCGAGACCGGCGTGACGCGCCAGTTCGACGTAGGCGAAGCCGTTGGCGAGGGTGAACGCGAGCTCTTCGGCGGCCGTCGAGCCGGCCTCTCGAATGTGATACCCCGAGACCGAGATCGAGTTCCACCTGGGCATCTCGGCCGCGGTGAAGGCGATCGTGTCGCGCACGAGTCGCATCGACTGTCGCGGCGGGAAGACGAACTCCTTCTGGGCCTGGTACTCCTTCAAGATGTCGTTCTGCAGCGTGCCGCCGAGCTGCGCGCGCGCGACGCCCGACTCTTCGGCCTGGGCGACGAAGAGAGCGAGCATCACTGCGGCCGGTGAGTTGATCGTCATCGACGTGGTGATGGTGGAGACATCGATGTCAGCGAAGAGGTCGCGCATGTCACTCAGGCTGTCAATCGCGACTCCGCAGCGTCCGACTTCGCCGAGGGCCATCGGGTCATCGGAGTCGAGCCCCAGCAACGTCGGCATGTCAAAGGCCGTCGACAGGCCTTGTCCGCCGGCGGCGATTATCTCTTTGAAACGACGGTTGGTGTCGATCGCCGTGCCAAAACCGGCGAACATCCGCATGGTCCACAGCCTCGAGCGGTACATGCTGGCGTGGACGCCGCGGGTATAGGGGAACTGTCCCGGGAACTCTCCGTTCTCCGGTCCGTAGACGGGAACCAGTGGGACGCCGGACATCGTCGAGAACGTGGCGTCTCGCTTGGCGGACGCTTCATACAGTGCAAGCCACTGGTCGTAGGCCGACGGGGTCATCTGGTCACCTCCGGACATTCTGTCCTGGCGTCAGCATAGGTTCCGCGGATTCGCTACAAATGGCGCTGATCAGAGCGTCGCGAGTATCCGGTGAATGATTCGAACCGCCGATTCACCGTAGGCTCTAGACCATGTCCTTTTCACCCCGACGCCGTTTCCCTCTCGTCTCCGTCGCCCTGGGCGCCACGCTGGTGCTCGCGCTCACGCCGGCCGTGGCCCAGGCCTCGGTCAACAATCCGACGACCAAGTCCGTCCTGAAGGCGACGAATGACGCTATGGGCAAAGAGTCCGGCGTCCATATCTACGTCACTTCCAAAACCGGCACTGACACCAGCATCGTGACCGTCGACATCGGCGCCACCTACGGTCAAGAGACGATCACGTCGGGCAAAAGCGTCGTGAACATCATCGTCACCCCGACCGACGCCTATTTGAGTGGCACCAAGACCGGCCTCACGACGATCATGGGCCTCACCGCGGCCGAGCAGAAGAAGGTCGGCGCTCTGTCGGTCGTCATGAAGTCGGGCACGTCCCCCTACACCAGCTTCCACTCGAATCTCACCACCTCGGTCCTCGCGGGGATACTGCCCGTCGCCAAGGGTACGAAGTACAAGGTCAGCGGCGACAGTTCCAAGGACTACCAACTCACCTGGAAGACCGCGGCGACGAGCACCGCTACGGCCACGAAGACTGTCTTGACGATATCTTCGGGATCAAAGACGCTTCCCATCAAAGAAGTGATCACCGGCACGTCCGGTGGGGGAACGACGACGTTCTCCAAGTGGGGCGAACACGTGGTCGAGCACGCGCCGGCGGCCTCGACGACGATCCCTTACGCCAAAGTCATTGGCTGATCGCGCTCAGCGCTCACGTTCGTGAAACGAACGACGCGGTAGTGAATCCACATCGGCGAGCGCACGTCACTTGACCGCTTTGATGAAGTTCTCAACGTGCACGATGTTTTTCGGGTAGCGCACGAAGGCCGCGTGAGAGACAATGCCAGACCAGGCGTGGCTGATCGATGCCGGCGCTTGCATCAGTGGATCGGCGCAGTTCTGATCCCACCACTTGTTGATGAGAAGGCTTTCATCCTTCATGGTCCTCGCAACATTGCCGGTGGTGCGAAAGAATGCGGTGAAGTCGGCGATCGGAACTTGTGGTCCATTGTTCGTCAGCGTCGTCTCGTTCGCGCGCCAGATCACTTCTTGACTCGGGGTCAGACGCGACTGACCGGCGAGTTTCCACTGGTCGACGATTTGGGACATCGAAAAAATGTGCTGGCAGTAGTGGCCGGTGGTGCTCCACGGTCCGATGCCGAACGGACTCTCGGCGCCGGCGACGACAGTGCCGGGTCCCACGACAACCACCAATGCGACCAGCAAGAGAAGAATCGCAATCAGAGTCCCCACGATGGTCTTCACGACCTGAACCTAGACCTCGATGATGGAGGTTGTTCCAAAGTTGCGAATCTGTCCACGTCCGAATGACGACGGATGTTCCGGACAGCACGTCACGATGCGGATTCGAATGGTCCGATCGTCGCCGGCTCTGTCAGTGCGGTTCGAACGGCACCTTCTCGCCAGCCTCGACGCGCACCGGAAGGTCGTTCCCGTGAGGCGGGAGGGGACAGGTCGCAAAATTGGTGTACGCGCAGGGAGGATTCGTCGCACGATTGAAATCCATCGTCACGCGACCGTCGGAACCGGGGACGTCGACGACCAGGAATCGGCACGCCGCGTACGACGTCGTGCCGGAGGTGAGGTCGGTGAAGACGATGAAGAGTTCGTCGGACTCTTCGCCATTGAAGGCGATCAGGCGAAGTCGTTGACCCGCGAGTTCGAATTCGATCTCACCCGGTGACGTGTAGACGTGCGTGAGACCTTCAACGGACGCACCAACGCTGATGGGTCGAGGTTCGTCCCAAGGAAGGAGTGTTCCGATCACCACCCATTCGGTGCTCGCGGCGAACGTCGGAGTACCGGAGTAACGACGGCGCAGTTCGTGGTTGGGTTCACGTGGTCGGATCATGAAATCGCCATTGCGGTGCGCCACTTCGACGATGGCGTCACCGAAGCGTGCCCGTATCCCGATCTCGTCAACATTGTCGAAGTGATAGTGGCCAGTGACGCGAGCTTCGCCGATTTCGAGTTCCTCCGCGTCACCGAGTTGTACGTCAACACCTTCGCGAGTGCTCGACCACTCACCCGGCACGCCGTCGAATCGTTGCGGATCGTCACTCAACCAGTGCAATCCGGTGATTGCGAGAAACCCGTGGGGGCTGGCCCGTCGCCGCTCATGATCGTCGTGCCATCGCTGCCATCGAGCGATGTATTCGGTTTCATTCTCCTCGCTCAAGGCCTCACTCCAATGTCTCGTTGGCGATCGCATCCATTCGACCAAACTAATTCTTAGTGCGCTGGCCAAGACTTGAATCCGGAACACTTGTTGAAGACGGCGGGGCCGTTGGTACGGACGCCCAAAAACTGATACTACGTATCAGTGGGCCAAGAAAGATTGGGTGTTGTCAGACATTGTGCGGGGTGCCATTTTGTTCTGTGGAAGTAGAAGATTGGTCTTGGCGATCGTCGCCCCGACGATGCTGCTGACCTCTATGGTCATCGTCGCGCCGAATGGTGAGGCGGCTGACTCACATCAATTCGCGAGTCCGAGCGCTTTCTGCACCACCATCAAGACCTTCGCAGTTGCCGAACCGCCCACGTTCATTACCATCTCCGCGTACCACGTGTGGGCGAAGTTGTACCTCACTTCGTATGAAAAATTGGCCTCAGAGGCTCCAAGGTCCTCAGTGAAGAAGCTCTTGAATGAAGTGGTCGCGATATAGAAATACGAAGGTAAGGCGACGAGCCTGACGAAGTTGAAGAGATACGTCGCCACCAATACGGCCCTCTGGAAAAAGGCCGTGACCCATCTATTCCAATCAGGTATTACCTGCGCCAGTCACGGCATTCGCCATCGCCGCACTTAGGTGAGACGCCCCGCAATTACCGCGATGGCGCCCACGCTCACCAACACGCCGTAGGTCTGTAGCCAGGTGGACCAACCGCCGGGTCGCGCGCGAGAGATGAGTCCAGCGAAGACGAGTGCGATGCCACAGGTAAGAACTACTGCCGTGGTACCGGACGTGAAAGTCCACGGCACCGCGGGCACAAGGATTGTGACTGACGTCGCGACGCCCATGATCACCGCCTGTCGGAGATTGCGCTTCGGATCAGAGAGGAACTGGCTGGCGGCCATACCGAGGCCTTCGGCAATGAACAAGCCGATCACGGCGGCGACGACCACCTTTCGTCCGTGAGTCATTGTCGCGAGTATCAACGCGATACTCGCAACCAGGCCGTCCGAGGCACCGAAAATTGTCGTCGTGAGCGTGACGGAATCCGTATCTTCAATCGACGTACGCTTCTTCACCGTGGCTCCGCATCCCTTCAACGCTTGAAGTAATCCGACATGGCAGAACAATATGACGCGGCGTGTCGACCTCGAGCTCACGATAACTCGTGACGGAAGGGGCTGGCAACGCGAGCGCTCGCGCAGTGTCGTTGGTCGAAGTGGCAGGAGTTGAAAGCTTTGCCGAGGTTGCGTCTGCGAGCGATGTCAATCGATTATTCCGGTTCCCCTTGCACATCTGTCCCAATGAGCTGCGGCGCACTAAATAACGTTTAGCAACCTGAGAATGAGCACGACAATCAGACAGAGCACCGCCAACTTGATCAGCGTCCACAGATCGAGTTTCGCTCGTCGACGGAATCTCATCCGACGGAATTTCATCTAGAGAACTCTTCATCTGCCCTCGAAGTAAGATCTCGATGGGGCTCGAGGACCAGGCCCATCGTCATACAGCACATGATCAAAACTTGCCGAACACTCAATCTACCGCCGTAGATCCGTGGACGGGCAGGATCCGTGTTTACCCGATAGATTCGATAGCCGGTCGGCGAATGACCGGTGCAGTCGAACGAGCGAAGGGGTGACATGGAAAACTCGGATCAAGAAATGACTCCAAATGATGTCGATGTGAACGGCGACGCCGACCTGATGGGTGGCGAAGACAAGCGCGATTCCAAAGGTATGGGTGGATCAGACAAGATCGACTCGGACGTTATGGGTAGCGAAGACGTCATCGATTCGAACCTGATGGGATCTGACGATGGAGTCGAAGATGCTTTGGGCGGCGTCGACAAGCGCGATTCAGACGGTATGGGTAATCGCACCTAAATCCCACGCTCACCGGAGCGTTGTCGGGAGTGTTGGCACCTAACGTGACCGTGCGTCCGTCGGAGATCGATGGCTCGATACCGCAGCGATCCAGTGGCCACGTCCTCTGGTCGGACTGCACAGTGGTTTCTCATGCACCCACCGTCGGCGCCGCGACTTCCTCGGAGCGAACGACGCAGAGCACTGGGGGGGAAAGTGTTCCCGGTAGGGTGGCCACTAATGACCTCGATGGACGATTCGTACGACCTCAACATGGCCGCGGCGATGCTTCGCTCGAACAGTACCGACCTTCGACTCCTCTTAAAGGCGCTCAGTGACGAGCTCTCCGACACGCTCGGTGATCGTTTGCACGTCCAGCGAGGCGGCAGTCGATTCAAGAAGTCCGAGGTCATCTCCTCGGTGCAGATCAACATGGCGAGTGACCAGTTCGAGGCGGTCGTTGATGGATCGGACCTTCACTGCACCGTGGGACATTTCTCGGGCGGCATTCGCATCCGTAACGAAGTCGTTGAGGTCAACGTGTGGATCGTCAAACTTCTCGAGGCACTGCAGGCCGAGGCGGCCCACAGTGAAACGGCTCGACAGGCCCTCGAAAACCTTGTCATAGGAGGCAACTCGTGAGCGACGTAACGAATGATCTACCCCAAGCGACGGGTCATCGACTCGAGGAGTTGGAGAAGGGCCTCTTCACTTCGGACCTCTCGGTCAATGAGTTCCTCTTGATCAAGGAGGTGGGCTTTCACCCCGCCGGTTTTGTGATGGGTTCGTCGATCTATCACACCGGCATTCAGACTCGAAAGTGGGGTCAGAGTCTGGAGTTGACGAAGCTCACCGAAGCGATGTACAACGCGCGCGAACTTGCCATGACGCGCATGGAAGAAGAGGCGGCCGAACTAGGCGCCGACGGTGTCGTGGGCGTCCGCTTGACGGTCAACTACTACGACTGGGGCAAGGACGCCGCGGAGTTCATCGCGGTCGGAACCGCCGTGAAGGCCGAGGACGGCGTGTCGCGACTCAACAAACTGGGTAAGCCCTTCACGTCGGACCTCTCGGGCCAGGATTTCTGGACGTTGCTGCAGACGGGCTACTTCCCTCAGGGTCTCGTGATGGGCACGTGCGTGTACCACATCGCGCACCGCGGTATCGGCCAGACACTGGGTACGACCGGTCAGAACGTGGAGCTGCCGAACTTCACGCAGGCGCTCTACGAAGCGCGAGAACTTGCCATGACGCGCATGCAAGACGAGGCCACGCAACTCGGCGCCACCGGCATCGTGGGCGTTCGCCTCGAGGAGAAGTCACACCAGTGGGGTTCGCACACCATTGAGTTCCTCTCGCTCGGCACGGCCGTCTTGAAGACCTCGGACGACGTCACCCTGGCCAAGCCCACGACGATCATCACGCTCGACAGTTAATGACCTCACCGAGCGACCTGCCCGAAGCGGCCGTGCGACGACTCCGTGACGGCGCCTTCTCGTCGGGGCTCAGCGTGTCGGACTTCGCGGCGTGCCTCGAGTTGGGTCTCGAGCCCGTGGGGCTCGTGCAGGGATTCTGCGCTATGCAACAGGGCACGTACTCGATGGGCGGACTCTCACGAAGCCTCTCGCCCTTCGGCGGAACCCCGGGCGGCTACGTACAGAACTATCAGTGCCCCCACGGCATGGTCGCGGGCGAACATCGAATGTGGGGCCAGAACTACCAACAGACGTGGGTCGAAAATGCGTGGGTCGAAGGCTTCACGAGTTCGTACTCGCGCATGCTCGAAGAAGCAACGCAGCTCGGTGCGCACGGCGTCGTGGGGGTCGTCGATACGGTGAGTCGACTTACCGACGCCAACGTGACCGAGTTCCACTTGTGGGGTACGGCGGTAAAGGTGCTGGACACGCCGGCGCCGACGTCAGCGCCCTGGAGCACGTACCTCGCCGGGCAGCGTCTCGCCAAGGTCTTCGAGGCGGGCTACGTGCCGGTGTCGATCGTCGCGGCCGTCTCATCGATCCGGGTGTGGGCGTACTGCGTCACCGAGTACCTGATGGAAGGTATGGGTCTGTGGTCAAACTCGACGGCCCCCACCGAGATCGAGCAAATCGTCTCGGCGATGTCCCACGTGCGCTCCACGGTACGAACCTCGGCGCGCGATCAACTCCATGGCGACGCACTACACGGAGCGGACTTGCAACTCGGCGAGCGCGAGTTCGAGAAGGGGGACCTCGAGGTCGAAGCCGTACTGCGCGGGAATCGTATTCGGCGCTACAAGGACTTCGATCCATTGCCGGTTCCCACACCGACGGTACGACTCTCGTGACGCACGCACCTCACCCGACGAACGCTCCCGACGTCAAAGCCGAAGTTCGTCGAGCCGTCGCTTCACTCGCGATAAAGGCGCTCGATGCGGGTTCGACCACGTCGGACCTTTCCATCGACGAGGAGCTGAATCTGCACTCCATTGGCTGGGAGCCCGTCCAACTCGTCAGTGGTTTCTCGGTCTTCTCCACGCCGGCGGGACTGTGGAACTGGGGTCAAGGAGAGATAGTCGCGGCCGGTGAGGCGCACGAACAGGCGTTCAAGCACGCCATCAAGCGCATCCACAGCGAGGCCGCGATGGCCGGTGGTCACGGTGTCGTCGGCGTGCACGTCGAGCGACGCGTGTACTCCACCCACGTCGAGATCTCCTTGCTCGGTACGGCGATTCGTCCAGTGGGCGCGAAGGAAGTGGACGCGAGTACCGTCTTCGTGACGGACTTATCGGCGCGCGACTTCACGATGTTGATGGTGGCCGGCTGGCAACCGCTCGGTCTGGCGACCGGGGCCAGCTTCGTCTACGCCCCGCGCCGCACGGTGGGCACGGTGCTGCAGCAGCAGTCACAAAACGTCGAGTTGAAGAACTTCACCGAGGCGATGTACTCGGCTCGTGAGACGGCCATGGAACGAATGCAGAGTGACGCGCTGGCGCTCAAGGGTAGTGGTGTTGTCGAGGTGAAACTCATCGAAGGTCCGATGAGCTTCGCTGCTCACGCCGTGGGCTTCGCGGTCTGGGGCACCGTCGTACGCCTCGCAAAGGATTCACATCAACTCGTGCGACCCACGATGGTGGTGTCACTCAACGACGTCGTGGAGACTTTTGACCCGTCGGCGTTGGCTTGAGGCGAATCGAACGTCTCATTGACTGCATTTGTCGAGGACCGATGACCGACGCCATCGTGGCTCGATTCGATCACTCAGTATGCATCCGAGGGGTAGTTCTTACGTAGGCGTCGCAGATCCGTCACGATTCACGAGTTAGTCGCTGTGCCAGCCCGTGGCATTGCGAAGGCGGATTCCGCTGACGTGAAAACTAGTCGTCCATAGTTGACGAAGTGGCAGCAAGTTCTCCATGACGCGCAGTTCCACCTTCAACTCACGATGTGCCTCCAAAAGGTCGTCAATGCGCTCGACGCGCAGTGGAGCGACGGTCTCCTTCGAAACCCACATCCACCCGTCTTCGATGTATTCGAACGTGTTCGGTGGAAGTTGATATCGAAAGAGAGTCTGTTCATGGATTCTGCTGAGCCACTTCCATTCAACGTGCGCAATCATGGAACACTCGCGTTCGCCCCACCAGAGCCGTCTGTCTTCGTCGGTGGTGGCGGTCGTTTGCCATAGAAGGATTCGCGGACAATCACGTGGGAAGAGGTACGTCGCTTGGTGCTCTTCATCGGTAGCCCACACCAGGGGGCCATTCAACCACTCCTGTCCGACTTCGCGAGGTGATGGGACGTCCACCGGCTTAGGAATGAACTTCTTTATGGAACCGAGTTCGCTGAAATGGAACAAACGGGGATCGCGCACACGCAAGTTGTATCAGACGTCGATGAGTGACATCCGTTCGGCCCTGAAACAGGCGGCCGCTCGGACTCGCGAATACTTGACTGCGGCACTGCACCGTCGGGTCACTTGCGCCGTTATCGGTGTCACCGTTGAGAGCGCGAGAACCTGTCAATCAAGTCGAAGTAGCTCTCGTGGGCGAGAACGAGAGCTCGGGCTTCAGAAAAGGCGAACCAATTAATCGTCTCGTGCTCCTCCGGAGCGGCGTTTATTGGTGTCCCTTTCCATCGATGAAGGATCCAGAGCTTCAAATCAAGCTCACCCTCCACCAAATGATGATCCGGCGGGCCTTCGGGTGTAGTGATGTCGATACCAAGTTCTTCACGTAATTCGCGCTGCAGCGCAGCCTCTGGAGACTCACCGAGATCGACGTGGCCGCCTGGAAAATCCCATACCCCTGGGCACCACGTACGCTCCTTCGTCCTCAAACAGAGAAGAACTCTTCCATTCTCGATAAGGGCCCCCGTGGCGACATGGTGACGCCCGTCATTACCATCCATCGCGTCACCATATCCAAGGTGCCCAAACCTGAAGTTCATGTTCGGGGACTAGTTAGAAGCCGGGCAGTTCGCTCGGTACGGCGTCGTCCACGGAGATGTGAGCTTGCAGGCGTAGGGGGATCTCCTTCATGAAGAAGGCGGTGATGAAGGCGGCGATGGCGAAGGGGATCGATACTAAGAACACGGTCTGCAGCGTATGGCTGAACGCGTTGATGACGAGTTCTCGGGCCGCCGGCGGTAACTTGGCAATCTGAGCCGGATTCTCCGAGATATCTGAGCCACCGATCAATTTCAGCAAGGCGGGCGACGCCGTTTCTCGTAGGTGACTCAGCAGCTGGCTGTTGAAGACGGCACCCAGGATAGCTACGCCAAACGCGCCACCGATGGTGCGAAAGAACGTCGCGGTCGCGGTCGCGGTCCCGAGTTGGGAGTGCGGCACCGAGTTCTGAACGGCCACGACGAGAACCTGCATGACGAGCCCAAGCCCGAGGCCGACTACGAACATGTCGATCGCCGCGAAGTCATAAGAGGTGTGGGGACCGAGTTGAGCCAAGAAGACGAGACCCACGGTCGTGACCGCGAGACCCATGATCGGGAAGATCTTGTAGCGACCCGTCCGCGAGACCAGTTGGCCGCTCACGATGAAAGTGATGAGCATGCCACCCACCATCGGTAGGAGCTCAAGGCCGGACGACGTCGGCGTCGCGCCGTGCACGATCTGCAGGTAGAGCGGCAGATAGACAATCGAGCCGAACATCGTGAAGCCAATTGCAAAGCTGACCGCCGAGGCCGCGGAGAACGTGCGATTGCGAAAGAGACCCGGTGGGATGATGGGTTCGGCAACTCTCACTTCAATCAAGCAGAAGGTGACGAGCATCACCGTGCTGATGATGGCCATCGCGACGATTGTCGGTGAACTCCAGGCCCAGCCCTTCGTACCGCCCAACGTCGTGACCAAGATCCAACCGACGACACCCGCCGAGAGGAACGTCGTACCCCACCAGTCGATCTTGTGGTGCACCTTGTGCGTGGGAATGTGCAACACCGCCGCAATGATGAAGAGTGCCACGATGCCGATCGGCACGTTGATATAGAAGATCCAGCGCCATGAGACGTGCTGGGTGAAGAAACCACCGGCGAGCGGTCCGAGGATGCTCGAGAGACCGAAGACGGCTCCGAAGTACCCCATATAACGACCACGTTGGCGTGGGGGAATGACGTCACCGATGATCGCCTGCGAACCGACCATCAACCCACCGGCGCCGGCGCCCTGGACGGCACGGCACAAAATAAGTTCGAGCATGTTCTGTGAGAGGCCCGAGAGAATCGATCCAACCAGGAAGATGACGATCGCGATCTGGAAAAATTTCTTGCGCCCGTAGAGGTCACCGAACTTTCCCCACAGCGGCAGGGTGATCGTCGAGGTGATCAAGTAGGCGGTCACGACCCACGACAGGTGGTTGAGGCCGTGAAGGTCGCCCGCAATCGTCGGAAGGGCGGTGGCCACGATGGTCTGGTCCAGTGCGGCGAGAAACATGCCAAGCATCAGGGCCGAGAGGATCACCAGTATTCGACGGTGTTCTTCCGGGCTGAACTCGTGTTCCTCGGGCGCGACGGCGACGACACTGTCGAGGTCATCAGTCACGGTCATTCCCCATTTCATTGGTTAGAGCGTGTGCGAACTTCTCCAGCGACGATGAAAATATCGTCACTTCTTCTTTGGTCCAGCCTTCAAAGAGACGAGTAAGTCGATGATTGACCGCGACCATGATGCGCTCGATGATCTTCTCTCCCGACTTCGTCAAACCGATGAGCTTGGCGCGCTTATCCTCGGCGTCGGGTGCGATGGTGACGTAGCCGAGCCGTTCGAGCTGTTGGACCTTTCGAGTAATGGCCGGCGCATCGACCCCGAGAAGATCAGCGAGATCACTCACGCGCGCCGGTGCGCCGTGCGAACGAAGTTTGAAGAGCAACGCAGAACCGGCGCGATCGAGTCGAACGCCCGCATCCTTTAACAGATTCTCGTGCGACCGTGAGAGCGTGAACGCGCGAGAAAGCACGGTCATGCTCGATGCCACTCGACGGAGTTCGTCGGGCGAAAGCGTCACCACGTCATGCGTCGCGTGAGAGGTTGCTTTCGGCATACAACTAAATTACCACTTGATCTCGTCGGCGTGACCTGGAGTGATCCTGCCGGCATCAGGGTCGAAGGATTGTTGAATGGCGACGTCGCTCGAACGGGAGTCGAAGTCGTGAAATGCACGTTCCACATGACGAATGCTAGGTATACCGGTCGTCGAATTGAGGCCCATCGGCACCAACGCTCGCTGTCGAGATACTTCACGGCCGTTGAATCGTTAGAGTTGCGCGCTCGGATCCCATTGCAGCCGGAAGTGCAACACGCTGGCACATGCATTTGGCGCCGACATTGTTCCCGTCGCGACGATCGTTCTGAGAGCGACCACGACCCTTGGTTTGAGGAAATGAATAGTGAGTGAAAAGGGTGTGGTCACTGACACGGTGGATTGGGTGTCGGTCGGTGTCAACGTCACCGTTGCGCTGTAGGAATAGTTTCCGGCCGCCGAGATTCGTCCGGGCAGTGGCTGAGGGATCGGGATGTCTTGCTGGGCAATGGAGGTCACCCCCTGTGCGATTGACGTGGCACTTGGTACGCAGGCTGCCCCATCGTGGGTAATCCGTGTTCCGCTGTCACCGATCACGAATTGCACGACGTTCGTTGGATTGCCTCCCTTCGTCATGACGTAGCCCCCGTTTCGAATGGCAGGGGTGCTCGCCTGCGCGGCGACCGCACAGCTGAACGCACAGACGACAACCAGCGCGGAGATGAACGCAATTCCTCGGGATCTCATGGAGCCGACCATAGTGCGACCCGATTGTTCGAGTAAACATTGTTGGTCGTAAGAGTCGATCATCTATTGCGTAGCGGTTACCTCCACGTAGTCCCGTCACTCGATATTGGTGCGACGGGACTACGTGCGGCCAAGTCAGGGGAAAGTTCTCTCGAGGGTCAAGACGAACAGGACTCCTTTAGAAAGCTGCGCCGGTCGGGATTCTAGAACTGGCTGTATCGAACGTTGCAGGATTTCCCGTTACTCAACGTGATGCGAAATACGTGGATGCCCCTTGGGGTTCCTGATCGCACGGTCACGCGAACGGTCAGTCGTTTCCCGGTGTCGCGGATGACGCGGGCCGTGGTGCGCCGTCCCATGTTGCTACTGATCCTCGGCTGACCGAAGAAGCCGGAACCCAGGATGGTCACGCTGACGGTTCGACCGGCCCACGCGCCGCCGACCACCCTCGTGGCGCGGAGCGGAACCTTAGAGAGAGCCGATATCACGAGTGAGCCCGCGGTGTAGTTGTACGTGGTTGCGTAGACGCCCTGATCGGCGCTGGGCGTCACGACCACGGTGGCGTTGGCGGGTAATGCCAGGTATGTGCCGATTGCCGAAGGCGCGACGGTGGACGTCGCGTAGACCGTCGGAGCGACGCCGGTGTAGGTGAAGGTGTCCTTGGTGACGGTGGCCCGATCGGCGGCCGTGAGTCCGGTTACCACTGTCACGACGTCAACGGGGTGACCAACGGTCACGTTGGTCGCTCGCGCCGAGACCGTGAGCACGCCGGGTGTGATGACGCTGGAGTGAGCACCCACGTCGGACGTGAGGTAGTCCGTGCCGTTGCCCACGGAGGTGATTGTCGCGTAGTAGGTGTCGCCCGGGGTCAGACCAGTAATCGTCTCAGTGCCGGTGGTGTTGCCGGTGACGGACTTCACCAATGAGTCGTCCTTCGCTAATCGGATGGCGACGGTGCTCGTCGTGGCGTTCACGTTGGGCGTAAAGTTGACGACGATCGAACTCGGTGAAACGAGAGAGACCGATGGTGCGACGGGCGTGGCCAGGGTCTCGGTCACCGTGATGACTGGCGACTTGGCGAGAGCGGTCTCCGTTCCCCCCGAGGTTGACTTCTCCGTCGTGGTCCACGTCGCGGCGCCGACGCCAGTTGTTGCAGTCGCGCCCGGCCCCTTGGCGGTCTTCGCGCCGTAATTAATGGTGAGGGTGGCGCCGGCAGCCAGGTTCACATTGAGCACCACGATGGTCTGACCGTCGATCGAGACCGTACCGGTGCTCGCCGTCGAATAGCCGGCGGACGTACCCGTTGTCGATGGAGTCGACCAGCCCGCGGGCACCGTGAGGTGGATCCCACCGCTCGACACGCCACCAGTGGCGGCCGTGTACGTGAAGGTGATGTCGTGGTCGGTGGAGCCAAAAGCGACACGGTGGGTCTGGGTGGCCATGGTCCGGGTACCGTTCGCCGCCCCACCCCCCGCAGGACCCGCACTCCGAGAACCAGACCCGACGTCACGAGAAAGAGTGGGAGTAACCACTGGCCAAGCGTGCGAAGCACCTTTGGACGAGGGTGAGTTGATTCCATGATCGGACCTCCAGATGTTCGCGATGTCGTCAATCTGACGATCTCATTCGATTACTTCATCCGCCGATAGCGAGGTCCGAACCATCGCGAATACCCGTGCTTGAGGGCAACCTCATCCTACGGACGGTCCTTCGCGATAAATCGGCAGCGACGTGAGGTCTCAGTCAATTCACAACGTCAGACCAATGAAATCGGTCGTTGCGCGACTCGACGCGACGACCACATAGCGAAAACGTCGCTGTAAGAGGGTGTGCGACGCCAACGTCGAGGTGTCCTCGTTCGAGAACTAGTACTCGATCGAGTCGGCAACGTTCGTCAGGACGAAGACCATTCCTGGTCCGTACAAATTGGTGCGCCGGCCGGGACTTGAACCCGGAACCTGTTGATTAAGAGTCAAATGCTCTGCCAATTGAGCTACCGGCGCGAGACGAGCCTAACCACTCACCGGTACCCGTTGGTCTAGTTGTGCTGTATTGCAATCACCTCGAGGAACTCCTCGAAGCCATGCAGTCCACGTTCGCGACCGAAC
>Ga0182030_10001931_pt1 | contig 43538 bp, 34 predicted proteins | sample 812S3MmetaG_FD_121299 | JGI IMG/M metagenome (GOLD analysis project Ga0182030, IMG submission 121299) | Permafrost microbial communities from Stordalen Mire, Sweden - 812S3M metaG (Illumina Assembly) | ecosystem: Environmental > Terrestrial > Soil > Wetlands > Permafrost | place: Sweden... | reverse complement strand
TCGACGCGACCGGTGTCTACTGGGCGAACTCCGACGTCTATGTCCTTCGCCCGGGAAGCCAAACCCCGATTGCGCTCACATCCGGGCAGGTGGCGACGGACATCGCCGTCGACGACGCCTACGTCTACTGGATCGCGGTCGGGACTTCGGCTGACTCCGTGATGCGGGTGGCCAAGTAGTCTCGGGATGCTCGGCCCCTTCCCCTGCCATCCCGATCCGATTCCCTGTGCCACTTGGCCAGAGTGGCACACTTGCAGCGCCGACGATCCCTTCGGGCGAGTCCGCGATTCTATTGATTGTTCTCAGGAAAATCGAGGAATTGGCCTTCGATCCAGACAGTGGCACGAGACGTGCGAAGGCGGAGGTCATCCACTAGGGCGCCAAAGACGCCCACGCAGGAGGTCCTCGATGCCTCGATTAATGTTTCATGGGCCAAGCCCATCTCTAACTTCCCGACTCGTCGCGCGCTCTGCCTCGATGTTGGCCATCTACGCGTGCCTTGCATCCATTGTGGCAGAAGGATGTTCGGGAGCGAAATCCGCCGACACTGGCCCCGGAGGGACTTCCTCTGGTGGAGGAGGTTCTGGAGGCTCCTCGTCTGGCTCGAGCTCCGGGGGAACAGCGCCGGTCGGAGTGAGTGACTTCATATCCGTCCCACCCAATGGGCAATCATCATCAACCCAAGGCAGCGCCGTCGGTGGCGTAGCGACTTCGGGCGCAAGCGGCAGCAGCGGGGGCAGCAGCAGCGGGGGCAGCAGCAGCTTCAATGGGAGTACTTCGGCGCCAACGGCGGGCGCGACGTCCAGCGGCTCTGCGAGTTCGCCACCGACCAGCTCGCGGCAGGTCGAGGAGACGGACCTCTATCGCTTCGACGCGGCGACCAACCGCCTTTACTATCTCAACAGCTACAGGGGACTCCTCGTATTCGATGTCTCGAATATCGATGCTCCGCAGCTCCTCGGTCGCGCGTCGATCTTCGGTAACCCGGTCGACATGGTCGTCAATAGCGGAATCGTAGCTGTCATCATCGGCGATTGGTACGGGACGGCTCTCGACGGAACTCCTTTCCACGGCTCAATCGTGCGAGGGTATGACACGACCGACCCGACCCACATCGCGCCGGTCGGAGAAGCGCAGGTGCCGGGATGGGTGCAGGACAGCCGCGTCGTGGCCGATCCGAATTCCACGTCCGGGGTCCTCTATATGGTGAGCACTGACTACGGATGGTCCTACGGCTGGAACATCAACGGAACGTACTCCTCCAGTTCCAATGCCTCCGGGGTCATCGTCACCTCGGTCAGCTTCGGTCCAACGGGTATTAAGGAAATCGATAGGAAGTCCTACACCCAGGCGCCCCCCTCGAGCTCCAATTGCTATTCTGGTTACTATGGAAGCGGCATTTTCAACGTTACCAACGTATCGATTATGCTCGCACGCGAGCACCTCCCTGCGCCCACCACCGGTTGCAATACCAATTACGCGACGCAGACCGATCTCACCTATCTCGACATCACCGATCCGGCGGGGAAAATCGTCGAACGAGGGACCATTGCGGTCAATGGCGTCGCGGAGGGCTGGGGAGCGGACAACGGACGTTGGAATCTCGACTTCGCCGACAAGATCCACGCCCATTTGATCGGAGAGGCCATCAATAGCTCGTACTGGGGGAACCAAAACGGCTATCTGCTCGAGACAGCAGATTTTTCGAATCCGGATGCGCCAACGCTCGCGTCCGAGCTGGCGATTCCGTCGCAGCCCTACTCGATGACGGCCCGTTTCGACTCCAATCGAATGTACCTCTCGCCCGCGAGTACTTACTACTATACGGGAACGAGCAGCGAGCCTCTCACCCCGGTTCAGATCTACGATACATCGAATCCGGCCGCCCCCGCTTTGGCGGGACAGACCCAGATTCCCGGGACGGTGTGGCTCTTCATGCCCTCGGGCAATCAGCTTTTCGCGCTGGGACAGCAGAACGTTTCGTCCACCGTCGGCAACGGCGGATACATCGACAGCAGCCTGGTTTCGCTAAGCTATCTCAACGTCACCAGCGCCGCGTCGCCCACTGTCATAGGAACTGCGAGCTTCGGAAACGGATGGGCGTGGACTCCGGCCGCGAGCACGTTCAAGGCGTTTACCGAAGACGACACGCGAGGGCTCGTTGTGCTGCCCTTCGGGTCTTGGAGTAATAAGGACTACACGTACATCAACGGAGTTCAGCTCATCCAATTCACTCCGCCGACAGCAGCCACCGCGGGGGCGAACGCAACCCCCGGGTCGATCGCAATCTCAGGCACGGCGGGCACGAAGGGTTACGTCGAGCGGGGTATTTTCGTAAAGAACCGCCTCATCTCGCTTAGCGATCTCACTCTCGCTGTGATTGATTACTCGACGCCGACGAACCCTGTCACAGTGACTGAGGTCACACTCGCACGCAATGTCGTCGACGCCACGCCGCAGGCTACAACCATCGCGGAGCTATCCACCGACTGGTGGGGCAATGACACGTCGACATCGGACCTCCGCCTCCGGCCTATCTCGGACCCCGAAGAGGACCACCTGACGAATGTTCCCGACGTCACTATCGCCGGCACGGACGCCCAGGTCTTCCACAATAAGAACAACTCGCTCGCGTACGTGGTCACTTCCGTGCAATTGCCCCTGGGGTGCGCGCCCAAAGGAACGTGTACGGAATGGACTCAACAGGTCCAGGTGGTCGACGAATCCGGTACATCGCCTGTTCTCCGCGGAGCCGTAACGCTCCCCGCGCCTCCCAGCCTTGGGTACGACTACTGGAGCGATTACAACTGGTACGGCTACTGGGATTACGATTGGTATAATGGAAGCAACATTGTGCAAGTGGGCGAGAACGTCCTCGCGTTTCGCCGATGGTTTTGGTCTGGAAACTACTATTACGGTGGCAACTTCGACGACACGACGAGCGCGCTTTTCGTCGTAGACGCGACGAATCCAGACAGCCCGACGATCGCATCGACGACCATCACGCAAGACAAGACGACCTGGTGGGGCGACATGCGCGCTGTCGGCGACACCCTCTATACGACGCACTACGAATGGTACACGGGGCCCGTCGAAGCCGTGAACGCTGGAGGGGTTACCTACACTCCGAACTACGTCAGGTACTATCTCGACCGAATCGATCTCACCGATCCAGCGCACCCCAAGGTGGGCAGCAAGATCAACGTTCCTGGAATCCTCGTCGGCTCCATGGACAGCGACCCGACCGTCCTCTTTACGATGGACTACTTCTGGGGATCCGACGGATCTGGACACGACCGGCTGTCCGCCGTTCGCGTGCAAGGCGACAAGGCCTATCTCCTGTCGACGGTTCCGCTCGACGGATGGGTTGGGCGCGTCATCACGCAGAATAATGTTGCGTATATGTCGGTCGAATCGAGTGGATACAGCCAGGATGCAGGATATTGGTCCAACGTTCAGCTACACCAGATTGACATGAACGATCCCTCCAATCCTGTCGACACAGCATCGGCCGCCCAAGGCGGCTGGGGCTGGCTCATGGACGTGCAGGGCGACCGCGCGTTCATAAGCTCCGGTTGGGGAAACAATGGGATAGACATCTACAAGCTGGCCCCGGCAACTCCCCCGAAGTTCGACCAGTTCGTGCGCACGCTAGGCTGGAGTCCGTCGTCGCTCAAACGACAGGACAACACGGTCTATGTGGCCACCGGATACTGGGGAGTCCAGGCGATCACACTGCAATAGCGATTCGTATTTCTAGCGATATGAGCACGAAGGATCTCTCGGTGAGGTCCTTCGTGTTCGAGTTTTGTGCTCGGCTCGAACGCGATGAGCCCGTGTCCCACTATGCACCGAGCGGTGGTGCCTAGAGCGATTTTCAATCCCGTGGAGCGGCCTTCGTGATGTTCGAACCTTTACAGTGACGAGCGAACGTGACGGACACCTTGGGCATTGCCCGGGTCACCTCCCAAATGCTCGCGGCGAGCATCTTTCCACGCAATGGAACGACGCTCTAACGCCTCTGCGCGGTGGAGACGGAGCCTTCTGACGTACACATGTGCCGCCGTTTCCCTTCCCCGCAGTACGGGCGGGGACCACGCGGGAGTCGCGGGCGGCGAATATCACGACGGAATCGCATTCAGTACACGCTCTAGTTTTCTGTTGATGCCATGGCGTGGCATCATGACCCGCGAATGAAATCGAGCGACTCGCTTCGCTTCTACGCCGCCACGGACGTCGGCAAGGTCCGGGAGCATAACGAGGACAACTTTCTCGTCGACAAAAAGCTCGGGCTTTTCGTCGTCGCAGACGGAATGGGTGGCCATGCCGCTGGAGAGGTCGCGAGCGCACTGGCGGTCCGCACGATGCACGAGGAGATCCGGAGAGAGGCCGATCTTCTCGCCGACTATGTCGCTGGGGCCACCGGCGCGAACAAGGTCACACCGCGCGACATCGTCGCACTTCTCGACCACTCCGTGCAGCAAGCCTGTTTGAGGATCCACGAGAGTGCCGCCGATGACCCCGAGAAACGTGGAATGGGAACGACACTCAGCGGACTGCTGGTCGTCGGACACCAGGGATTCATCGCTCACGTCGGGGACAGTCGGATATACCTCGCGAGGAACGGGCGTATTCAGCAGGTCACCGAGGATCACACCGTCTACAACGAGTTAGTCAAACGCGGAAAACTCACGCGTGAACAGATCGATGGGATCGAACAGAAGAATGCGATTACGCGTGCTGTCGGTGTCTACGAGCGAGTCGACGTGGATACGCTTGTCCTCGAGCTCATCGCTGGGGATGTGCTGCTCATCGCGACCGATGGACTCCACGGATATCTAGAGTCGCCTGACGACCTCGGGGCCCATCTCGCGCTTGAGGGCGACGCGAGCGTCAAAGGGCTCGTCGTGTTCGCAAACGAGCGCGGGGGAAAGGACAACATCACGACGGTTGTCGTCCGCATCGGCGAAGAAGGCGCTATGGACACCGAGCGCGCCAAGCGTCTCGAGCTCAAACGCGATGTCCTCGCGAATACGCCGCTCTTCTCTCGCCTGACGGAGCGGGAGTTACTCCGTGTCATGCAAGCGGTCGAAGTGCGTGAGTACGGAGACGGCGAGAAGGTCATCGTCGAAGGTGACACGGGCGACGAACTCTTCATCGTTCTCGAAGGCAAGGTCCGAGTGTCCCGAGGCGAACAAGTTCTCGCACATCTCGGACAAGGCGAGCATGTCGGAGAGATGGCGCTCATCCGCAGTGTCCCCCGCTCTGCCACGGTGACCGCCGCGGGACCGGCCGAGCTCATTTCCATTCGACGTGCCGACTTCTTCGAGATCCTGCGAAATGAGCACGAAGTCTCCGTCAAGATGCTCTGGCAGTTCTTGGGCGTCCTGGCCGATCGCCTCGATCAGACGTCTAGTGAGCTTCACAACGCCAAGCGCGAGCTTGCCGCTGAGGACATCACTTCCGACATCTTTCCAGGCGATCCGGACGACACGGCTAGACCTGCTGATTCGAGAAATCGATAGCCCCCTCGTCATCGCTGCCCCTGTCCCCGCCGCGTCATTCGCGTCCCTCTACCAAATTGCGACAAACGTCGCAAAAGTGCGGTGATTTTCGTCGAAACCGAGCGAGGCCGGCGGCGAGTCGCGCGGAGCGTACGACTGTACGCGAGCACGCTCGACGCCGGGATCGCGAAGGGATCGGCGAAAAGCACCGCGCTTCTGGGGAAGTTTGCCCAGGCGGCCACGCGCCCGCCACGATATATTCGTCGCGCTTTGAAAATTGCCCTGGCGATCCTGAGCTTGCTGACCGTCTCGCTCGTGTTGCCGCTTGCGCGGGCGGATGGCCGCGTCCCCGTCGTCGTGTGGCCCACTCTGACTCCCGCCGGAGACAGTCCTTCGGGCGGCGCGCTGCACCGACCACGGACGACCGAGAAGGAGCTCCACGAGCTCGCACACCAGCTCGACTCGACACTGCGAGACGCAGTTCAAGACCTGGGGTTCGCCCTTTCGGTCGCTGACGACGAACCGTCTCCGTTATCCACTCGGGACGATAGCATCCTCGATCGGGCCTCGCGCTCGGCGATCGGGGAGATCGCGGACGACGGTACGTGGGTTATCAGCCCGCGCATCGAGCACGCGGACCACGAGATGTTCATCGTGCGAATCGTGGCTGCGGCACCACGCGCTCACGAGCTGCGTGTGCGCGTCCAAACGGTGTCGAGCGATTCGGTGAGCGTTCGAGGTCTCACCATGCTGCGTGACCTTTTATCGCCTGAGACTGCGGCGCAGGCCTCGGCCGAGGATCGACACGAGCTGACGGCGCATGGGAGCGCCCAGGGCATCGCGAGGCCGATACGCTCCGCGGGGCGGGCGATTCTCGCCGTGAACGCAGCGATGTTGGGGGGGTTCACGGCGTACGCCCTGCAAACCGCGAGCGGTTCGGACGATCCGCGTGTCTTATACCCGCTTCTCGCCGTCGGCACCGGGATGGGCCTCGGAGGGGCACTGCTCGTCGCGGACGAATGGGACGTCACCGCTGGAGACGCGTGGACGCTATCCGCCGGCTCGTGGTGGGGGGCCACGGCGGGGTATCTTTTGGCATCGGGACATGGAGTCAGACCCATGGAAGACCGGTTCTCGTGGGCTAGCGGCGGAGGCCTTATTGGCATTGGCTTGGCAACTTTTGCGTTGACCCAGGCGCCGATGGACGATGGAGACGCTACGCTCGTGCATTCAGGTGCGGCTCTCGGATTGCTTTTCGGAGGAGCGAGCGAGTGGCTCGCCCGAGGGTCGACGACGAACCTTGCCGACTTTGCCCCGAATACGGGAATGGGCGTCGGAACGGCCGTCGGCCTCGTGGGAGCCGGACTGCTCGCGACGCGGGTCGAAATGTCCCCGTCGAGAATCGTCCTCATCGACGTCGGGGTCGGAGGGGGCGCTCTCCTAGGCGCTGCAGCGGCTAGCCCGCTCATATTCAACAATCAGCGCGAGAGCGCCGTCCGGGGATGGCTGGCCGCATCGCTAACGTGCGGCATTCTTGGCGGTGGCGCAGCGTGGTGGCTGACGCGGGAGCCACCCGCCGCGCCTTCCAAGAGTGCACTGCGCTCCCTTTTCGAGGGACTTCAGGTAGGCGTTGTGGGCACGAGCTCGAGCCGGTCAAGGGACGTCCCCGTACTCGGCATCGGATGGAGATCGGAGAACTGAAAGCAATATCTGCAGCGGAAAGCGGGAGCTCAACCAACCGTCCGTGCACTTCGGTCGAAACCGCAGCGAGCCCCCGCGGCGAAGCAGCCGGCCGCCGAGACGAGGGACGAGCCGCAAAGGTGGGCACAAGCGACGAATAAGTCGGAGTCCAGCGGAGAAGGTCGGCGTATTTCGGGCGAAACGGCAGCGAGGCCGGCGGCAAGTCGCCCAGAGCGCGACATCCCTTAATAGCGCCCGCAAAGTATCCATCGGCCGACCTGGGGAGAGCCGCAAAGCCGCAAAGGTGGGCATAAGCGACTGATAAGTCGGAATTCAGCGGAGAAGGGCGGCGTATTTCGGTCAAGTGATGCCGGAGAAGGTCGGCGTATTTCGGGCGAAACCGAGCGAGGCCGACGGCGAGTCGCGCGGAGCCTACTTCCCGTAGGCGAGCACGATCGCCGCCGGGATCGCGAAGGGATCGCCCGAAAGACGCCGGCCTTCAATTTTGGACGAGCTTCATCCCGCCCGACATCAGGGGCTGCACTGGAGAGATATCCGTGACGGGAGTGTCCGCAATGTAGAGGAACTTGAGCGTTCGCAGCTGCGCGAGCGGCGCGAGATTTTTGACAGACGTCTTCTTGACACTGAGGCGTTCGAGCTTCTTGAGATTCGATATGGGGCCAAGGTCCGCGATATTGTCTTCGTCGAGCATCAGCTCCGTCAAGTTGACGAGCGAAGACACGCTCTTTAGCTGTTCGTCTCCGACCAGCGTGTGAGAGATGTCCAGCCTGTCGAGCCTCTTGAGCCCCTCGATAGACCGCAAATCTTTAACACCGCTAAATGAAATGCGGAGCGCATCGAGTGTGGTGAGCTTTTGAATCGGAGTCAGGTCGTCGTAGTCGCCCGCCCCTAGAAAGAGGTCCTTAATCGACGTGAACAGCGGAAAAATGCACGGGTCGATCTGCGCCATCTTCGAGTTTACGAGATTGATTGATTTGATCTGCCCAAGCTCGCTGGGCGCGATCGGGCCGACGTCTTTGCCAAGCTTGCGCCGAACTTCCTTTTCGAGATCGGCGTTGTCAGCAAAGTCGACCTGAGAGGCATGCGACGCACACTCCGATGCCAGCTTCTTCTTGAAAGGAGCCTTCGCCTGAGGTGGTGACGACGCCATGACGGCGGCGAGCGCGCTCGCGACAGCTGATGCCGCGGGCGCGTCTTCGGACGTGAGATACTTGTCATACTTGTGTTCGTTGCACGCGCATACGCACGAGGCGAGCATCACCGCAGCAATCGTCGTTCTCATCATGGCGAGGGTGAACCAGAACGCCCCTTTTTGGAAGGACTCTACATCGCGAGTTCAGCGGCTACCTCGCTTGGAACCACTCCATATGCCTCAGCAGCCGCCAGAAATCCGACGTTAGAGGAAATCTCGGTCAGGAATGATCGAACGTAATCCGTTCCCGCGAGCCCCCGGACGCGCGTCAGCAGACGCGGGATTCCCTCTGCGATCGCCCCTTTTGCCTCCTCGAGACGGCCGAGATCCACGCATGCGTCATGAAATGCGAGATAGACCGGGACTTCGTTCAGTAGACTTGGCGACCCGCGGTCGAGCAATCCGGCGGCTTCGCATGCGAGCACACGTGCCTGTTCGACGCGTCCGCATCGCCGCTCGGCCTCCGCCCAGAGACCGATGGCCACAGGCAACACATCGAGCATCTTCGTCGCGCGATAGCCCGTGGCGGAGATGCGAAGCAGGTTCGAGGCGCCGGTCCCTCCGTCAGCCGAACGCAGCATCTCCATGCCACGATAAAACAGCACTCCCAAGGTCGCTCTATCGTGCGGCACCCAGCTCCCCGCAAGCGCCGCGTCGGCGGTAGCTCGTATCTCCGCGAGTGTGTCCTCGAGGGACGGGTCCGCCCCAAACGTCGCGGCCCAACAGAGTAGGTTCATCTTCCCATGGCGCACGATGCCTGGAGAACCGATCGCCTGCGCAAGCGCGATCCCTTTTTCGATGCACGACCGAGCCTCGTTCGCGACGCCAAGGGTCGTCAGCGCAAATCCGACGTTGATCGATAGCGTGGCTTCCCTCGCCTTCAAACCAGCGGCACTGGCCACCCTCGCAGCGGCGCGCCGCGCCTCGAGCGCCGCGCCGACTTCCCCTCGCGCTTGTCGGACCATCGCTAGCGACTGCCAGGCATCGACGGCCGCGCCGGCCAAGTTGTGGTGCTGAGACAGTTTCAACAGCGACTCTGCCACGGCGGCGGCACGATCGAGCTCTCCACCGTACGCGTACCGCACCGCCAGCGACGCTGCACACCGAGCCTCCTCGTCGGGCATCTCTGCGTCCGCCGCCGCCCGGCGAACTTCGTCGAGTCGAACGCTCGTGCTTTCGTCCCCACCGCACGAGTCCTCATATCTGGCGCGCGCGCCACGCGCTTGGATCGAGCTCTCCAGATCATGAACAGCTTCCTCCATCGCGCACACGGCGGACTCTCTCTCTCCTGCCCGAGCATCGAGCCGAGACCAAGCTTCCTCGAGAAGCAGCGCCCTCGCAAACTCTGTCGGCCTGTCTCGAGCGACCGCGCACGCTCGCTCGAGGAGTGAAACGGCCTCCGGCAGCGCATGAGCAGCAAGGGCTCGCCGGCCCGCTCTCTCGAGGAACTCGGACGCCTCTTGCATTTCACCTCCGAGCTCCAAGTGACGCGCCACGATGGCATCGTCCTCGCCCATTCGCGCAAGCCATCTCCCGGCCTTCGCATGCGTCTCCCGCAGCGCGAAGTCGCCGAGCGACGCGTACGCGACCTCTCTCATGAGCGCGTGTTTGAACGCGACCTGGCGCACGCCTGCAAAACGCGGATGTGGATGCTCGACGAGGATTTCGGAAGCTAGGAGTTCGTGAATCAGGTCTGCCGCACGGCCGACCCCGAGAGCCTCGAGACCAGCTTCCCATCCGACGAGACCAAACACCGAAAGCCGGGCCGCCGCATCGCGGCTGTCGTCATAGAGCGCATCGAGATTCACCTGCATAGCCGACTCGATCGTCGGAGCGTCGTCTGTGTCGCGCCCCGCGGCGACGACGCGCGCAAGTTCCTCCGCGAACAGCGGTAATCCGCCCGATTGTGCCGCGATGTCGTCCGCGAGGCCGGCCATTTTTTCCCGAGGGGCTCGACCGCCGAGGACCGAGAGCGCCATCGCTCGAACGTATTTGCGCGACAGAGGCCTCAGTTCGATGCGTACGTGGTCTCGTCCTTCGAAGAGTGAAGGCGCCCGGCGCCAAAGTGCGGGACGGGCATCGACCATGACGAACACTCGATGTCCCACGGCTCGGCCGAGCAGGTGGTCGATCCACGCGAGGCCCTCGGAGTCCGCCCACTGCGCATCCTCAATGACCAGCGCGAGCGGCTGCCCGGCATCGGACAGCCCGAGCGCAAGGTCTGTGAGCGCGAGCCAAAGCGCATCCCTGGCACCTCGCTCGTCTTGGAACTGGGGAAGCGCCTCGTTCGCGACGAGACGGGCCACGAGCTCACGCGCACCCTCCGAGTACGCCGTCGAGCCCCCTGCGATGAGCACGTCGAGAGCGTCATGGGCTTGCCGGATCGAGGCGCCTTGGGCGACTCCTGCGAGCCCGCGCGCCACATCGCCGAGAACTCCGAGCGCATGGCAATGCGTCAGGGCTTCGCTTCGTGCGTACAGAACACGCGGAGGAGCCGCATCCTTCTGGATTCGAGCGAGAGCCTCGGCTCGCAGACGAGTCTTTCCAAGGCCCGGGGCACCGACGATCGTCACGACGATAGGCGTCTCGTCCTCGACGCAGCGCTCGAACGCCGCAACCACCTGCAACAGCTCTGCGTCGCGGCCAACGAACGGAATCCCGGCCGTGGTGTCGCGATGCAGGACGGACTCTGTTCCGACGACTGCGGTTCCATCTGCGCGATCGTCGACAGCGAACCTCCCGCGAGCTAGCTCGCTCGTCGTCGAATCGGCAAGCACCTGGCCGATGGAGGCATCGCGAGCGAGACATGCAGCTCGGTCGACCACCTCCCCCGCGAGCTGGGCGTGGGTGATGCGCATTCGACCGGTAGCAACGCCGACGCTGCCACCGAGCTTCGCGATGCGAAGCCCCAAATCGAGCGCTCGAGCTGCCTCGTCACCGACCGACTTTCGGACCCCGAGATAGGCGACAATCGCATCGGACCCGAGCTCCGTCGCCTCCGCTCCCCGCGCCCTCAGGTGCGTGATCAGCCGCGATCGAGCAGGTCCCTTGGGTACTCGCGTTGCCACGATCGACGTGACCATGCGCAGCCCCCCCTCGGACGCGAGCGCCGGCCCGCCGAGAGGCGAATCCTTCCGAGTCGCGACCGATGTCGACGGGTTCTCTGACGAGGAGCCGAGGGCTTGCGCGATCGCTCGAAGCCGACGTGCGACCTCGGTCGCCGACCGTGGTCGATCTTGCGGATCCAAGGCGAGCAGGCCAGCGACGAGCTCGTCGAGTTCGCGCGGCACTTCAGAAAGGACATCGGCGAGACGGGGCGCCTGGGTCGTCACGAGGCGGGCGAGAATCGCAACGGGCGTCGGACCGAAATGCGGCGTCCTGCCTGTGACGAGCTCGAAGAGAGTTGCGCCTAGCGAGTAGAGGTCGGCGCGCGCATCGATCTCCACCTCCCCGCGCGCTTGCTCTGGCGCCATGTACGCTGGGGTCCCGATGATCGTCCCAGCCTGCGTGAGCTTCGTGTCGCGCTCGGACGCAACCCCGAAGTCGACCAATTTGACTATGAACGAAGGCGGTTGCGAACCGTCGAGCCGTGCGAGAATGATGTTCGACGGCTTGACGTCGCGATGAACGATCGACGCGGCGTGGGCTGCGCCGAGCGCATCGCAGACGTCGGCCGCAACGCCCAAACCGAGTGCGACGGGCAGCGGCTCTCGCGCTTGCCTATCCGCGAGATTCTCCCCATCCAGCCATTCCATGGCGAGGTATGGCCGGCGCTCCTCGAGCTGCCCGAAGGCGACCACGCGAACGATCCCAGGGTGGTGAAGCCCCGCGAGCACGCGCCCCTCGCGCCGGAAACGAGCCTCCTCGCTATCGTCGACTGCCTCCGACGCGATGACCTTGAGGGCCACAGCCTGGCCGCTCATGTGGTCATACGCTCGGTACACGATACCCGCCGCGCCGCGACCGATCTCTCGCTCAACAACGAAGCGCCCCGCGAGCAGCTGCGCCGAGGGCAATGTAGCCCCCACCCCACAAGTCACGAACGTCTCCCGAGCCCGAGTAGGAATATCTCCATGCTCGTCGCTCGCGTACCCTCCGGACGTATGAGTCGTTCGCTCGTGAACAGGCGGCGAACCTCGGCGCGAGCCTCTGGCAGATCGTCGCTCATGAATATCTTGCCGACGAACGAGCCCCCGACGGCCGACAGAGAGGCAGCGACCGCTATCGCTCGCATGAAGAGCTCGAAGCTGCGAGTCTGGTCGGTAATCCGGTTTCCGGTCGTCCTCGGCGCCATGTCGCTGAGAACGACGTCGTAGGGAGCGAATCGCCCGAGAAGCTCGTCCCCTACCGAAAAAGCGTCACACTGTTCGAACGACGCGTGGGCGGGTAGCGAGATTGTGAGGGGGCTGAGATCGACCGCGAGGAGCTTTCCCGAAAGGCCGATGCGCGCTGCTGCATACATCGACCAACTGCCCGGCGCGGCGCCGAGATCGAGCACGCGCATCCCCGACCGCAAAAGACGAACCCTGCGGTCGATATCCTCGAGCTTGAAAACGCTTCGCGCAGGGAACCCCGCATCTTTCGCGGCGCGAGTGAAACGATCAGGCTTGGCGTATGGGTTCTTGCGCGACGACATGGCTACGAGTCAGTCCGAAAACCTGCTGCGCCTCCCGCATCGTCGGTCGGCCTTGCGCAAAATACGTGTAGTATTCCTCGCTCGAACTCCCTAGCTGCGGATTCCTCGCGGTGCCGGCTCTCGGACGGACTCTAACTGCGGCCTCGCCGCGTGGCTCTAAAAATTCAACGTCAGCCCCTCGCGTGCCGCCACCGTGTCCGGAAACAAAGCCTGCGCGCGAAGCTCCTTCTGTCGAACGAACGCATCGTCGTGCCCGGGATCGTGATGGAACAGCACGAGGCGCGATACGCCCGCAATCCGGGCAATTCTCGCCCCCTCTTCGTAGGTGCTGTGGCCCCAGCCTCGCTTGGAGGACAGCCCGCCCGCCGTCCCGTCATACTCCTCAGGCATGTACTGCGAATCGTAGATGAGCACGTCCGCCCCCTCAGCAATTCGTACGAGGTTTTCGTCCACTTTCCCTTCGTGATGCTCGGTATCCGTCGCATACACGGCAGATTTTCCTCCGCACTCGACGCGGTACGCGAGCACCCCTTGGGGATGATTGCCGCTGACGCTCGTCACCCGAGCGGGCTCCCCCTCTTTACCGCCGTCGATGTCGACGGCTTCCCCCTCGGCGAGGTTTCGGAACGCCATCTTCGCTCCCATGGCCGAGAGATGGACCGGAAAATTGGGGTGGTCCATTTGCCCAGCAAGCGTCTCTTCGAGCGTTCGGGAAAGCTTCCGAGCGCCATAGAGATGGAAGACGTTGCCCGCGACGAACGCTGGTTCAAAGAATGGAAAGCCCTGGATATGGTCCCAATGCACATGGCTAAAAAACATGTGCGCCGTGATGGGCAGCTGCCCCAGCAGCTTCTTGCCGAGAAGGCGCAGACCGGTTCCGCCGTCGAATATCAGACGCGTGGGGCCCGCCTGCACTTCGACACAACTCGTATTCCCACCGACCAATTCGGTGCCAACACCTGGCGTTGGGATACTGCCGCGCACGCCCCAAAACGTGATCTGCATCCTCGCCTTTCCTGCGGGTAACGCCGCGTGATCGTGCCAGATCGTACCTCGCTCTCGCAAAGAAGGGTAATCCTTCGAAGCATGCGGCGGCGTTTACGGCGATCTGTCACTCGACTGGGGTCGACCGCGGCTGTCGTTTTTTTCGGGTTTGCAGGTTGCGCACGGGCAGAGGAGCGGGCGACCCACAGCGCACCCGACGCCGGAAATTCGTCGCTGGCGGCCATTGCCAGGCTCGAACTCGCAGCGGATTTACGACGGGCCGAAGCCATCGGTGATGACGACCTGTCCAGCGGCGATCCGCTTGTTCGGCGCGCCGCAGCGCGTGCATTTGCGCGCATTCTCAACGGGCACGACGCGCCGCTCATCGCCGCCCTCGAGGACGAGGACAGCGAGACCGTCGCGTGGGCAGCATTCGGGCTCGGAGAATCGTGCAGGGATGATCCGGACTCGCACGTTCGAGCACTCGCCCTCCGACTGCATTCGCTCGCCCCGCCCGATGGCGGAACCCGTCCGATGGAAGCGCTTCGCTCGGTCCTACGGGCCCTCGGTCGATGCGCAACGGTCGCCTCCGAGCGAACTCTCGCCGCATGGCTCGACCTCCATCTCACGTGCCTGCCGTTTGCGGAAGAGGCGGCCTATGCGCTCGGGGAACTCTCCGTGGCGCGCGGCTCGCTCGTCTCCGAGACTGTCGACGTATTGCTCGGCGCGATGGCAAGCCCAGCGCACTTGGATGCCGCGCTTTATCCGTTCGGACGCAGCGACGTCGGCATGGGGGCTCGGCAAAAGGATCGCCTCCGACAGGCGGCTCGCGACGCGCTGGGGCGCGCTGGATCGTCTCGAATTTTTGCCGTGGGAGCGCTAATGCGGCTCGGGGCGGATTCTGTCGGCGACCTGTCCCGGATACTCATGGGAGACTCGTTCGATTTTGCCGAGCGCAGCGAAGCGGCCCACGCTCTCGCCACGATCGAAGGCCCGGGAATCCAAGCCCTGGGACAGGCGCTTGCCGCCCTGCAGCCGGTGCCCGCGCAACCATTGACCACCGATGCGATGGGGATGCTTCTTGCCGTACTTGACGGCATTCCACGAAGTGGAGCCGCGGGCGTCGACGCCGCATTGCAGACTCTGGCCACGATTCCGACGGCACCTGAAGCATCAGAGGCAGAGCGCACGCGCGCATCCGCATTACGATGTGCCGCAGCGGCGAAGTTTGCTGAATGGGATTCGGACGTCGCTAGCGGATGCGATCGAATGGGCGGACAGGCGGGCAAACTCGCTCGGCTCGCCATGCTCGATCACACCGAGCTAGAAGGCGATCGCAGGGAAGCCTGGATAGGGCTCACGCGAGCGCCCGAACCGGCGCGCGTGCGTGAGACCGCGATCTCCCTTATCGGCCGCCATCCGGAGACGTGGGACGCCGCGCCCACTCTTTTATCGGAAGCTCTCGCCGCGTCGGAACCGGGAATCGTGCAGTCTGCGGCCGAAGTGATCCATTCGCACCCGGAACGAGCGTGGCTTTCCCCCGCGCCCGATCGCCGCCGAACCCGCCGGCAGCGACACTCCGCGGTCGTGGCTCCCGCGAAGACCACCCCATCTCCTCTTCCAGCGGCACTCCGAGCGGCCCTCGAGCGGCCTTGGGCAGATGATCTCGTCGATCCCCCCGCCACGCTGATCGACGTCGCGATGACCCTGGGTCTCGACGACGCCCGTACGCTCGCCAAGGCGGCGTGCGGATCCCCCAACTTTGCTCTTCGCGCGCGCGCGGCGAAAGCCCTCGCGGCAGCGGGCGAAAATCCGGCGGCGTGCCGAGAGCCCGTCCGTCGCGACAGACCTGAACCCGAGGTGGGCCATAGCCTAGCCGCGCCCGTTCGAGTTCGATTGGAGACCGATTCGACGACCCTTGTCATTCGGCTCGATCCGGCGTTCGCACCCGTCGAGGCGACACGCATCGCCGCCCTCGCACGCGCTCGATTCTTCGACCGCCTCGTGATCCACCGAGCCGCGCCAGGGCTCGTCGCCCAGTTCGGGGACCCCGCGGGGGACGGCTACGGGGGCACGGGAAGACTGCTGCGGAGCGAGATGTCACCAGTTCCGTTTGGTGAGCTCGATGTGGGGATAGCACTGCTTGGACGCGACACGGGATCCAGTCAGATCTTCGTGAGCCTGTCGCGCGCACCCCACCTCGACGGACGCTATCCGTGGATAGGGCACGCAGAAGGGGATTGGGAAGGTGTGGTCGAGGGCGAGGTGATTCGATCGGTGACGGTCGAGCCTTGATGCGGGCGGGTTCTCGGGACTAGACGCCTACCGATCGGACGCGCACTCTTGGCCGAGATGGCGTCGCTCGCTACTTGAATCGCGCTAGGGCAAACGTCGGTTGCCCGTAGCAGAACATCCAAGAGCCAGACGAGACGAATGCGCACGGTGAGGCTCGAAAAAGCCGTCGCCCGTCGAGCGGCTCTCTCGAGCCTCGCTACATCCAAACGGCGGCTGCTCTAAGGCGCTCGAGAGAGGACACGAAATCCAAGAGGGCAATCTTGCGCGGAATCCTCCTCAAGGAACTGAGCGACTCTGGCTTGCTCGGCGTGGGTCAACACCTCTCCGACCCACGCGTGAAGTTCCCTTGCATCGTAGAACAGACGACGAGTTGCGTGTCCGCTCTCGCGTATGAGACGCACGAACTGCATGACCGCGGAAGGGGAATCCGTGGTCGCCAGGGCCGCACTCCGGTCGTTGCGTGGATTGCCGTCCGTAAGGAGTTGTAACAGTCTCTCAGCTGGTACCGGAGAGATGATTGAACAGCGTCTCCAATCGGCGATAGTCACGACACCTCGTGGATCGGAGACCTTCCTCATCTCCCGAGCGATCGCCGAGCACATCGCGTCAATATCGGCCACGGCTCGGTAGCCTCTCGCCACGCGAATTTCGAGCACACGACCGACGTGAACGGCTGCCGTATTGCTCTCGTGGAAGCTCGATGCACGAAACGGGTCAGTCTTTCGATCCATTGATGTAGCTTTCTTCCTAGGCAACGAGTTCGACCTCGCCAACTCCAGATCCAAGAAACCCCGAAGACGCTTTGCGAGGCGTTCCAGAAACGTAAGCTGCGGTCAAGGGGTCGTCATGACTCATAGGGTCGCCTGGACGATTGTGATTCCTCCATATAGAGAACGATAGAATAGCTTCGGTCGGTTCATACGCATAATCTACGGCGCATATGGGTCCTCCCGTGATGTCGCAGACCTCACCATCAATGACTACTAGCGGCGAATCTTGTGCACATCCTCGGAGCACGAGGCTCAGGTCCTTACTCGCAAGATGTTCGACCTGCCGGGCACCGAAAAGTCCGAGCACATCGCCGCCGGTCCGTTTCTCCTCCGCGCTCTCCGCGATCCACTGCGCCGATTGGCGGAAGCACTCCCGTTGCGTCCGATCATATCGTTGCGGCGCATCAAGCAGCCTCTCGCTTATGGAAGCCGAGCTCAAGGCCGTGGAACGTCTTTGCCCATCCACGTCGCACAGGTCCTCTCGGACGTGCGGCTCTCCGACCTCCCTGTCGGTCGACCGGTGACCTTCATCGCGCATTGCTTCGCCGAACCCACTCCGACAGACTACGCGCCCAGTTGCCCATCATCACCACCAGCCAAGGGCGTTTAGGTCGCTTTGGATCTGATTGGCCACCACCGCGACAGCGGCCTGGCGTTGGGCATCGGTCGCGTAAGCCGGATCGGCTCCCGTCGGATCATTGCAAAAAAGTGGATAGAGTCTTGCGTAAAAGATCGTCGTAAACACTTTATTGACATCCGGCAGATAGCCGAGCCAGTGGCCTAGAGGAAGAAGGGGGACAATGGCCGCAAGTCCCGCGGTGCTCGCAAGCAGACCGGGATCGTTTGCATTCGCAGATAAAGCCGGAATGGTTCCGGTCGTTTTCGACCACGCGAGAGCCTGAGCCTGATTCGTCGTGAGGTATTTTATGAAATCCCAGGCTTCCGCTGCGTGAGTGCTGGTCTTTGGAACCGCATACGACCAGCCGGCGTTGGTAACGAATTTGTGCTCGGTGCCAACGAGTGGTGGATGCGTCGTGTAGGCGAGATTCAGATTCGGATAGTTGGCCTGCACCGCTGGAATCAGCCAAGTGCCGCAGTATCTTGAGACGTCGCGCTGGTTCGTTGTGCTCAGAATGGGATCCACGTCGTCCACCGAATTCGAGCAGTGAACGGCTGCGTTATCCATGGAGATCCAAGCCTTCTCCCAGATCCATTGTATCGACGCCTGGGCTTCCGCGGACGCGAAGTTGAGCGCGCTGCCTGACCATATTTGGCCCCCACGCTGAAGGATGCCCGCTAGAAATACGTTTCTCAGAGGGTCCGCTTGCAGAAAGCTCATTCCGGTCGTGCCCCGAAGGCAGGAAGCCGGGTTCGTCGCCGAAGCGCAGTAGTCGGCTGGCGCTGAGAGCACGTGGCTTGCGACATCCGTGAACATGTCATCAATATTGGTCCACGTAGGAACCGTGGTGCCTCCGTACAAATCCATATTAACCACGATGCCGCCGTATTCCATGTTGTACTCGATCGGTATAGCCATCAGCTGGCCGCCACAGGTCGAGCCTTCCAGTGGCGCGGCAAAAAACAGTGCGCTCGCTTGATCTGTCGTCATAACGTCAGAAGGCACTGGGTTCAAATATTTCGTAAATGCGCAGGTCTGAGCAGGAGGTATCGTGATGATGTCTGCGTCTATACTATTGGTGGGCAACAGGGTTTGCAATTCCTCACCTAGATCTGTAAATGTCCCCGTCTGCGTGACGAAATGGATCTCCGGGTGGAGCGCCTCGTACGCAGTAATGGCATTCTGGTCCGCCGTGTCAAAGGCTGGGTTGTTGTGATGCAAGAGTGTCAACGTGATCGTCCCTGTTGCGGTTGGCTTGCTGCTGCTGCACGCACCGGAGACAAGGCTGGCTCCGAGAGCTAGGCACATCGATTCAGCGAAAAGCCAACGACGGGACGTGATCATGACAGTCTCCTTGGTGACGAGCAATTGAGATGAAGCTCAATGTGAGCCAGAAATGCGCAAGACGTGTTCACACGGAAGTCGCTTTGCGTTCGTCTGCTGCGACATCTGTCCGCAGCAATTCGAAGTTGAAGCAAGACAGTGCTCAATTACCGATCGTGTTGTCCGCAATGCGCCAGTAGTCGACCGGTGCGTCCTGTGAGACTCCCATACTATCGAAATCCAAACTGTTGCAGACTCCCTGGTAGTCAATGTCCTCGCCTTGGCGCACCAGCTCCAACGCGAGGGCCACCTGATTCCACTGCACCACGGTTCCGGGCGGACTGGCGACCGTGCGAATGGCCTGCGACAGCTCATCGGGCGACGGAAGCGAGCCGCCGGATTGCGAATGCCTGGCTTCCAACGCGAGTGCGACGAGGACCGTTGCGTCATAGTAATATGGAGCTCCGAGAAGTGGCACGTCGCCCTCCCACCGATTGGCGTACGCATCACTGAAGGACGCGCCGTTGGCCTCGCAGCCGGCGCCTACGCCAATCGCTCCTTCGAGGATTCCAGGAACGACGTTCTGCAACAAGACCTCGCTTTGCAGCGGTGGACCAAGATACCACCTTATCTTCGAGCTACCGTGAATGCCCAGAGCGGCGATCTCATTGATAAGTGTAGCGGCGATCGTTGGAAACGCGAACAAAACGATCGCGTCTGGAGGCTGCGTGACGACGTCCGATGCGACATCGGCGTATGTTGTCGAATCTGGGTTGAGCGTAACCGGGGCCTGATAGTGACGTTTATCGTCCGCAGCAAATGTCACGAGGTCGTTCGCCATCCGGATATCGTTGGGATCCAGATCGTGCAAGATTACCGGATTGAGGACGCCGTCTGCCTGCATCCTGGCGTACACCGCCCGCGTGAAGGATGTGACCTCGGGACCAAGCATGAAGAGTCTCGGAGGAAAGTATAAGGAACTGATATCGGGACCAAAGGCGCTGGGCAATAGCCACGTCGTGGTGGCCTGCACGACCGTCGCTCTAGTGCTGACTGCAAGAGTGGCTTCGTCAGGCCCGATGAGCGCCACGAGATTCGGATCGGACGTCAACCTCCCGACTAGGCTTTCGGTCCGATTCACGTCCCCTCGCGTGTCACTTTCATTGAGTGCAAATGGTCGCTCGAGAACTCCGCCATTTGCGTTGATGCTCTCGACCGCGAGCACCATGGCTCGCTCCAGGCTCGTGCCCGCAGCCGCGCCACTTCCCGTAAACGGAAGCAAAACCCCAAGCTTCACGGCGTTGGGATCCATGCCGCTCGTGTCTTGCTGACAGCCTACGAAAAGAGCCAGCGGGAGCAATGCTGCTGGGAGAATGGCGGTCCTATCGCTCTTCATTCGCAGGATTTGCAAGAGTCGTGAGACGGACCGCAAGCGAGGAGGAGTCATTGGGACCTGTTCTCACACGGTTTCCCGACCGTCGTGCGCACGTGACCACGCTAGACAGCGTGACGGCCGCGGCGAGAATCCGATTAAGAGCGAGCCGCTACCATACGTCGAAAACGCGTCCCCCCAATCCTGAGCCGAAGGACACTGACCGTCCGGCCGCTTTGCTCTAAACGAGTAGGCACGAGCAGCCGTATTTTTCGGGTGCGTAGAGTTGCGCCTTCGATGAATGCCCTCCGAGAACGCGTCCGATTTCGTGCATATTTGACTCTGGCGCTAGTGCTTCGGAGTACGAGCGCGCATGGGGAGCTTGCGGATCCCGGCGCGGCGCGAGGAAGTGGGGGCGTTCCGAAGGCCGGTGCAACCAGCAGCCAGGAGGGCTCGGAAGTCGACGAGCAGCTAGGCGATCTCGCGTCGAAGAGTCTCGAGGAGTTGCTCAATATTCCCGTTGTCACGGCTACCAAGACAGAGCGCAAGCTGAGTGAAGCTCCCGCGACCGTATCTGTCGTCACCCGCGAGGACATCACCCGTTGGGGGTACACGTCAGTTGCGGAAGTCCTGCAGCACACACTGGGGTTTTACGTTGTGGACGATCACGTGCTCCCAAACGCGGGGGTGCGCGGAGTGGCGGGCGGACTTTTCGGGGAGAGCAGCGCTATTAAGGTGATGATTGACGGTCACTCCGTAGCCTTTCGTTCCACTGGGGGAAACTGGTTGGGGCCTGAGCTGGTTCCGCTTACGGCGGTGGAGCGAATCGAAATCATTTTGGGGCCATCGTCTGCGCTCTACGGGGCGGACGCATTTCTGGGAACCGTCAACATCATCACCCGACGGGGCGAACAGCTGTCGGGAGCGGATATCCGAATCGGAATGGAATTGTCGGCGGGGCGCGATCCCGGCCGCGACGTCGACGTGGCTGCGGGTACACGCAATGGCCCGGTCGAGGCCTCGATTGCCACGCGGCTCCATGCAGACGATCGCTCCGGGCTAGCGATCCCCTCGACCTCCCCGTCACCGCGAATTCCGAGATACCTTGGCTCGAACCCGCAATCGACCGGGGCGACGGGCACATCCTCGGTCGCGCTGTCACGCGTGACGTACCACTTCGACGACAGAAGGTCGCTAAGCCTCGTGGGATACTATTCCGCCTTCGATCGTGGTTCTGAATTCAGTCCATGGACCCAGATGCCATATGGGGTCGACAGCAACGGTCAGCTCCACCAAACCCGCGTCTCACTCCGTCAGCTTTCGGTCGGTCTCGTGCACGAATCGTCGTTCGGTTCTGGAAGCGGCATTACGCTGCAAGGTTACTATTTCTCGGGCGGACCCGCATCTGATGACCGAATTGACGTCGGAAGTCAGGTTTTCGAAATACGGCGCCAATTCGGCTTTCGAGGAGTGGAGGGACTCCTCGAAGGTCGAACCATTCTCCCGATTCAACTAGCTCTTGTAGGAGGCGCAGAGCTCAGCGTCGATCAAGAAACCATGCCGTCGTCCTCAGAGATTTTACTCGTGGGGGGCAACCGATATCGCGTGGGAGACGAGATCCAGATGGGATCGGCGGCTGGAGAACGAACAGACATCTCCAACATTGGCTTGTACTCCCAGGCGTCCTGGAATGCGCTCGCCCCATACGTGTCTGTTACGGGCGGTGCGAGATACGACTACCATAGCATCTATGGGGGACAGGTCAGCGGGCGCGTGGGCGTCGTTTCCAATCCGACGCGTCCGCTGCATCTCAAGCTCCTTTATGGCAGTGCGTTCAAAGCCCCGTCACCGCTCCTACTCTACGGAGTTCCGTTTTCAATCGGCGACATTGTTGGGAACCCGAATCTCAAGCCGCAGCGCGTGGATACCGTGGAGGTACAGGCCACGCTCGAACCTTTCAAGGACCTCCTGTTTTCGACGGGACTCGCATACAGTCGATTGCTCAATCAGGCGGAGTTTGTGCAGCAGGGCTTCAACAGCATCGCGCGCAACCTCGGTGCTCTTGAAGCGCTATCTTGGGAAAGCTCTGTTCGAGCAAGCTATCAGAAGTGGATCCTGGGATACACAACGTTCGAGTTGCCCGTCGTTACGCGTTCGTTAGGCCAAACTGGATATGCTGCCGATCTGGTCGGCCAAGGAAATGTGATCTATCCGAGCCATATTCTGCGCGTCGGAATATCTGGCAGAGTGCCTCGACTGCCGTTCAAAGTCACTTTCGAAGTCGTTCAGGTTGGCTCTCGGCGTGCGAGTGACATGAATATTCTCGATAACGCCGGTTCGTATTCGCTTAGTCCGTATGCCCTTCTCGATGCTTCCCTAGCTACAGTCGGGCTCGAGCTGTTGCGGCATCGAGAAACCGTCATCTTGCTCAAGGGGCGCAACCTGCTCAGCGACCCAACGCCAGACCCGGGTTTCGCTGGAGTCGACTATCCACGTTTACCACTTTCTGTGATGTTGCAGCTCCGGCAAGAGCTCTAACTGGATTGGATCCGGGCCATGTCCATTCAATCCATCTTGCATGATTGGAGACAAGAATCGATGAGCCGCTATGACCGACAACCTAAGTGACTTCGCCGATGAGGAGCTGTCGACCGCGGCCGAGGGGAACCTCGTCCAGGAGACCATTGTCCGTGAGCTTCTGATCTTCGAGTGCGGATCTTCCCGCTTGGCAGTGTCGGCGCTCTTGGTGGATTCGGTGGTGGCATGGAAGCGTCCCGTCACGGTACCCGGCTCAGATTCGCGAGTGCGTGGCGTAATTCAGGATCGCGGCCGTGTCGTCGTCATCATGGCCCACGCAGACGGAGGCGCGACTGAGGCCGTAGCAGGAGAATACAAACGAATCGTAATATGCGTGACCCCGAGGGGGCTCGTCGGTCTGCCAGCGTCTGGCACGAGCTCAGTAGGTTCAGTGGAGCTCTCAGGGGAACCGACGCCAGGGACGGTCTACGACAGTCCAAAGGGGCCATTCCTCTATGTAGACCCCAGTGCTGGTGTACTTGCGCCTAAAGATTCCGCAGTCCAGCCCGCTGGCCAAAACCACGTGGAAGCGCGCCTTGCCGACTCGACGTCTGAATTGGAACGGCGCCATGGATCCTCCGACTCGATACCGGGTCAAGTCGTTCAGGCCGCCGCGGGTGCCGCGACATCACTATCTCCGGAGCACTCATGAAAGAGGCAGACGTCAAACGCAACGCGGAGCCCTCGGCCGACGGAAAGTGGCGGAAGCTACTCGGTCGACGTGAGACCTTTAAGGTGCTTGTGATCGACGATAGCGACATCGCTCGCGCGCGCATGAGGGATATCCTCAACGAGGCTGGCCTGGATGTTCTGGAGTTGGCCTCGCCAATCGGCGCAACCAGGGTAATCATGCGCAACAACGTCTCGGTGGTTGTTGTCGACGTGCTGATGCCCGGTATGCGCGGGGATCGGTTGGCGACTCTATTCCGTGGAAATCCCCGGTTCGGGACGCTCGGCGTCGTGCTGGTTTCGGGTGACAGCGGCGTGGAGCTCGATCGAATGCTCAGCGACACCGCTGCGGACGCCGCGGTTTCGAAGTCGAACCTCAAGGATCTTGTCGGTGCCGTAATCCGCGCCTACCGCGCGCGAACAGGGGAACATGCCTAGCGTTCTTTGCATTTCTCACAACGGCATCCGATGCTGCGTGCCGGCGAAACGGGTCGTACAGGTCCATCGGGTGGAGGCGAGGTGCGGCGCGGTTAGTTTGTGGCCTGACCTGCATGGTAGGTGCGGACCGCACGTCGACCCGTTGGGCCATATGTTTTATTTCGAGACCGCCGTGGGCCCGCGCTGGGTCGTGGGTTTCGAATCGACACTGGCATTTATCGCAAGGGAAAGCGTATTGCCGCTGTCGCCTCTTCTGAGAGATCTGCTTTCATTGCCACATGTCGTCGGTTTGGGGGAGATCAGCCGCGAGCTCGTGTGGCTGGTCGACACGTTACGATTCGTTCCGAGAAATGACTGCTGAAGAGCACTCGATTCATCTTCGTCTGAACCAACAGCATGCACACGGCTTCACTCCACCGCAGCCTCTGGCGCCATCTTGTGGCGGCCATCGTCCTTCTCGCCGCGAACGTGGTCTCGGCGGCAGCTCTTGTGCCGGTGCCGCTACGCGCAGCGATCTTGATCCGATCGGCTGGATATGAGCGAAATTTTGCGGAGCGCGAGGGCGATGCCGTCCTTGCGGTCGTGGTCGATCGATCGGGCACTTCGGCGAGCGATGGCCTGGCCATGGCCGCCGCATTCGGCAAGCTACTCAGCGAGACGCAAATCGCAGGCCGCAGGACCAAAGTCGTCCAAATAGCTTATCAAGACAAAGGCAAGACTCTAGCCGAGTTGCGAAGTCAGCAGGCCGAGATCGTATACTTCGGCTATGGACTCGAGAACGCTGCTCGAGATGTATCAAATGATGACAGTGGATTAAAGCGTATTCTTATTTGTGCCAACGGTGCCGACGTCGAAGTCGGCTGCTCAATTGGGGTCGAAGTGGCGGAGGACAAGCCCCGGCTCGTTCTCAACCTGAAACAGGCCAATGCCGTGGGGCTGAGGTTTCCCCCGGAATTGCTTCGGCTCGCCCGCATCGTGAGATAGCAGAGGATATGATGGGACGACACTTGTGGTCTATCCGTTGGAAATTGGGCGCGCTCGTTGCGTGCGTGGCGCTGGCGCTGTCGGCCCTCGACGTGTGGCTCATTCCGGCGCGGGTCGCCGCGCAGGAGGAGGTCGAGCTGCACGAGCGAGCCTCGGTGCTCGTGGACGTCTTATCAGGTTCGATCGGCGTCGCGATGGACCTCGAGCAGCCTCCGGAAACACTGGCGGAGACCTTGAGTACGGGCTTGCGCGACAAGCTCGTGCGGTGGGCAGTCGTGTACGACGCAGCTGGCAAGCGCGTCGCGTCGGTGGGCGATGGGTCCGCTCCGGAAAGCCGGTCAGGGCTCGACAGCTGGCAGCAACCGAACACCATCGTGTCGTCAAGTGAAGTGCGCGCGGGCGGTCGCACACGATCGCTAGGAACCATGGCCCTGGCTGTGCACAGCGAGCGGATTGGCGAGCGGCGCGGAAACTCTCAGCGAGAGATGATCACGCAAGCGCTTATCATCTTGGCCGTCGGCGTCCTGTTCGCGTGGCTGGTCTCCGACCGAATGGCCAAGGCGATCGAGCGTATCACGCGTGCCGCACAGCAGATTGCGCACGGCAACGTATCGGGGCAGCTCGATCTGCGGGCGTCGAACGACGAGCTCGGCGAAATGGCGAAGGCATTCGCCGGCATGAACAGTCGCCTTCGCCAACTCCAAGAGTCGGCCGTGAAGGTGGCTGGTGGAGACCTTACGGGCTCCATCGAGGGCGACGGTGAACTCTTCGCCGCCTTCAGCCATATGGTGGACAACCTACGCCAACTGGCGATGCGAATCTCCCGCAGCTCGAGCTCGGTGGCATCCGCCGCCGCGGGAATGTTCTCGGCTGTACGTCAACAAGAAGCCTCGGGAACCCAACAGAACAGTGCCCTCGACGCGATACGACGCACGGTGGAGACCCTCGCATCAAGCGCCGAACAGGTGGCACTCGATGCTGCCACGGTTCGCGAAATGGCCAACCAGAGCCTGGTGAGCACACAGCACACCGCGGAGCAGACCCGTCTAGTGAGCGGACATTCCGATCGCATCGGCGAAATCACGGCTCTGATTCAGGATATCGCAGACAAGTCGGATCTCTTGGCCCTAAATGCAGCGTTGGAGGGCACGAAGGCCGGAGAGGTGGGGCGCGGGTTTTCGCTCGTGGCAGCCGAGATGCGACGTTTATCCGAACACGTCATGGATTCGGTGCGCGACATCCGCAAGCTCGTAGCCGACATGCATCAGGCGTCGCACGCGTCCGTGCTCGCCACCGAGGAGGGTATTAAGCTGGCGCGAGATACGGCGGCCGCGGCTGCCAAGATTTCCGAAGCGGTGGCACGGCAGCGTGAAGGGACCGCCCATGTCAAAACGGCCATTGTGGAGATCGTCGGGTCAGTCAACGAGTCTTTGAGCACGAGCGGAGTAAGCACTCGCAATGCGGAAAGTCTCTTGCAGCTCTCGCGCGACCTGAAGACAGCAGCCAAGAATTTTCGCGTGGCGGGGGGTGACTCGCCGGATGGAGCCGATGAGACCTCGGGATGACCTGATTGCTGCGTTTGGCCGCTCCATGCCGGCCCGCGTTGCCGAGGCCACCGAGCTCTGGCTGGGCTTCGAGCAAGGAAACGCGAATGCGCTGCCCGCCCTGCGCCGGTTGCTCCACACGGTCAAGGGCGAAGCTCATATGCTGGAGCTTTCCCAGTGTGCGGAACTGGCTGAGGGCGCCGAATCGGTGGTCGAGGCTCTGCGCAAGGCTGCCGTCTGTACGCCGCTGACGGGCGACGCCCTGCTCGGAGCATTTGAGGCGCTTGGTTTGGTAAGCGTGCCTTCAGAAGATGACCCGCCGGATATCGGTGAGGTGCTTCAGACCATGCGTGCTGCCATCGAGGGGTTGCAATTGCCCCCCGGACCCTTGGAAGCGGCCGCGGACGCGCCGCCTGGCAGAAACCATGATTTGGAGTCCCGCACTTCGGGTGGCCCTTCGGCACCGCATCAGCGAGTGTCAATCGATGCGCTCAAAGCTGAGGACGTTCGGCCGTTGGTGCATGAAATGAAGCGACTGTGCGGAGAAGCTACGGTGCTTCACGAGCGACTTCGCGAGGCCCACCGCATGCTGAGAGCCCTACTTGTGGAAATCGATCCCAGACAGAATCCTGAGCAACTGGCCGACCGCATTGCCAAGACTATCGGCTACGGATTCGAAGTGGAAAGACGCCTGGCCGGCGTCAGGGCGGAATGGTCGGCCAATGAATTCGCCATCGGATTGGCCATGGACGAGCTCGATCAGGCGGTCCGGCGAGCGTCCGTTGTCAGCACGGAGCACGTGCTCAACCAGGTTCGCCGTGTAGCGCGCAGCACAGCGCGAGCGCTAAATAAGGAGATCGATCTGCACGTTCACGGCGACGTCATCCTAGACGCGGGAGTCGCGCAGCGAATCGAGCCGGCCCTGCTGCACCTGGTCCGCAACGCTATCGACCACGGTATAGAGGCCGAGGCTACGCGCCGTGATCGTGGCAAACCGGCACGAGGCTCAGTGGATGTGTCGATTAGGCAGACCGAATCGAGCGTGACCGCCGAGGTGATCGACGATGGTGGGGGGATCGACTTCGACCGTCTGCGCGAAGTTCTCGCTCCTCGGGTACCCAACGCCGCCGCTCTGGCCCCTGAGGATCTCCTTCCATATCTCTTCGAGCAAGGCGTTACGACGAGCGATCACGTGAGCCCCATCTCGGGCCGCGGCGTAGGGCTCGACGTCGTGGCGCGCGAAGTTGGAGCCATCGGAGGCGAAGCTCGGATTGAGTCGAGATCGGGCGCCGGCACCCGTGTCGTGCTCCACATGCCCGCGACATTGCGGGGAGAGCTCGCGGTTCCCGTTGGGTGCCGCGGAGACCTCTATGCATTCCCTGCGCGAGCCGTGCGTTCTGTGATCCGTTTGGATCACATCGAACGCACGGCGGGGGACAGCTGGGTGCGCGTGCACGAGGATTCGGGAAAGCACCTTGTGCGCGTGTTCTCCCTCGCTGCCTTGTTTGGGCACGATGACCAGCCGAGAAAGGGTCAAGCCGCCCTCATTCTCTATTACTCTTCCGGACTGTTTGCGGTCACCGTGGAGTCCTACGACAATCCTCGCACGATCACGGTAGAGCGCACCGAAGAATTGCCACTTCGTTCTCCGATGATACGCGGTGTCTCGCCGATGCCAAATGGGGGTATTCTCCTGCTTCTCGACGTGGAATCCCTGTATGCTCTGGCCCGAGGTCACGTTGCGTTGGGAATGCGCCAGGCGCAGACGACCGCTCGAGGCGGTCCGCCGTGCGCGCTCGTGGTAGAGGATGCTCCCGTCGCCCGCGAGCTGCTCTGCGGGATCCTTCGGTCTTTGGGACTGCGCGTTCAAGAGGCCATCGACGGGCGCCAGGGATTGCTGGCGGCGCGGGCCGATCCGCCCGACGTCGTCCTGACGGACATTGAGATGCCCTACATGGACGGGATCGAAATGGTGACCCACTTACGCAACTCGGACACCTTTGCGCACACGGCTGTGATCGTGCTGACGACGGCGACGAACGAACAGAACGTCGCGCAATTCCAATCACTCGGAGTCGCTGGAATCATCTCCAAACAGCATTTCGTCGAGTCCGAGCTGCGAGAACTCATCGACCGATGTCTCAAGATGAGCAAGTCAGCCATGCAAGGACGTGACTCGTAAGCGAAGACCCATCGGAAACGTGCTACGGAGTGGAATCGATGGTCACGTCGTCCACATAGATTGTCGAGCTTGGAGGCGAGAATCCCTTCGCGAAATTTCCCACATACCATTGCCCCCAATCCGTGTCGTCTGTGACGAGCCCCGTGAGCTGCAATGCCAACTGTTCGTCCTGCCAAATTGAAATGACGCCTCCATCATCCTTGGCTCGTTTGAAATACATTTCGAGATGAAACCAACGCCCTATGGGGATAGACGGTATCGCGGACGCGGGGGTCGAGGCATCGGCCAAACTATTGAGAAAGTACACCTGCAACCCGCCATCGCTCTGGTTGGCAAGCGAAACATCCCATACAAAGTGAATGGACTGACCGTACACGGCGCCCTGGAAATGCCAAAGGTTCCAATTGCCCGTGCCGACGTCCTCTGACACAGGTATGAAATACCAGGCTCCATAATATGCTGCCGCGGGGAACATGCCCTGCTCGACGCAGCGCGCTTGCGGGCTGTCGCCAGCGTCTCCATTTGCGGTGAACGCGGCAGCATAGTGACCTGAATGCACAGGAGACGTGACTAGCGAATACGAGCCTCCAGCCAGAGCATAGCAATAGCCCACAGGCAATGCGTAATCGCAAAATCCGTTTTCGAATCCGGTCGACCAGGGCATCTCAATCGAAGCGTCGAAGTCCTCGGTCGCAGCGTCGAACTCCTGCGGAGATTGGGGACAGACCCTGGCGCCCATGAGCACAGTAGGCTCGCCGCACGCGGCGACCACTGAGAGAGAGGAAACGACTGCGCACATCCACACGGAGTTCGTTGCATCGGGTAGCGATCCCGACCGGCCGCGTGGTTCCGATCTCCGAATATCTCGCAGACAAGCAAACCGTTTCATGACCTTGACTGATGAATCGGCAGGATCCAATCGCTCCCATTTAGCTACATCGCTTCCATCCATAAGACGGAACCGCGACGGCGGCGCGGTAACGAGCCTCTCTCGAATATCCAATATGTTTGACCCTCGTCACGTTCGCGAACGCTACGTCGGCGTTCTGTCCACTTTGTCACCCCGCGGACCCTGCGCAACCGGCTGAATGATCCCGCTCTCTACCCGACGTCGATGCTCGGAAGGGGAATACCCGGTCACCTGCCGAAACACGCGGTGAAATTGCGGATAGCTGCCGAATCCTGCATCGAGCGCCGCGGCAAGCATGTTGTCCGCTCCCGTCTGATGCAAATGCGTAATGAAGTGCTGAATTCGAAGATGATTCCGATATTGAATCGGGGGAACGCCTAGCTGCTGCGTGAACATATGCGTCAGTCGACTCCGGCTCAAACCGACCCGGAGCGCGATATGTTCGAAACCCACTTGCTCGGTCTCCAGGAGATCGGCGGCCCACGCAACTGCGGGGTGGAGCTCGAAGGGAGAGCGATCCACCCGTTCGCTATGTAGTGCGCCTGCAGTTGCGGCCACAATCGACGCCAACGACGTCGCATTAGGCGATTTGAGGATCAGATGCGGTGCGCATTCCTTCGAGAGTTTGGCCACCGTCGAAGCGTCACAGGCAATCGTTCTCGGGGATAGGTCGAGTAGCTCGTGAAGACCAGCGGCGACGACGAGTTCTGTTTCAATCTCGACGATCCAAGCAGTGAAATCTGCTGAAACATCGACCAGCTGGTGAACCGCCCCGGGCGGCAGCAATACGATCGACGTAGGCCCGATCGGTAGGAGCCCCGACTCTACGAGGTACGTTCCGTGGCCCCGCAGGACAATATTGACTTCGAGCTGGTCGTGATAGTGCGCGGGATACGGCGACGAGGCCGACGTGGAATACCACACGGCCCCAATCTGGAATCCCGGGCGGGGAAGTTCGAGCTTCACAGCGGGTTATCGTATCTCAAGAGATCGACGCCTGCGAATCGGACTGGGTCTGCGAGTGCGTCGCGATATAGCCAACCCGACACCTACATATATCGTCGCCCAAGGCGCGTCGGAGCTGTTCGATTCGCGCCCAATGGAGCAGCCCGTTGACGACCCATACGACCCGAGCGATTTGCTGCCCGAATCGTGCGAATCGACGGTGGAAGCGTCGGGGGCCGGGACCGACGCATCAAGAGCTCCCGCTTCACTCAGATTCCCAGCATCCTCGTCGGTTGATGCGTCATCGCTTGCGGCAGCGTCTCCGTCGCCAGCGTCAGCCGCTTGGTAGACGCGAACGTAATCGATCTGGAGGAGCGCTGGGAAGGTCGTCGCCGTCGACGGATTGCCCGGCCAAGTGCCACCGATTGCAAGGTTGGCAATGACATACATCGGCACCTGTGGAACGCCCGTACCGGTATAGGTGTGGACAGGCGAACCATCGAACGACCATACGAGCTTGTCGGCAGTCCATTCGAGCCCGTAGACATGAAAGTCCGCGGTCATGTCGGCAACGGTCGAGGCTTGCTGCTGCTGGTGGTTATCGGTCGAATAGCTCGTTCCCCAATGCACTGTCGTATAGAGCTTACTCGGGGTCTGACCGAGAACCTCGAAGATGTCGACCTCCTTGATATCCGGCTCGGACACCGTGTGAAGCAGCCAAAATGCCGGCAACAGCCCCTGCCCTGAAGGCAGCTTGGCACGCATTTCGAAATAGCCGAATTGCTGTTCGTAGACGGAGGCTATGAGGCCGGACGTATAATCGAGAGTCTGTCCCGCGTACGTTCCCTGCTGATGGAGACCGTTAATAGTCATCACTCCGTCAGAGAACGTGAACGCCGTATCGACGTACGCTTGGAGCTCGCTGTTGACGACAGATTGACCCCATTTGTAGAAAGTCCCCCATTTCGTCGTATCGAGTGCGCTTTCGTCGAATTCATCCGAGAACGTTAGGGTCCAGCCGTCCTTCTGTTGGGCCGAGGCCGGCGCGCAGAGCAATAAGACGGCTGCTCCGAAGAGTCCCGCCAGGACGGTCGCAGGGCGGATTCGGACGATCGCAGTGTCGAGCGACGACATAAGTGCCTCCAGATTCGAGAATGCGGGGAAGACCGGGACGGACGCCCCATCGCACTATATCCATCGCTGCCGGGCGGTCTTCTCGTTTTCTGCTTTCTACCCACCATCGGTGGACTTGTAGGCACACACCCAATCAACCTTCATGGTCTGGGGAAAGGACGTCGCTGACGTGGGGGTGCCGGGCCAGGTCCCGCCAACTGCGACATTGAGAACGAAGAAGAACGGTTTGTTGAATTCCCAAGTTCGAGAGGTCGCGTTTGCCGGTGTTTGAGTCTCGTACAAGGTGTCGTCGACGTAGAATTTAATGGCAGTCGCGCTCCACTCGATCGCGTACGTGTGAAATGCGTCGCCTAGCTTGGCGCCGCCTGTCAGTGTGTACTGCGACGTGAGGTCGCTGTCCGTCGTCGAACCCGTCGCTGGCATGTGCAGACTGCCGTGATTGATCGTCGGCTCGCTGCCGATGTTCTCCATAATGTCAATTTCGCCGCAGGTTGGCCAACCGCTGGAATTGATATCGGCTCCGAGCATCCAAAAGGCTGGCCAGAGACCTTGTCCCTCCGGAATCTGAATGCGGGCCTCGAAGCGGCCATATTGCTGGGAGAACTGGCCAAGAGTCTTCAGGCGGGCGCTCGTGTATTGGCAAGGGCCGCTCGACGGATACGAGCAAGTGTATGCCGACGCTCCGGACGTCGTGGCCGTGATGACCAGATTACCACCCTGCACATGGGCGTTCTGCGTCCCATCTGTGTAGTACTCGAGTTCTTGATTGCCCCAGCCTCCGCCTCCGGTATCGTGGACCCACTTCGAGGGGTCGACAGCGGACCCGTCCGGTCCGTCGAACGTGTCGGACCAGGCGAGTGACCACCCAGAGCGCGATGCACACTCCTGCACTCCAGCTTCGTTCGCGCCGCTGCTCGATCCACTCGACCCGTTCGGCGCGCTGCTGCTCGATCCACTCGAGCCGTTCGGCGCGCTGCTGCTCGATCCACTCGAGCCGTTCGGCGCGCTGCTGCTCGATCCGCTCGACCCGTTCGGCGCGCTGCTGCTCGATCCACTCGAGCCGTTCGGCGCGCTGCTGCTCGATCCACTCGAGCCGTTCGGCGCGCTGCTGCTCGATCCACTCGCTCCACTCGATCCGCTCGACCCGTTCGGCGCGCCGCTGCTCGATCCACTCGCGGAGCCTGAGCTCGTCGCCCCGGTCGTTCCTGTGTTGGCCTTGGTCGACCCCGAGCTGCTCCCGTCGAACCCTCCGGAATCGCTGGCACTTTGACCGGTCCCCGAAGAGCCGCTCGCACTCCCTTGTGACGCTCCGGTGCCGACGCCGTCTGAACTCGGAGTCGTCGCGGACGTATCACAACCGTACGCCGCGGCCCCCGCTCCAAGAAGCAGCCACGCAACCGCGAGGCGAGACCTGAACATCGTCAACATCTCCGGCGACGCATCGTTCTCCCGATTGCGTCACGAAACGGCGAACGCATGGACAACGACCTGTCGATTGAGAGCGTAGTCGCCAGTTGACCCGCAGTCTTCTCGCTTTTGGCTATTGAATTCGCAGCGTCGCTCGGATGCCGTTGCGAGCTACGCGGCGTCCCGTCGGCCCGCAATCGGCCGCGATCGGACTGCGATTGGATCGCCTTATGTCCGCAGGGAGGATTCCCACCAGGGGGTGCAATTCGGGTAAACTCTCACATCTTGCCGACACTCTGGCGTTGCGCCATGCCCAGACTCGTTGAGCGAAGGTCGTTACAGCTCTCCCGCGCTCAATTCGCCGTTTCCTCCGCGCGGCCATCTCGACCGAGATCGCGCCCAGGCCTGGACATTCCGGCCTCGAGCGGGCTAGTCCGATAGTACGCGATGCTCCTGGCGATCGACGTCGGCAACACCAACATTGTCTACGGCCTTTTCGAGGGTCACGAGCTCGTCCAGCAATTTCGGGTCGAGACGTCGCGCGGTCGCACGGCCGACGAATATGCGGTGCAGCTTCGGGCGCTCCTCGCGATGCACGCAATAGGGCCAGAGGCGGTAGAAAACGCCATCGTCGGGAGCGTCGTCCCATCCTTGACCGAGCCGATGACGGCTCTCGTGCGCCACGGTTTTGGACGTGAGGCCATGGTGGTGGGGCCGGGCATTCGAACGGGAATGGCCATCCTCTTGGAAAACCCTCGCGAGGTCGGAGCCGACCGAATTGCGGATGCCGTGGCCGGCTTCGAGAAGGTCAAGGCAGGGGTCATCGTCGTCGACTTCGGAACGTCTACGAGCTTCGACTGCGTCACAGCCAAGGGAGAATACTTGGGTGGGGCGCTCGCGCCGGGTTTACAGATTGGCGCGGACGCCCTTTTTGCTCGTGCGGCAAAGCTTCCTCGCGTCGAGATCGTGAAGCCTCCGAAGGCCGTCGGGAGAAACACGGTGCACGCGATGCAATCGGGCATCGTGTACGGTTACGTCGGCCTGGTGGACGGCATCGTCCTACGCCTCAAGGCGGAGCTTGCCTATCCTTGTCGAGTCATCGCGACCGGCGGGCTAGCGAAGCTCATCGCGCCGCTCTCCGAAGCGATCGATGAGGTCGACAGCGAGCTCACCCTGGTCGGGCTGCGCCTTCTTTTCGAACGCAATCGAACGACGTAGACGATGACGAGGCTGCGCCGCCCGTTCGCTATCCTTGGGCCAGCCATTCTTCTCGGCGCATCGGTCCTCTTCGGCCTAGCATTTGGCAGCGGCACGGCGACGCTTGGAGACTTCGCTCGCCCCGACACCAAAGCCTACGATATCCTCGTCTTCTATCGGCTTCCCCGGGTCCTGCTCGGAGCCATCGCGGGCGGCGGGTTGGCCGCCGTCGGTGCGGCGTTCCAGTCGGTGCTGCGCAACGCGCTTGCGGATCCCTATGTGCTCGGCGTCTCGGGCGGATCGGCCCTCGGCGCGACCGTGGCACTCGTCGGTGGGCTCGGATCGCTCGCATGGACCGGAGCTGCGTGCGTTCCGCTGGCGGCGCTTGTCGGTGGGCTTGCCGCAACGGCGCTGGTCTGGATGCTCGCCAAAGCGGGCAAGGCGGGTGTCGTGTCGGTTCTGCTCGCAGGTGTCGCGGTCAATGCGATCGCCGGAGCATGCATCCTCGTCATCGAAGCCATCTCCGACCCTGGCCGGCTCCAATCGGTCGTCTGGTGGATGATGGGATATCTCGACGTCCCGTCGTGGCTTCGCCTCGGATTCGTAGCTGCGTACGTCTTCGCCGGACTCGGGTTTTTGCTCGCCGATGCCGCCCGCATGAATATCCTCTCTCTCGGCGAAGAGGCGGCATCGAGCCTCGGAATCGATGTCCCCGCACTCGAACGTCGAACCTTTTTTGCGAGTGCCGCTGTCGTGGGTGCCATCGTCAGCGTGACCGGGCCTATCGGGTTTGTCGGGCTGATTGTCCCGCACATCCTGCGCCGCATCATCGGCCCCGACCTGCGCTTGCTGCTTCCCGCCTGTGCGCTCGGGGGAAGCGCAGTTCTCGTGGCGTGCGACACCGTCGTTCGGCTGGCGTCGGTGCGCTTGCACACCGAGATTCCCGTCGGAGCGATGACCGCGCTCGTCGGCGGAACCGCGTTTCTCGTAATCCTCGGAGGTGCTCGTCCGCGAGCCTCATGAGGTCATTGAGCCCGAGCTTTGAAGACCCAATATCGATTGATGATGAAGTTGAATACCAGTCCTGCCGCCACGCCGAAAAGCGCTGCCACTTGCAATGCCATCGCCGGATACATGGACGTGCACGCCGCAGCCACTCCAAAGCTAATGAGGGCACCTACGGATGACGCTCCCGTAAACCCCAGGAACTGACTCCACACGTTGCCACTTCGAGCGTAGTAAAACGTGAATCGGCGATTGAGGAAAAAATTGCTCACGATACTGATGGCGATGCCAACAGCGAGCGCCAGTAGCTTCGGCGCATTGAAGAACAAGGCCGCGGTGAGGCCCACCATGTTCACGATAACGCCGATCGCGCCCACGACACCGAACTGAACGATGCTGCTCCATGTGGCATATTTGTAAATATACAGACGGCGGAGATGGATCAGGTATTTGAGCTGTTCCGACAGGCTCAACTTGCTCTGACCTCGGATCCGATCAGTAAAGTGAATCGGAATCTCCCCTACGTTCTTGAGCCCGCACTTGACGATGAGCTCGAGGCAGATCTTGTAACCGATAGGATTGAGATGGCGCGCCCGCTCGAAGTCGCACCGGCGCAGCGCAAAAAACCCTGACATCGGGTCGTGGGTCTTGGTGAGCGGCCAGGCGAGGGATGTGGCCACGCGGCTATTGAGCCACCGGAAGAAGCCCCACTCGTCATCCGTGGAGCCGCCAGGCACATACCGCGACCCAATGACCAGTTGCTGCCCCGACTGGAGCGCCAAAATCATGTCCGGAATTCTCTCCGGCGGATGGGACAAATCGGCGTCCATGACGACCACGACCGGGTATTTGGCTGCGCGCAGGCCTTCGATGACCGCCGGGCTCAGCCCCCGGTTCGCCGTCCTCACGATGATTCGCACCCAGTCGGGAGCCTCGGTATTGACCCATTCCTCGCTCCCGTCTCGACTGTCGTCGTCCACGATGAGCACTTCGAAGTCGACACCGACGCGAGCCTTGAGTGACTCGATTCGCGCGACCAAGTGAGGCAAATTTTCGCGTTCCCGATACGTGGGTACGACGATCGAAATCGGGCTATGAATCTGTATATTGGCCAGTAGCTCCGCCGACTGGGATCCACCATCTTGGATTCCAGAACCTTCGGTGTTCATGCGCGCGCGCGGCATGATGTCTTCGGGCGATTCCGTCACGTGCGTCTCCATGGACAACGGGACAGCGATCCCAAGCGGGGGCCGCTCAGGGATGCGCGAAAAACAGAACGGGAAATCACGCCGGCTTTGGAGCGCCCACGGCCGCCAACTGCTGCTGCTGCTGGGCAAGCATCTGCGAAATCGCTCGTGAGCGCTCGATCGCAAACTGTTTGACCTCGCGCACCTGGCTGGTCGCGAGCTTGTTCAGCAACGCGGTAATCTTCGGCATGTCGCGCAGGTGAAACAGCGCTTCGAAGTAGTTGTGGGCGATCCGCACGTCTCGCACCATGAGCGCTTCCTGAGTCGCAAGGAGCTTGACGACCTCGTCGACCTGCCCGCCCTGTCCGTAGAGCGCCGAAAGGCACAAAAGTGCCAGAGGATCGTTCGGGGCTCGCGAAACCGCCTTCTTCGCAAAACCGATAGCCGTCGCCCGAGCCTTTTCGTCTTTCGGGTCGTTCGCGTAGAACCCCTGGAGCGCGATATAGGCGGCGCTGGATTTCGAATTGACCGGCGCGTTTGCGAGTTCCTCGACTTGCTTCACCATCGCAGCGTCCCCATCGGCAAGGCGAACCGCGTTGGCCAAATAGGCCCAGGCATCCACCGAATTGTTGTCGATCTGGATCGCTCGCTCGACGCATTCCCGCTCGCCCTTGACGTCGCCCTTTTCCTTCATGACCTTGGCGAGCTGCAAGCTGGGGTACGGCGAATCCTTCAGAAGATTCTGGGCTCCGCGCAGGGTCGCCTCAGCCTTGTCGAGCTTTTTCTGTGCGAGCTGAGCGACTCCAAGCCCGAGCCAATCCTCTCCGTCGGCGCCCATGGCAACGACCTTGGACAGCACTTTCTCCGCCTTCTCGGCGCGTCCGTGCTTCAGAAGCTCCTGAGCGAAGATGCGACCGCGACTGACGTCTTCGGGGGCTTCGTTCCAGTGCTTCTCCAGGCCACCCAGCAGGTCTTCGAGCCCGATCGCGATCGGCCGCCCCTGCTCGTCCTGAACCTGCACGGCGGGACCATTGAAGCCTAGAAGCTTCCAGACTTCCTCCATCTTCAGCGCAACCGGACCCTCGACGATCGACTTCTCGAGCGGCGTGCCGTTTGGGTTGATGGGGAGGAGAACGAGAGCGTTCCCAGGGACGCCGTTCGGAAACGCCGAAATGGGAGCCAAAATGGCCGCTCCCCCTGTCAGCTGGATGCCGGGTCCCGTCACGGGTGCGCCCGGAGCCCCGGGCTTGCTAGCTGCTGTATTGGACATGGAGGCTGGCTCTACCTAGCACGACCATGCTGCCGCGCCGAGTCTTCACTTACCGGCGTCGGCCTCCGGCGATCTCGACGCTTCGGCCGCGGCAGGTTTCTCGACCGTGACCTGGGTTTGGTCGTTCGGAGCTGGCCGAGGAGCACCTCCACACGAGGCGACGGCCATCATCGCAGTGAGACCGAGCGCTGTGAACAGCAATCTTTCCATTCGTCCCCTCCTCATGATGACTCGGCAGTCTACAGACTTCGACGGCCCATGAGCAGCCCAAATCGACGCATAGAGCAGCTCAGCCGGAACACCCGTCGACAGCCATTCCCATTCCCCCGGCACGGGCCTATGGTGGCAGCCTCGCCATGCTGAACCTCGGAAAGCTATTGAATCTTCGGTCGATCGCCGTCGTCGCGGCGTCGCTCGCCAGCATCGCTTCAACGAAGACGGCCTACGCCGACGACACGATCAAGCGCCCCGGCGACCATCCCAAATACTCCGTGGAGGTCGAGCCCCACGTTCTCTTTTTTGCTTGGGACTCCGGCTGGAACAACTACTACGACTACAACGGATCGAGCGGCGTTGGCCTCGGAGGTCGCGTCTCGATTCCTATCGTAGAAAACGGGTTCATTCCGAAGATCAACAACAGCGTTGCCATCTCATTTGGACTCGATTGGATCCATTACGACGGCTGCTGGTATCGCGGGAACTGCTCGGCCAACTTCATCGATTTTCCCGTCGTGATGCAGTGGAACTTCTACGTCGCCCAGCGTTGGAGCGTTTTTGGCGAACCGGGCCTCATTCTCTACCATGGGATGTACGAATCGTGCCCGTACAATGCGCCCTACACCTGCCCTTCGCAGCCTGATCAGACGGGCATCGAGCCTGCGCTGTACCTCGGAGGACGATTTCACGTGAGCGATACGGTCGCACTGACCATGCGCGTCGGATTCCCGTCGTTTTCTTTTGGTGTGTCGTTTTTCCCGTGACGTGTCGGCGTCGTAACTCACGACGAAAGGCAGACTAGGGATTCGCATAAGGCGGAGTCACCGGATGTCACTCGGATCGCCTCGCCCAAGCAGTCCGGCAGACCCCTGCGCGTTCGACGTGTCCTTTCTGTTCGAAAACACGAGGGCTCCCGCGAGCGAGGCGGCGTCGTTTCTGTTCGAGCACCCGCTCCGGCGGATCACCGCGCATGACGGTGAGACGCTATTGGATTCCCTAGTCGAGCTCGAAGGAGAGCGCCGGCTCGGTCGATATCTCTGCGGATATCTCGCCTATGAAGCGGGCTACGTGCTTGCCCATACGGGCCGGGTCGCGCCCCGAAGCCGCTCTGATAGGGAAATGCCGCTGCTCGACTTCTTCACGTTCGACCGGCGCGCGGCTCTCTCGGGGCCAGAAGTGACGCGGTGGCTCGGGCGCTTCGAAAGCGTTGCTCCCGCTGCGGTGTACGACATTCGCTGTTCGGAGACACCGGAAAGCTACGGCGCCAAGGTCGAAGCCGTCCAACAGATGATTGCCGCCGGGGAGACATATCAGGTCAACCTGACGATGCGGCTCGAATTTTCGATTCAGGCGAGCGTGCGCGCCCTCTATGCGCGGCTGAGGACGAGGCAGCGAGTCGAGTTCGGAGCTTTCATCCGACTGCCCGAGCTCGAGATCGCATCCTTTTCCCCGGAACTATTCTTGCGAAAGGAGGGCGAGTCGCTGAGATCGACTCCCATGAAGGGAACCGAGCGGCGCGGAAAATCAAGCGCCGAGGACGCCCGATTGGTGTCGCTTCTCGCGTCAGACCCAAAGACACTTTCGGAAAATGTAATGATCGTGGATTTGATACGCAGCGACCTCGGACGCATATGTGAAACGGGCTCTGTCAAAGTCGATTCACTATTCGACGTCCAAACATTCGAGACGCTACATCAGATGGTCTCGAGCGTCAGCGGCCGAGTAGACCGCGAACTGTCGCTCGGTTACGTGCTATCGGCACTATTTCCGTGCGGTTCGATCACGGGAGCTCCCAAGATTCGTACGATGGATATCATTGGTGACTTGGAAGGTGAGCCCCGAGGGCTATACACGGGCGCTCTCGGCTTCGTCACCCCCGAAAACGACCTCTGCTTTTCCGTGCCTATTCGAACGATCGTCGCCCGCGGCACAAGGGCGGAGATGGGAATCGGCAGCGGGATCGTCGCCGAATCCGACGCCGGGCGCGAGTACGACGAATGCCTTCTCAAGGCCTATTTCCTCACCGGAATCAACGCCTCATTCGGGCTGATCGAGACGATGCGCGTCGATGCCGGAGCTGGCGAGCCGATCCGACTCGATGCCCACCTCGACAGAATGGAACACTCGGCTCGATGCTTCGGCTTCCGCTTCGACCGGATTCGCGTTCGGAACGAGGCGACCCGCGCGATTGCACGGCTTCTGCCTGGAACGTTCAAGGTTCGCCTCGTCCTCGGGCAGAGCGGCGACATCGACATCTCCGCGGTGCCGCTGCTGCCGCCCGTCTGCCCGTCGAAGCTGCCTTGGGTCGGGCTGAGCACCCACCGTGTCGACAGCACTTGCTGCTTTCAACACCACAAGACAACCGTTCGAAAGCTCTACGACGACGAGTTTGCGGCGTGGCAGGCTCGAGGGGCCTACGACGTCATCTTCGTGAATGAACGCGGCGAGGTCGCCGAAGCAAGTCGTCATTCGGTCTTTGCGGAGATCGACGGACACTGGGTTACCCCTCCACTCACCTCGGGGGCGCTGGCGGGGATCGAGAGAGGCTCTTGGCTCGACGAGAGAAAGTCGAGCGCAACCGAAGCCGTGCTGACTCCTGCGGTCCTTCGATCGGCCAGGCGAGTCATCCTCACGAACGCCGTGAGAGGCCGGGTCGAGGTCTCATATGTCGAACGCGATGTGAACATCTCTTCGGTCCCATAGCGAGACCGTCCTACCCGCCCGAAAGCCGGAAGAGCCCCCGATGCGCGATTCCACCCCGGCGTCTCCCGCCGTTGCGAGCGGATCGTCTGACCTTCGGCGCAACAGCGCAACAAAGGGAACAGGGCTCCGGCAATCAACTATTGTAAAATGAATGCCTTTGCAGTGAAGTCAATGTGCCGTGCGGCATCTACCGGGCTTATCGCCTTTGCGCTGAGCGTCGCAGCCTGTTCCAGCACGTCCGACAACGCGTCGGGCACCGGAGACGGGGGCAGCGGAAGCTCCGGCTCGTCGAGCGGACCCAGGGGGTCGTCGGCATCGTCGAGCGGCTCGAGCTCGGGCTCGTCGAGCGGATCATCGGCATCGTCGAGCAGCTCGAGCTCGGGCTCGTCGAGCGGATCATCGGCATCGTCGAGTGGTGCGACCCCGAGTTCGTCCGGGGGGACATCGGCATCCTCATCGAGTGGTGTCGCGCCATCGTCGTCGGGCGGCGGATCCGGATCGCCCGGCGGGTCTGGGACGGACGCGGGCAACAGCTCGAGCGGCACGAGTACGAGCTGCACGCCGCCGGCGCCGCCATCTGCCAAGGATTCGGTGACGGTGGATATGTCCAATCCACAGGGCGCCCCCACGTACCTGGCGTCCGGTTTCATCTACGGCATCGCCAAGGACGGCAGCGAACCGCCGAACACGATGCTCAGCGAGATCAATATTAAGGGGCTGCGCGTGGGCGGAGCGCAGACCGGATGTCCTCCCAATTACACGGCACGATGGAACGCGGTGAAAGCCTACTACGCCAAGGCGAAGGCTGTCGGAGCGACGGTGCTTCTGCTGGTACACGATCTGTGGGGCGCGGACGGATCCTGCACCGTCAGCTACCCGGGCGACAACGGCGACTGGAGTAGCTACACGACGTTCCTGGCCCAGGTCATCACCGATGCCCAGGCGAATGGCATGACCGGTCCAGACGTACGTTGGGAACTTTGGAACGAGCCGGATCTTTCCATCTTCTGGAAGGGCACGCAGACGCAGTGGCTGCAGATGTGGCAGCACGGCTACCAACAGATTCGTACTGCGCTTCCGAGCGCGGTCATCGAAGGGCCGAGCCTTGCCACCGGCCCAGGCGGATCATGGGCGAGTGCCTTCTTCGATTTCGTCAAGACCAACAACGTCGTCCCCGACTACGTAAGCTGGCACGAAGAGGGCGGAGGCAACGACCCCGTGAGCGACACGAACACGGCTAAGTCAGCGGTGTCGAGCCGGAGCATCACGGGCGTGAAGGGCTACGACGCCAACGAATACGGGACTGGCACGGAGCAAAATCCGGGGCACTCCGGCTGGTTCATCGCTCGGCTCGAGAGAGCAGGCATTCAGGGACTGCGCGGAAATTGGGGTTCGGGAACCGGGCTCTATTCGACGATGGCCGATCTGACCACGAGCAGCTGGCAGGCGAACAGTCAGTGGTGGATGTACAAGCGCTACGCCGATCAGACTGGGCTCCGCTCGACCGTCACCGCGGGCAGTCAGGTCGATGCCGTCGCATTCCAGGATTCTGCTGCGTCGAAATCCATCATTGTCGTCGGAAACAAGGGCGGAACGACGGGAGCTGTCAACGTCGTGATCAAGAACATCCCGTCGTGGCTACAGAACGGCACAACGACCAAGGTCCTGCTCGAGACGATGCCGACCGGAAGCGGCGCGGTCACGGCTCCCACCGTCGTTTCGAGTGCGGCTGCAAACGTGACTTGCAACTCCTTGACGGTCGCCATCAATTGGACGACTGCGACGGATGGCTACGCCGTCACGCTAACGCCACAGTAAAGCAATCGAATATTGGCCGTCACTCCCGAGACCGCAACGACGCTCTTCTTGAAGCTTTCCGTCGGGGGACCTAATGAAGTCCCCACCATGCGAACTGCGTCGCGTCCTTGGGTCTTATGTTCGGCGATGGCCTTGGCCTGCGGCGCCCGATCGAGCGCGTCGCTCGATTCGATCGATCCCCTGGCGCAGGGCTTGACCGGCGGGCATTCATGCACTGTAGATATCGCGGGATCGGGCTCGAGCACCCCGCCGGCGCTCGGTCCCTCGACGGCGCTGGTGACCATGGTCGAATACGGCGACTTCGAGTGCCCGTACTGCGCGGAGGAAGAGCCCGTCGTTTCGGCACTGCGCACCGCATACGGTGCGAATCTTCGCTTCGAGTGGAGAAACTTCCCGCTTACGTCGATCCATCCCAATGCCGAAGGCGCGGCCGTCGCCGCGCGGTGCGCTGGGGTGCAGGGCAAGTTCTGGCCTATGCACGATTCGCTTTTCGCCCACCAAAAGGCGCTCGATGCGGCGAGCCTCGCGACGTACGCGGAGGCCCTCGGCTTGGATATGACGGCGTTTTCCGAGTGCATTTCATGCCCGCAGTCCGCGCAAGCCGTTGCCGCCGACGTAGCGCTTGGTCAATCCTTGGGCGTGCAGGCGACGCCAACCTTTTTCATCAACGGCGAAGAGATGGTGGGCGCCTATCCTCAGTCCGACATAGCGAGCGTGATCGACGCCAAGCTCGCGGAGGCCGGAGCCTCGGGCGTGACGAACGGCGACCAGTAGGGCGCGATATTCCGGGAACGACGGTTCTCGAGGCGAATTTGTGAATTCAACCGATGTGTCCCGTCGGTCCGAGTGACGAGCGTTCCAGGACGGGCTGGTTGATGGTTTTCGTCGAGAAGGCGTCAGCCACGTCTCGAAGTGGACCGTGATCCAATTCCGACCCCGATCATTCGGCCCCTCCG
>Ga0182030_10001929_pt1 | contig 43553 bp, 26 predicted proteins | sample 812S3MmetaG_FD_121299 | JGI IMG/M metagenome (GOLD analysis project Ga0182030, IMG submission 121299) | Permafrost microbial communities from Stordalen Mire, Sweden - 812S3M metaG (Illumina Assembly) | ecosystem: Environmental > Terrestrial > Soil > Wetlands > Permafrost | place: Sweden... | reverse complement strand
TTGGAAGATACTAAGCTCAGCGATGGCTCCTACGGACAATGCTGGAAGCAGGATTCCGCGCAAGCCAATGAACCTTGATAGTCGCCCAGATACGAGCGCCGCTGGGTACAACTTGCTAACGCAGATGTGGTGGGAACTTGCCACTGCTGAATTCACTATCTGGTCTAAGTCCAACGATACGCGCAGCATCCTGCTGACTTGGTTTCACAAGCTACTCATGCGCTACGCCAACGTCCTGAAGTTCTTCGAAGGACGTGGGGTTGAGATGTTCCAGTATGTAGGGCGCGGTGAGGATGGCTTTGAGACTAGAGAGCAGCAGGAATTGCACTTTGGGACGCTGACATATCAGTTCCGGGTCCAGTACTTGGATACCTTCTCCGAAAGGCAGCTGGAACAATTGTCCGTCCTCTCTCAGATTGACTGTCATGGTGATCAACTAACCGCTTCTCTGAAGTCTTAGGAGAATATCTGATGCCGACCTACAACTACCTTCCTGGGACAATCGTCAACATCCTCGACGGTGGACTAACGTCTCAGTTTGCACCTCAGGACGATGCCATTCTGGTTATCGGCACAGCCGGGCAAGGGGTTAGCAACAGTCCGTACCCAGTCACCGATCGGTCTTTGGCTGCCCTGGAGTTCGGATTCTCCGGCTCTCTGGAGCGTTCCATCGAAGAGTGCGTGACCTATTCGGACAACGTCATAGCTTACCGAATGGGAGCCAAGCCGATGGTTCTCAGTGGCGTTGGGCTGGACACCGCAGTAGCGGGATCTGGGTTCAATATAACCTTCTCCGATGTGACAGCTACCTCGCCTACGGACTACCAGATCTGGTACGACCTTGGTGTGTTGGCTGTGTGGGAGAACGGGGAGTTGCAGTATTCTAACCAGCCTGGAGCGAGTGTTGATACAGCCAATATCTCTCTGAGCGCTGCGATTACCGGTACTACGGGCCTGCCGTTGCTTCTGGCAGGAGGTCCGTCGACACCTACCTTGGGTTATGCAGTCTCGATCACAGCCGCTGCAGCTTTGACCCTATCCGGAACCAAGTCAGTCCCGACTATCACGCAAGCGCCAGTTACAGGTCTGAATCTGAGTGGCAGACAGAAGTACGTTGCTCTGGCCCAGGCTTTGGAGCTACTGACAGGCATCTCGGCCAAGGTAGTCTACTGCGCAGACGCCCAATTCGATCAGCCAAACATAGCCTTCTACAACCCTTTGACTACGGTCGGCACAGGGCTGACTGCTTACAATCCGACGGCATTGAATAATCCGTATGGATCAAATGGGTTGAACTGGAATAGCGGTGTGGACGCCAACGGCAACGCGCTGGATTGGCTCAAGGTCACTCAGGATTCTTATGGAGACAACATCTATCAATGGGCAGGCGACGCCCTCGATTCGACCGGAGCAACAGTGGCTGCTTTTGGCGGCTTGACTGCTGTATCGGCGACACCTCTGACTTCGACAATTGTCGCATCTACCACTGTGGTACACTCGACACTCACTATAACAGCGGCGTTAGCGGGTACCTTGATCTCAGGAACGCTGGCTTTCAAAGTAGGTGCATCTGGGACTGTAGTAACGGTGCTGCTAATACCTGGCAGCACACTGGGCGCAGCAGTGACTGCGATCGGGGCAGCAGTTACCGCAGCGGGTGTGGCCGGAGTCACGGCCGCAGTAGTGAGCGCTACGATAGTCATCACCGGTCCTGTTGATAGTGTGACCAACGGATTGAACACTATTGTGCTAGTGACCAATGCTCTCACGGAGCCAGGCTCGACGGTTCCAGGTTTCGCCACCGCAGCTGCTCGTCAGGGAGCAGGCTTCATGGAGGTCAGCTTCGGCAGCTTGCTGGGCAACTTCTGCGCCAGTCTAAGCGAGATAGGCCCGTTGACGGTCACTATAATCGGCTGTTCGCAGCCAGTGTCGGCCAGCTTGGTGAATACTAGGAAGTGGGTAGGTTTCTTGCCCACATACAACCAGACCAGTGGCAATCCGACGGCTAGTGGGATGGGGTTGCTGGGCATTTCGTATCTGACTGGTTGTGCTTCTGATCATATGAACCCTCTGTGCGCTGACTACGGAAATGGCTTCCGTCTACCAGGTCTTTATGTAACCGACGACGGATGGTCCTATGATGGCGAACCACAGATCGATGCCAACGGCAATGTGGAAGATGCTGGCAGGCACATACACGTGCAAGCTGATTGGGCATTCATGTCCAACGGCTACGCGATCAACTACGTACAGAACATTGCCGGCCTGACTGCAGGCTTTATGTCAGCCCTTGATCCTGCCAGTGGCCTGACCAACAAGCAGATCAATGCTACTCAGATCTGGCAGCCCACACCGGTGCAAATGGATGCGCTGACCGAAGCAAAGATCAGTGTGCTACGGTTCAACGGAGCAAACAACCAACCAGTGCTGTTGCACGATCTAACTGCAGCCAGAGACGCCAGCGACTACACTAATATGGTCAGGGTGAGGTGCTTCAGCTTGGTGATACAGACATTGATAACCAGAGCCAATGGTTACATAGGTCAGTCGTCTCTGGACGGGCTGACTCTGGTGGCCATGAAGACCCAGCTCGATCAGGATCTGGTGAATCTGACCACGAGAGGCTATTGCAACCACTCTACTGTAAGCATCACCTCGAGCTCGGTGCAGCAGAAGATTGGACATGCTACTCTGAATCTGGTTACCCACCCTGCGGACGAGTTGATTCAGCTTACCGCCAACGTAGGACTAGGGTTCTAACTGTACCTGATTAAGGAGAAGTACAAATGGCAACTAATCCTCTAGTGGGCGGGACGATGGAAAGTGAGATCGCCCGGTCATACAACTCCTTCGCAGGTGCTGATTATCGTGCTTGCATTGGGCAGTACGAATTCGCTGAGCTACAGGCTGTGTCCTACTCAGTGACCCGAGAGAAAGCTCCCATATATACGATGGGAAGCCCTGACCCGCGTGCTTACTCCCGCAACAAGCGTGGCATTGCCGGTTCGCTCATTTGGGTCAACTTCGACAGGCATGCTTTGCTGAATCTCTTCTACCAGGCACGTGGTATGTTCGTAGCTCAGTCCGATGAGATCCGGCCGCAGTATCTGAATCCAGACGCGTCTGGAGCTTCGTCAGCTACGGCGGTATTCAACGCTGGTATTGTCCGTGATGCGGGCCCCTCGGTAGGAGCTTTCATCAACACTCTGGATGTTCCCACAGTGCCAGGTACTTTGGGCGAGCTGGCCCTGCCGTGGTATTCCGACCAGATTCTTCCGTTCGACATAACACTTGCTGCCAGCAACGAGTATGGAGCGATGGCAGGGTCGAAGATACTGGGCGTTGAGATCCTGAACGAAGGCACCGGTGTGTCTATCGATGACACGGTTACCGAAACACAAGCCACCTTCGTTGCTCGCGCACTGGAACCACTGACTGCTATCCAGTCGCCGTTTACACCAGCTAGCCTGGTGGCTGGCAACAACACACTTTCGTTCTAGCTGAGCAGATGCCTATGGCAACCTCAACTCCGCCCTGGAGTTGAGGTGGCTCGGTCTTCATCATTATGAGAATACCCTTTGCCCAAGTCACGCAAGGTTTGTCTCCCACTCCATCGGTAGGAGGTGCAACTCCAAGCTTCACATCCATGGTGTCGGATGGGGTTCCTATTGCGCCCCCAGCGCCGATAGTTCCGACCAGTACCGACACGGGCACGTCTCTGTCGATTCTTGCAGGTTCTCCACTCATCTCCCCAGCCCAGATGGCTGCGCTTCAAAGCAGTCAACCAAACGTGATCGGTCCGCAAGGAAGCGTAGTAGTCGGTGTGAATGGACAGGCTCTACAGCAGAACGTGTCGTCGACTATTGATCTCGGCGGAGGAGCAGTACTATCCTTCGACCCGACTACTCTCAACGCTATAGCTATCCCTTATCTGGATCCCAGAACTTCGACTGGTAACGTGAAGCTGTACGACGATAGCGGCACTTCGGTATTCACTGCGTCCGACTGTCGCATTATGGTGGAGATTCCCCAGACTCCAGTGTTCAACGGATCGGCAGTAAAGAGTCGTGTAGCCAAACAGCTGCTGGAAGCTACTACTATGAGCGTATCCATTCACCGTTCCAAGTCTCCGGTGAGGGCGTTCGGGTATGCTAATCCCAAGGGGTTCGCGCGCGGATCTCGTACCATAGCTGGTACGATGGTGCTGTCCAGGACATCCGCCGAGGCTCTCTATCTATTCCTGCAGTCAGAGTTGATGGCCGACTTAACCAAAGATACAATGTATGTCAAGCTGGATCAGCTACCTCCTCTAGACTTCACACTTCTGTTCTTCAGTGAGATGGGGTATGCTAGCTCGCAGAGACTGTTGGGGGTAGAGTTCGTCACGGACGGTTCTGTGGTCAGCGTGCAGGATGCTATTCTGGAGCAGCAGATCACCTGGATGGCGGCTGACTTTACCCCGTTGACACCGCTGAACTTCAATACCTTCTTCGGAGTGAATACTAGTGGTACGAATGCCACCACGCCGCAGAAGACTCCGGCTAGTCTCATAGCCAATAGTCAGCCTAATGCAGCACCTACCCAACCATTCAGTTCAACAACTGCAGGCTTCAATCCAGTAGACTCGGGTGCTATGTAATGGCACAGCAAATCACCCTTTCGATACCGACACCTGGGGCCTCATACATAGCTGCCCCAGTGTCCGGGCCAGCAGGGTTCAGTGATAGTGGGACTACTGACGCTTCGGGGAATGTAAATACTGGGCAGCAGTACCCACCTGGAGAGTACACGGTAGATTGGTCTTATCAGCCTGCTTCCGGTCCGCCAGTTATCAGATACAACACCTTTACGGTTATAGCTGGCCAGACTGTGTACCCTTTCCCGCCACTACAGATATCTGATCCAGCTTCCGGTAGTGTGGCTGCCTCGTCGGCTTCCACTGCGCCTTCGCTGGCTAATCCATCCGGTGCCGCTCCTAATGCAGCAACGTTGACACCTAGCCCAGTAGCGTTATCTACCACTCCGGCGTCCGCAGCTGCGCCGGTTGTAACTTGGCCTCAGTACAACTATGGGAAGTACTTCACCCCGACCCAAGCGTTCATGTACATCGGTAATGTGTTCATCGACGAGCTGAATAGCTTCCAATTCACCCTTCAGGGAAACAAGATACCCGTATTCGGGTACAGTTCGTCCAGGATGGACGCGTTGGGGACTGGTAAGTCGCTGGTGCAAGGCCAGCTGACGATCAACTTCATCTCTGAAGGATATCTATACAGCGTCCTTAACAACTTCGCATCTATGTCAGCGGCTCCAACTCCTCCAGATGAGCAAGCAGCGGTGAATCTGGCCAGTCAGTATACGCTTCTGGCTAGCAGTGGATCGAGCCCTGCTGCCAAGGCACAGATGACTACCATAAAGCAGCAGCTGAGGCAGTTGGTAGCGAATAACAGTAACCTGCCTTCAGTAATATCCAGTGCCGCCCAGTCGGCAACGGTAACTGGGACGAATCCTGTGTACAGCACCGTACCTTTCGACATCGTGTTCCAGTTCGAAGGAGGCGGCCGAACGATAACCAGGCGGATTAAGAAGTGTGTGCTGACCAGCAATGAAATGATCCTTGGTGATTCGGACAGTCCAGTCCTTGAAGCTTACTCTTTCATTAGTAGGGAAGTAATATGATATAGTTCCTCACAGAGGTGAGACATGCCACCGGCGAAGGAGCTAATCGGCAAGAGGTTTACCAGGCTAATTGTTGTCGAACGTTCTGGTAGTTATGTATCTCCAAAAGGATGCAGCCATGCTCAATGGACGTGCAGATGCGATTGCGGGAAAGTGGTGATCGCTACATCTGGGTCGTTATTGCACGGCAATACCAAAAGCTGCGGCTGCTTGAAGGCAAAGAAAGCTGCCATCAGACTGAGTAAGATTAGCTTGGATAAGTGGGATCTTGTAGGCAAGAGGTTTAGCCGACTAGTAGTAGAGGAACGAGCCGGATCGAAAGTGGCTGTGTCAGGGAAGCGATATTCACGCTGGCTGTGTCGTTGTGATTGTGGAGTGATCAAAGTAGTTGCAGGGGTGCATCTGCGATCTGGCCATACTACAAGTTGCGGATGTTATGACTTGGAGAGGAAGAGACTGGCCACAGGAGAAGCTCAACTCAATACCCTGTACGGGCACTATAAGTATAGCGCTAAGAAGAGAGGCCATTCGTTTGAGCTGACAAAGGAAGAGTTCAGGTTGATCACGAAGCAGAGTTGTTTCTACTGCGGATTGGAGCCATTACAAGTTAGGCGAGGTACGCTAAAGCAGACCACGTATATCTATAATGGGATCGACAGAAGAGATCCTATCCAAGGGTACTTGGTGAACAATTGTGTTCCATGCTGCGGTTTCTGCAACTACATGAAGGGCAATCTTCCGGCCGAACAGTTCGATGCTTGGATAGTCCGGCTGGCCGAAACTCACATCAAGAAGTCCACACAATCAGAACGGTTTGAAGGAGAAGTATATGTCTGAAGAGGTCAATGCCAACGCTACTGCGGTAGCGGATGCGCCCGTGGAGCAGCAAGCAGCTCCCAAGAGCCCGTTCGAATACATCATAGCCAAGTATCCGAATGCACCCAGCGAAGTCACCATACAAGGCTACAAGAACCAGGTTCCAGGAGGTAGGGTTCGTTTCATGGAGCTTCCTGACGGGAAGCGCGCATTGCTGCTACGTGCTATTTCTGCCTTGGAGTTGGCAGCTATCCAAGCCGAGGCGAGGAAGTTCGAGGAGACGAGGCAGTTGTACGAGTTACAAGTAGCTGTGGCCTCCAAGTGCACATTGTGGGCCAGCTTTACCAAGGACAATAAGCTGTCGGATGCAGTCCTACGTCAGTGCGGAGCTGGTCTGGCAGTGAGCATACACGCGGCCGTTTGGGATCTGTCAGACTACATCGATCCAGCTGTAATGGACAACCTGGTGATCGATCTGTAAGGAGGAGCCGTGTTTATTAAGGCTAGAGTGTGGGAGCCGGGCAATGCTGATCCTTCCCCAACGAGGGGGTTCGAAGCCTCGCAAGAGTTCATAGACTTCGTCCATGGATTGAATCCTGGTGATTCAGTATCCTTCATCATGCCAGGCACCTTACGCGGAGGGTATACAATCTCATCGCATCTAACCATGCGGTCCGATAAGCCTGGTCTGTATGAAATCCTATGGACGATGATTAACGACACTGTTGCCCCTTGGCTTACCGAGGAGCAACAGGACATAGTCACTGCAAAGGCCATAGAGATCGTCAAGCAAGAGGAAGATGGATACGATGCCAGCTCAGAAACAATACGTGGCTGTGTGGAAGAGCCAGCACCATCTTAAGTGGCGTGGGTTGAGTATGCGTGAGTACCTCAAGTACTCACGCATGCTTGAACTGAAGCCAGAGATGGAGGTGTACTGCGACCTGTATAAGGAAGTGGTTGATCTAGACGAATGTCCATCAATAGATATAGCAACTGCTGGAGTAGTAGACTTCCTAGGTAGAACTCTGCTCAGGAACAGTGCATTCAGTGGGGATGCTGGACTGATAGCCGTCATGTTGGCCAAGCGTCGTGAGGCGCTGCGAACTGACTACTTTGAGCAAGCCAAAGCTATCATGGCTGGGCTATTCCGTTACACACTTGAGGAGCTGGACAACTTGGACGAGGAGTGTTTCTTCGACCTGTTGGCCAAGGCCGAGCTGCTGTCCGGAGAGCAGTTCGATCCGACTCCTATGGGAGCGCAGAAAGATGCCGACTCGAAGAAAGATGCTCCTCCCAGGCGTGCCAAGAACCCATTGACCTCTACGCAGGAAAAGGCTCGTGAGAGAACGATGCGGTCTACCGCTGGGCGGTATTGATGGCTGTGCCTCTACACATCTTCGACCTTGAGACAGCCAACGCCAACTTCGGTGTCATCGGTCGTGCGTCAGTAGAGAACTTCCTGGCGTTGAGCAAGGATCCACAGGCATTCCAAGCCAGCAGCATGTTCCGAACCCATAAGATGAATCAGTTGCTGCAGGTCTATGGCAGCGGGCTGACTCATGATCAGGGATGGATCAAACCGAACATAGCTGAGTTCAACATCGGCAAGTTGGCAACTGGACCGTACAAGGTAGCTCCGTTCTCTCATCCACTATTCAACAAAGCTCTGGCTGAAGGAGTTGGTTCAGAGAGCGCGCGCGTACATCAGTTCTACTCTCAGCTGCAACAGTCGATAGCTACCCACGGTTCGGCCCATCTGACTGGGTGGAACATATCCTACGATCTGCCAGCTCTGGAAGCAGCTACCTATCGCAGGCCAGAGTTGGCAGAATGGCAGGGGTGGCTGGCCAAGCAGCACGGGGCTGGTAAGTTACACATCTCCAGTGGAGAAGATGTCTTTGCTCAGGCAGCCTTGGATTACGCCAAGACAGATCCGATATTCCATGCAGCTCACCTGAACAGCGCCGCGAGTATAGATGACGTCAAGGCTATCAAGGGCTGGAGCTTGGGTAACGTCGCCAAGGTGTGGGGCAAGACCTACGAAGCTCACAACGCTGCGGCCGATGTGAAGTTCACCGGTGAGGTAATCGACGCGGCTCGGTCAGGCGAATGGGGATCTGACTTCTGGCGGAGCGTATTCACGCAAAGTAACGCCAAAGCTGCAGCAGGGAAAGTCAGAGCTCCTTCCAAAGCTGCACAAGCGATGTCAGAAGGAGTCAAGGCTGCAGAGAAGGGTGGCACTTTAGGTAAGTACGGAGCGGCTTATGTAGCAGGAGGCATAGTAGCCGCTGGGGCCATCTCCATAGCAATGGCATATGGCAGGAGAGGGGATCGTCAGACTCAGATCACCGGTCTATCCGATGCAGGCATAGCAGTACACACTAGGCACCAGTTGACCGACTTCGGATCCGGCTGGCAAGGGATTAACCCGGTAGAGCCCTATCCAGACTACTCACGTACAAAGCGTACCGCAGAGCTGCTGGTAGCTGGCGGTGCTTTGTACGGAGCGCATAGACTTCTGCTGAGCCAGACGCCAAACTACGCGTCCATGCTGCACAAGGTTGCGTTGGGATTTGAAGATCTCATACCAGGCCATATAGGTACAACCTTTGGGCTATCAGATAGGGCCTCTTCCTATGTATTCGGGGATCTGCGCTTCGCCAGAGCACAGCTGATATCTAACGGCTCGCTCACCGATATGGGTGAGCACTTCCAGAGGATGTTCGGCCATCGTGTAGACATCAGCAGAGTGGGCGCTGCTGGGTTGCGGTTCAAGCATACCCACGGTAGTCCTTTCCAGAGTCTCGAAGGATATGAAGGCGTTTATGTTCGCTTTAGCATGGCCGGCAAGCGTATGTCCGGATCTTCATTCCGGTACGGTCGCGATCTACATGCTCCTGAGAAGATCAAATGGAGCAAGAGTAAGAATCCATGGACTTGGTTCAACGAGAACCGCAAGGCTATTGAAGATAGTCAGGATCCATTCAAGTACTCCTACCATACCGGTGCACGAGACGTGGCCGGAGGTGTGGAGGGATTAGCTGCTCCATGGTACGCGAGTTTCGCTCCAGCAGCGGGTGCTAGTCGTCTCGAGAAGTCAACCAGCTGGTTCGGCAATGCCAAACGAGCTATAGGACCGCAACTGTTCGAACTGTTCGAGCGCCCGCAGCGGCTTCTGTCCGCGCTAGGAGCGGGTCTACGTAACGGCAGCTACAATAAGATCTTCCATTTCCCCCTTATCGGCGAAGGTGGATTGATCAACGGCTTGCTGTTCAGCAGGGTTCTGCCAGCTGTAGTTGGACTGACTGCCGCGCGTTACCTTGACTACAAGACTGGCCATAGGGTATCCAATGCGCTGATCAATATGTGGCCTAGAGCCAACCTTCTACGAGCCGATCTGACTGATCAGATCCCAGGCATGAGAAGGATGACTGACTGGTATGACCAGGAAGAAGGAGGCTTACCACAATACGCCCCATTGGCTCTTCCTTTGGCAGGCATGTTTACCGGCAGTTTGGCATTCCATATCAACAAGTTGAGGGGAGCGTACACAGGAACTCCGAAAGTAGCCAGGAGAATACAGGAGTTCAAGAGTTCGCTTATTCCTGATTTGGGCAGAATCAGAGCAATGAATAGGGCTGTAAGGGCAGAAAGCACCATAGTAGGCAAGATAGGGAAAGCTTGGTCAATATTCGGTCTCCCGGGTAAGGGTGCTGTCATCGGATTGGCGGCGATGTTGCCGTTCCTGCCTGGCATGCTGGGAGCTCGTAAGACAGGTGCCGAAGAGCGAAGGATCTATTCAGGGGAAGATGAAGTACCAATACGCCAAGGAAGGTGGTGGGAGGCTGGCTCAACTCCGTGGTCTGGTACTCGTATAACTGGATGGCGGCCGCATGCGTCCGTATTGATGAAGTCTCATGCTAAAGAAGCATCCCTGTATGGATCAGAGAAGAACTATTGGTCCCATAACCCTCTCATACATCCGGTTAAGTGGCTAAGAGATCCATATTACCTTGAGAAGCTCCACGAGCAGGATCGTCCATATCCAGTTACATCTCCGGCGTTCTCCAATGTGCCGCTCATAGGTCCTCTGTTGGCCGCTACTATAGGTCGGATCGTCAAGCCAGTGCGACGCATGCATGAAGATGTATGGAGCGAGGACACTGATTACACGTTGTACTCTTCACGGTTGGAGCCGCGAGGGCCCAAGGTAGAATCACCGCTGGAACGCGATGTGATGTTCAACCTAGCCTCGCATGGCTACAAGGTTGATACCCAAGTCAAGGCTGGTAAGTACAGAATAGACTTCGTAGTCAGCGCTGGAGATGGCCGTAAGGTAGCCATTGAATCCGACGGTATTACCTTTCATCACACGCCACGACAGAAGCGCAAGGACATGGAGAGACAGGAGGAGCTAGTCAAGCAGGGCTGGGACATGGTTAGAGTCAAGAGCGATAAGTTCTGGGCTGACCCTGACAAAGCCATGGCTCCCATATACGCGCACCTTAAGAGCAGAGGTCTGCTTCCTGGTACTGATCTGGAAGGGTTGGATGTTCACTCAGGACTGTATGGATATGCTCCGTCTCAGCCATTGGAAGAGTTCACCCCATGGCACGTAGTAAAGAGGATGGCAGCCAACGTCACTGAGTTCGTCGGACTATTGGGATTCGGTGCGAAGTCGGCCTTTAATAGAGCCTATCCGAAGAGGCAGAGGCAGGATGTGTATCTGCAAGGCTCGAGGCAGATGACTTCGACTGCTCGTGGCTACTACGAACAGAACCTGGGTGCAGTGATGGGGCCGTTCCCATCAGGCAGCTTCGAAGGATACTCTGAACCGTTAAGACGTTTCATCCAGCCAGAAGGTTTCACCCCACAGGTTAATGAGATAGCCAACCAGATGCCGTCCTGGATGCCAGGTGAGGACTACCTTGTCAACTTCCGCAAGGGAGATCCTTATATCAAGATAGATCAGGGATTCGCCCGCTTGCCGGGAGCAGGGTATAACGCTCTGCATCCAGAGCTAGAGGGAGTCAACCCGGAAGACTACCCGTCTATCACCAAGATGAGGATCCTTGGTGATGTGGCACCTTATTCTCGCGAGTACCAGAAGCAGGCGTCTATAACCAAGCATCAGGTTGAGAACGATCCCGAGCAATTAGCTGAATACGAACGTATAGCCGATCAGGTAATGCAGACCAAAGAGTCAACTCTTCAGGTAGCAAAGCGCCACTTCAGCGCTCCGGTCGACACCATAGAAGGCACTGTGAAGAGTGCCAGCATGTCAGGTGTGGAGCTGAATGAGTATCCTGGCCGTACATTCCACTTTAGCTCGGTCAGTGGGAGTATGGCGGAGCTTACAGCTGAGGCCCTTGGATCCAACAATCGTATGACCAAAGCTCAGGCTGCCAAGGATGCTGACCAGAGAACTGCCGGCCGGGCCCTATACCTAGGCAAGGTATTGTCCAAAGGTACTCACATCAAGGCAGTTGTTCCAAGAGGATCGGCTGGTAGCGAGGAGGACATTCAGGCTGTCATATCAGCTGACGGTGACAACATCAACCGAGAGCTAATCAATAGAGGATATGGAGTATTCCGGACAGACTTGGGTGGGGCTGAACAGCAAGCCATGCATGGGATCTTCGGGAAGGCACTGGGAAAGTACTCCGAGGCAGTGTTCTTCCAAGGAGATCAGAACCCGCTCAATCCCATGCGCTATGTACCTACTCAGTTCCACGCCAAGGTAGCTCAGCAGCGTACGGTGCTGGAGCAGTACATTCAACAAGAAGCTGTGGGCACGCGCATGCGCAGGTGGGAGCGCCCACTGCATGACTTCTTGGCTCCCTATCTACGCGGGGCTGTCAATCGTATGACGGGAGTGAAGGTCATCTCCAAGGATGTGCAATACAGGCGTGAGCTGGATACCACTATTGACATGTTGGGATACCTGCGCGGTTTGCATCTGGCAGCTGAGGAGCCTGGCGAACGTGGTACGTATATATCCCAATCGAAGCGTACGATTACCGGAGCTAATCTGTTTGGGGATACAGGCTACGTGGCCTCTCTGCTTGAAAGCAGGGAAGCCAGATACTTCCGCAAGTTTGTGGATGAGCCAGATCCAAAGATCAGGAAGAAGATCCTGGCTGTAGTACCAGACGATGTAAGTGAGGCTCTTCAAGCACAGTGGGTGAAGAGAGAGGCCGTTATCAAGGAGGCTGAGACTGGAGAGCAGATAGAGCTAGGATCCCAAGGCAAGTTGTATACCAAGGAAGACCTCAATGAGTACAAGCGTGCCAAGACCAAGCTGCAGCTAGGAGATTACCTTCGCTCCAAGAAGATAGCCAAGTTCTTCTTCACCAAGAAGCTTCATCTACCTGATGATCCAGACTCTGCTGCATTGGCTTCCAATCTGGATTATCAGGATGTGAAGCTGAAGATGGTACAGCTGCAAGGATATGATGAGCACGACTTCAACCTGTTCGACGACCGCTCCGATACCTTGTGGCGCAAGCCTTATGTAGACGGAGCTGTACGCGAACTAACCTCTGGTGACTCCAGGAGTCAGGATCAGCTTCGCCAGGCTGTGGAGCAGATGATGATGGCGGCCGGCAACCCAAATCCCGATGTAAGATATACTGCTCATAAGTCCCATCGATCCAGGGCCAACGTCACAGTGAACGCCGATAGTGACGATGAGAACGATCTCCTGACTGACATCCGTCGTGGCAAGGAAGCCGCATAATGGCAATCGATCCCCGATTCCTCACCAGCGCCAAGGATCGTGTAAGTGCGATCAGTCGTGCCGGACTGAGGTTTGCCCAGACGAATCCAAGACTAAGCTTCGGTTCGGCAGGGGCCATGCTATTGGCTCCTGCTGTGTTCAAGAACGACAATAGGGGCTACTTCCAGACGGCTGCTGTCACTACACCACTCATAGCTGCCGGCACTTATGCTCTGCCTTCCATAATAGGGTCATTCCGCAGTCAGTTCGGTAACCAGCGTGGAGTTCCAGCAGCAGCTGAGTCAGTAGCGGAGGCATTTACAGGAGCCAAGGAAAGGAAGGCTGTCAACTTAGAGGATCTTCGTAAGGCTAGTCAGGACTACTCCAGCGGAAGTATCAGGATGGACATCCTTCAGGATACATCGCGACGGTATTATGCCGGTCGCATGGGTAGATCCGTCAGTCTGACTCCCGAAGCAGAGGCATTATCAAGCCACTTGAAGGGCGTAGTAGGACGAGGATTGTCTGCTGATCAACTGAGATATGTATCTAGCTCGATACATGCCGAGAAGATGCGCACCATGAACGCAGCTGAGCTGGTGGCTTACCAGAACAAGATTGCGGGTGTAGGTATCAATCCAAATGTGCCGTTCCCTATCGGAGGAGTTCCATCGCTGTCTCCGATAGCCCCTATGATGGGCGATATCAGTGAACTAGATGCAGCCATGACTGGCAGTATGGGCAATCTGAAGTTCGTGCGAGGCATGAGATCCAGACTGGCCCAGATGAAGAACCTGATCTTTACCGGTCCGGCGGCGGTAATGCCTGGCGCAGCTGCGATGTCCAGAGCCGACGCACCTGTAAGTTGGGCCAGTTCTTTGGAGTTGAGGAATCAGCTGAAAGCAAGTCACCCTGAGTTGTACAAGGAGGTTGCGGAGTTCGCTGCCAAGCCAGGTATAGATACCAACAAACTCAAGTTCGTCACGCTGAATGAAGCCGGCCATCCTATCGCCGCGCTGAGGTATCAGGGTCTGGATGTACCCGTAGTTCGTGCAGACGGCACAGTCCTTATAGGGAAAGGCATGCGCCGGGTGGGTATTGCGGAGCATTTCTACACAGCCGATCAGAAGTACGCGTCCGATGTCTATGCTTTCGCGGCGCTCAATCGCAATGTCCGGACAGCTACTGTCCGTGAGGAGTTGAAGCGAGCCAACATCATAGGTGGTATCGAGCCAGGTGAGTTCTCCCATTTGGATCTACCTGAAGGGGCCACGATGATAGACACTCCTGGAGCTAAGTTCATCCGTAGCAGAACTTACGTACCGGCCCATGCTTTCGGATACGAGCAGGTCAACAGGCTGACTGGGAAGCTAGAAGAAGGGATCGGTTTCAACAAGTTGGACGCGGAGAATCGGATCGCGGCACAGATAGCAGCAGATAAGACACACGGTTTTACGGCTATGGGTCCAGAGGGTGGAACTGTCAAAGGAAGACGCCAAGCTGGCGAGCTTAACGCTATCAATTGGTTTGGTGAGTCGAGTGTGGAGAAGCAGGATCCGACTGTCAGAGCTATAGCCAAGAACGTTAGCTTCGCCAGGAACCGATCGTTGGGATTGAGCGGTAGCGTGCCGGCTTATCCGTCCGGGAATAAGCCATACGGTTCTATAAGAGACAAGCTGAATGTGCAGTTCTCAGGTACCGATTACTTGGAGAACGCCGCCAAGGAAGTCGATCTGAGAGGAATGGCGCTGAGAAGCGCGGGGATAACAGGTGGCGAGAAGACACTGTTTGGCGATCTACCGGAGACAGTTGAAGGTCTGGCCGGCTATGAGGAGACTGCAGTTAGCCTCATTGAGAAGGAGCGTGGGGTCAGCACTATCGAAGCTCGCAAGGCATGGGCGGAGATGGGAGAGTTTCTATCCGTTCCAGAGAATCTCAAGGCAATGAGGATAGTCGGCCGACTAGGTGAAGGCGGTGTCCTTATGCGCAACAACCTGAACGGAATGGGTGTGGAGCGCTCCGTCCGCTACAAGCTGAATGAAGTAGGCGAAGGTATCAATAACTGGGAGTCCTATGTTGGCCAGGACATAGAGAGCGTCTTCGGAGCCAAGAAAGGAGCTAACGTAGCACTGGGTTATTTAGGCTCCAACATAGTCACAGCAAGAGGCACCAAGAACTACATCACTGGCATTCATCACATGGGAGTCGACCCTGAAGGTAACAGACTCTACGAGGTTGGAGTGTCAGAGTGGCATCCTTTGGCGAGCGGTACCAAAGTGGAAGCTGGAGGCATCAAGGGGCTTGTGGTTGGCGTATGGAGTAAGGAGATGGATCGCATAAAGAAGGGAATGAACACTTGGTACAAGGCTGTAGGTTCGGGAGGGTACATACCAGCCGAAGTGGAAGCTATGTCAGTCATTCACTACAGTCAGAATAAGAGGGATCAGGTTAAGTCATTAATGGATCTGAGTGGAGACACATTGCGCCGAGTAGAGGAGACTGGTGAACTGGAACAGTTGCGTCCACACCTGGCTGAGCTGGAGAAGTATGGAGTCAACTACACAGATGGCCGGTTAGTGCAGCAGTCAGCCATCGGTAATAAGTACAAGCAGGAGACATTAGACGTAATAGAGAGAATGTTTGGTGATGTGTCTGCTCGTCTGCGTAATCACACTATGCAAGGCGATGCGTTCATGCAGAGATTCGCCATGAGTCACACTCTGAGAGCTATTAAAGGGACAGCGGAGCATGACACGTATCAGCAGTTCGCAGCTCACTATGCTTCGCCAGGGTGGTTCCAGGCGTGGGATTCATCCCAGATGAACCTATCAAGGGAAGCCAAGTTCACTTACGACATGCAACAGCAGCTGGCTCTAAAGGGTCAGCACGGAGCGCTCACGGACATACTATCCAGAGTGGATCGCGAAGGCGATTCGAGGATGACGAAGTCTATGGGCCAGTACATGGGAGGAGATACTGGTGCCATAACCCGGACCGTGAAGATGGAGGACGCGCTCAACGAGACTGGCTTCCTGAAGAGGATGAGCACTCCGGAAGGTAGAGCCGGTACAGTATTCGATCCAGGACGGGAAGCTGATAACTATCTTATGGAGCTGCCGGGCGGCAGGACAATCCCGGTGCTGGGACACGATGCGTACGGAGGCAAGATTGATCGTTTCGGCGCTAAGTTCTCGGCCAGTGATACTGAGAAGAGGCTCATGGATATCATGCGCCTCCATGAGGACGGTAGCGCTCCAAGCGACAAGGCCTTTGCTAAAGCCGAGAAGGCATATAAGGACTCTCTCAAGAGATTCATAGTAGGCAAGGGCAGCTATCTGCGGAACACCGGTGTTGACAACGTGGGAGGAGTGAGCGGGTTCATCCAGACTAGGTCTTCATCTCTACGCTATGAGGACGGAACCGTCAATCCATTCGAGATGGGCATTGATCGGAATATGGTCAAACAGATCAAGAACAAAGCCCTCAGGAACGCTTTGTATGCTACCGATCCTACCCATAAGTTATACAACCCAAATGCAGAGGATGTGTTCGCGATGATAGCCCGCCACCCTGTGAGCGATACACCGTTCATGAAAGTGGTAATAGACCCTAGGTTGAGGGGTACAAACCTCATGGGTCTGGATGAAGGAGTGCGTGGAAGGATAATGTCCGACGACGATCTGGACAGGGCCAATGCTTTCTTCATGCGGCGTGATAAGGAAGGATACAAAGATGCCGGCGATGCAGTGTTTGGTAGAGAAGGCAATACCAGACAGAAAGATATGCTCGACTTTCAGCGCGACATTCTAGGTAGCAAGGACGATCCTAGGTCATTCTTCAAGGATGGGGTCACCGATAAGGCCAGAGGGGAGGAGCTAGGTCTGAAAGATGTCTTCGAAGAGGCGCGGAAGCCGGCAAAGTCTCTCGGCGAAGCGATACGCGCCAGGTCTACAGGAGGATCCATCGGAGCTTTCTCCAACACTCTGACGGAGACGTTGTTGGGAGTGGATAATAATGTGAAGGTTACAGGTATGATGGACAAGGAGATACTGTCTACCTTCTTCTTTCATACTTTGCGTCAGGGTCCGATCTCTGCACAGAAGCTGAAGTCTGGAGGCGTTGCATCAATGGATCTGGGCAGGGCCTTGGGAATCAATAAGGAGTTGAATGAGAGTTTGATGCAGGGAGGAGCCGAAGGCTTAGCTAGATTCAAGACAGCATTGGGTGAGATGGTTGACGTTTCAGCAAAGTCTGTAGACGTCAAGACACCGGCAAGAGCTTTCATGGATAGTCATTGGGACAGTCTGATCAAGCCTTGGTACGAAGGCATATCTGACCGGGAAGGCGTACGTAAGATGCGGCAAGGAATGACCATGACTGCTGCCCAAGCAGCTAGGACAGAAGATCTGGGTATCAGTGAACATATGATGCCGTGGGTTCAGGCAGCCTCTACAGATACCGCCGCTGCCGCCGAAGAAACTGTCAGCACAGCAGGCAGAGCAGCTAGAGGAACTGCCAAGGCGGTATCTGAAACACTTGGCGGTTGGAATATGGTGATGGCAGCCGCCAGTGAAGCCGGTGGAGCTATGCGCCGCAACAAGGTTGGCATGGTATTGGGTGCCGGAGTGGCCATCGCTGCTGCTGCGGGAATGGCCACCGGTACAATGGAGAAGCGTGGAGATCAGGCTCCTGCACTCAGCCGGTCGTCGGGTAATGCATTCCGTCCGGAGGATCGAGCAGGAGTTTCCGATCAGGCTCCTGGAGGGGCATGGGAGGGATCAGGCGCTGCCAGACCAAGAAGGAACCTGATACCATCTACTAATCAGATGAAGACGGCCATGGTGGCTCCTATCCATGAGACGGCCGACCTAGATGTCCGCATGCGAGCCAAAGACAGATCTCGAGCTCATGAGACTGCCAGAATGCTTAGCCAGATGGCGACTCGAGGAGACTCCAATATAACAGTTAACTACTCAGGTCAGAATCGCAGGAGCTTACGTAGCCGTGAGAAGCTGCGCAGTGCTATGGATGAGGGCTAATGTCTATACCATTTACCAGTCTCGGACCGCAAGACGCCAATAAGGCTGGGTACCTCAGGATCGGCAATGTAGTCCTGAAGACTCCGCCGACGGATATCCTGACTAATAGAGTCAGCGGCCAGCAGCGCATGACTGTGCTGCGAGGATCCAACGATCTGATTAAGCTGACAGGTAAAGGACGATGGGATGTGACCGTCCGCTGGATAGCTATGCTGGACGACACTGTTGCATCTACTGACTTAACCGGCAGATACGCACAGTGGGAAGATCTCCGCTCCATAGTGGCCATGTTCAAGGTAGCTCCTTTCGTTGAGATTGAGAACTCATACATCAGGCAGGTATTGTGCGAGCAGGATCCTACGGTCAGCGGCTGCCTGCGTATGGCATTCGGTTTGCGGCAACTCAGGATAGCTACCCACTCAGACATAGTCGACGCTCTGGATTGCTCGCTGACCATGACATGGTTCAACTACTTCCCATACTCCAACGACTTCGGTTACCAGAACGACACCGACGACGGGGCTGTTGTATCCGGAGATGCGGACTCCTCGGCTGAGTTTGGGGCGTACCTGGAAGTGTGGAAGGCCAACAATCTGGATAAGGATCCAAATCCCTTCTATGACGGGCCCAACAGTACGGTGGACTACAGGGGGCAACAGCCAGGAGAACTGAAGCTGAACTGGAGAGAGTACCGTACCATGAAGACCAACACTGCCATGATAGTCAGTGCTACTCCATCACAAGCAGCCAATATAGGAGCACCAACATCGCCTCGCAGTAAGGCAGGCATCAATTCCACTACCAAGTGGGATCCGTTGATCAATAAGTACGCCGCCCAGTATGGTTTGTCTCCCGCTATCGTCAAAGCGATCATGACAGTGGAGTCAGGATGTGGGAAGGCAGCTACGGTGGGTGCCAACTATCAAGTGGGTGGAATCACCATCGCTGGCAACAGTGTCAATGCGACAACTCAGTATTTACTACAGCACATACAAACGGATGCCGACGGAGGAGCCCAAGTAGTAGCTACATACTCGCAGCAGAACCGTAGCAGAGCGAAGTCCGGTGGATTAGGTGGCCCAGTAGCGCCTGACTTGGGGCTCATGCAGCTGAACTTCCCAACAGCGGTACGATTCTCAGGACAATCAGGATTACGTCCGGTAGACTGTTTCGATCCGGACCTCAACATACGTACAGGGTGCGCTTATCTGGCATATCTTTATGGCCAAGGTATGACCGATCAGACTCTCGGTGCTTACAACAACGGGAGTGTAGTGCATCCGGTTCAATCCTACTCTGCACAAGTCTATGCGGTCTATCAGAAGCTAGCCGTGGGTGGGGGTAGTCTTGCCACTGCATCGTCTGCTACCCAACCTGGACTGACAGCGACTGCAGCTGCCAATCCGGCAGCTACTCCGACCACGCCTGCCTCGCAATCTACATCGTTATCCGGTGCTACTTCTATCGATGCACTTCTGGCTGGTTTGACTGTGGACGATCAGATAACAGTCCAGAAGATGCTGGATAACAATTGGCAGTTTGACTTCGTCACAAACGATCTGGCCTACTTCTATCTTACGCACGAAGTAGAGCTGTCGGACTCCGATAACATGTACTCGGACGGCAGCATAGCTATGCCACCAAGGCAGATCTCGGTCCTGTTTGTGAACAATCTGGCACAAATCCCTCTGGCTTCATACCAGTACCCCACCTACCAACATGTAGGCAGTCCGAGTTCAGAGATATCGATCGGCTTCCTGTCGGTGGGAAAGACGATAGGGGAAGATGCGGAGCCTTCGCACCCAGGAATATCTATACTTGGAGGGATAATATCCTTCCTGGAAGCGCAATATCTGACTTATCGCAATAACGCTCGTAACCCACAATCGATTCACAGGTTCGAGGCTGTGCTGGCAGACAATCAGATACTGAACATGCTAGGCATACGCGGACTGACTCTGGATAATCTCTCTACGGAGACGGTTCCAGACGCATCGGATCTGGTTCAGGTGGAGCTGTCTGCTAAGCAGTTCGAGAACATCTTCGAGGCTGTGCACTCATTCAGGATCAATAGCGTAACGGCTGCCGCTAGTAATGTAGCCAAGTCTCTGATCAACTCTGGCGCTCTGTCCAGCCTGTCTGCACCGGAGCAGAAGTCCATGCCCACATTGTCTGCTTTCGCTGCCGGCAGAGCTAGCGGTTCGTTGCCAGCTTTGGACGCATATCTGTTGCAGGCGGGGCAGTTGAAGGGCAACAACTTGTTCGTACTATTCGATAATACGGACGTCATCAATGTACCTGCTGATACAGCAGTTCAGATGCTGGCGTTGATAGCTCCTACAGCCAGCCCAGTCACTGGTTTTACTAACCCAATAGCTACCACAGCTAATGTAGCTGCTACTATAGCTGCCTACAATCGAACTACTTATCCGAACATTGCTCTGCGTTTGGATTGGGTTAGCTCCAGCGGCCAGTGGAAGGCGGGGGATTTGGCCCTTATCAATGCTCTGGCTACTGGTCCCAACAACCAAGAAACTATGGCAGAGACAACAGCAGCAGCATCGTCTGCATCTTTGTTAGTCCCTTCCAACACAGCTAGGATGCAAGCCATCTATGACGACATGTACACCATAATGGGAGGTACGGATGCGGAGTTCGCCTCGGAGATCAGCACGTTGTCCGACAGCCCAACCTTTGCAACACAGTTTCAGTCTGCCTTCGCTGAGTCTGGTCCAGCTCTCGATGAGATGAACACGAAGGGTATGTTCAGCGAGCACACTTGCTACAAAAGCATGGGTCTGAACATGATATCTCCTGGGTCAGATAACGGTCCCGGTCAGTACTTCGTCGACCACAACGAAGCGTATCAAGAGATAACCAGAACCATTATCGGACAGGTTGTCTCAGACTCAGCTAAGGCTGTTAACACATACAACGCCACGACCACTGGGAGTGAGTACGACCAGACCATTACTAACAGTGAGTTCATAGGAGAGAATGCCGATGCCTACTCGTTGGTAAAGATGGTGAACATACCTGGTCTGTCAATGGCCGAAGCCTTTCCAACATTCAAGCTGTTTCTGATGGAAGATGAAGCCAGCGGCATCGTCAACTGCCATGACAACTTCTACTCGTACGCTTCAGTCACTGATATAGAGGTGATCCGCTTCCAGGATAAGCCTGACATGGCTGTTGTTCAGATCACCAACATCGCCAACTTACTGCAACATCATCTATACGACTCCACTTTGATGGGCAGATACGAGGCCAGCTTGGATCCGAACCAAGCATTAGTCCCGGAAGGCGGGCCGATAACTGGAGACAATCCTCTTGCTGCTGTCTTTGCTGCCAGGAGCTTATATGGTCAGCTATCTCAGAACTATGCGGATGGCTTTATTCCAGGTCAGAGAGCTCCTAAGCCAATCCCAATGCAGTATATAGCTCTGCAGGCAGGCACTAAGATCCAAATCCGTATGGGTTACTCGAACAATCCTGATAAGCTGACGCCGGTATTCACGGGTCGGGTTACGCAGATCAATACGGAAGACGACATGATGATCATCACTGCTGAGAGCTTCCTCGGTGAGTTGTGTACTATTCCAACCTACAGCGGTCAGCCAGAGAAAGCTCGCGACTTCGGATCCGAGTGGTTCTCCTGTGATGCTGGAGACGGCGTCAGTGTAGTTGAGCACTTCTTAGGAGCAGATCAAGCCAAGCACTTTGGAGGCTTCCAGCTAGCTCAAATATCCGATCCATTGTTCACCGGCTTGACGTGGGAGAATCGAGTCGGCAAAGCGATCGGAGATATGTCGGTGGGGACCAACAATACTCTCACACGTATAGGAGCCGGTTTAGCCGGAAGCCGCGACCGGAGTGCCGAGAACTTGCTGGTCAATCACTTGATCAACTATGAAGGTAGTGTTACGCAGATACGTAATGGACAAACGATCCAAGTGCGCGCCTTCGAGGATGTATCCAGCAATAGCTACTACACAAAGTACACCTACTACACTCAATTGAATTCCACTTTCACTGCGTGGGATCTGATACGCGATGTGTCTCGCCGGTATCCAGAATATAACCTCATCTGCAAGCAGTATGGTTTCCCTTACTCGGCCGATGCAACTATGTTACTTGCTCATCCTCTCGATCATTACTTCGCCCGCCCTCCGTTGCCTAGTGATGTAGAGCTTTCCGCCGATAGCCTGACTAATACCGCAGAGTGGCAGAACTGGTGGCAGGCGCGTGGACAAGCTCTATGGGACATAATGGTCAAGGACATAACTGCTGAGGCAGGTTTCTTTGAGACAGCAGCTAGCACCAGGGCGAAGCTGGACTCTTCGTACGGATTCAAGATCCCTAGCCTGTCTACCATATTAGGTACTAACAAGAACTACCCCACTAGTCCGGGAGACATGAGTGACAAGATGCAGGCTTATCTGCAAGGACTGACGACTCTTACTGGAGTGGGATCCGGCAGTGCGAATCCAGGGTTGCTATCGTATCTGAACTACAAGCTCAACGTAGGATTAGAGACAACGTTGAATTGGCTACTGTCTGTGCCTATCAAGCCTTTTGGTGGAGCTAACCTAGCTGCCCAGCTTACATCCACATACAAAGAAGTGCAGGCGGATATGCGCAATCTGCAGGACGACTGGTTGGTTTGGCTGTCTAAGAAAGGTCCGCCCAGGCCGTTTGAGCGCCTCAAGCCCGTGAGGAGGTACCATTTCATCGACCACAATACTATTGTTCACAACGGCATGGTCGTCAATGACAAGATCTACAACGGAATCAAGGTTCTAGAAGACACCTTCATGGGCAATGGCAATATTCCTGCCCATTATCGGCGCATATTGGATGTAACGTCTCTGATGAACGACCCGAAGCGCAACCTACCTACCAACCCACTTAGGGGGAATGTAGCCCAAAGCTTCCTTCGTGAAGAGGTGGGCAAGATGTACGATGGGGAGATTGTCCTTAGGGGAGTTCCGGAGATCGAGCCTCTTGATTGCCTGGTTATAGTCGACGCTTCCACTGCTATCGCAGGCATAGTAGAAGTATGCAAAGTCGTCCACAGCTTCTCTCAGGAGAACGGATACATCACTATTGTAACGCCACGTTGTCTGGTGGCTATCAACGAGTCGGCTACGGCAGGTCTGTCTCGCATGATGCAGATGGTTATGGCCAAGACTATAGCTACGGCCAACGGCCTGCTAGTAGGAGGAGGACTCAGCCAGGCTTGGGCTTCGCTGGGTAAGATACCGTCGGGGCAAGGACTTGCAGAAGTGGGTATCGGAGCTGCGGTTGGAGGTATAGCCGCTCTAGTATATATGGGAGGCTTGCCAGCGTTGACAGCAGCAGTGGTCATCGGAACGGTGTGTATGCTGGGAGGAGTATTGGTGACAGGCCTCAATAACGAGAAAGGCAACATCATTCAGGTGATGCCTGTTACCCGTTGGGCCAGGCCTTGGGTAGGCGGTCTCCAAGGATACATGATCTCAGACATGTGGCAGAACTTGGGCAGCGCGTATACAGGGTGGATAGCAGACAACATCTATCCTCTTATCGACCTCTACCGCATTTCCATAGGAGCGCCGACTGATTGGTCTGCACAAGTATTGTCGAGCGGGACTCCTCCGGCCGTACCGGCCGGTAGCACGCCAGCCCTCAACCCTCCAGCTAATAACAACAATCCTTCCCCTTTCGGTACCAATGGTCCAGTTAACGCGTAGCTAGGCGGCTATACTAGACAGTGGTGAGGAATGAAGTCTTCGGATCAAGCTGTAGCCATCGGTCAGCAGTATCAGGGAATGTCCCATCCAGAGGTTTACGTGGGGATGGTCAGTCCTTGCACTACTTGCTTAAACCAGCGGTCGATCACTTCAGCAGACGGCAAGCCGCCTTGTCCGAGAAGGGTAGCGGCGTCGCAGAAGCTGGAGCTGGACAATAACAACATGGATTCCACCTTCTGGAACCTTGTGGTTCTGACTGGAGTCCAACAAGGACAGCAAGACGACGGTACTAAGCCGCTAGCGAACCCTGTGTACGACAACGCTTCGAACTCCATCTTGGTATGGGCAGCCGCGTTCAAGGATAACGGTCCGACGATCGGTCCAAGCGGCAATCTTCTCTCCCCAGACATCCTGGATCCGAACTTCTCTAGCGACTGGCTGCAATGCAAACCGCTCCCCTACACACCGAGAGATTCTGAAGCGCAATACTTCCAGAAAGGGTGCTTGATGCAAGGGGACCAAGTCGAGATCTCGGGCTCGCTCCGGCAACAGGTGACCGCGAATCCGGATGGAACTTCCCAGGCATTGCCGCTTGGAGGAACGGTCCACAAAGTCAACGCTTCTGGGCAGTATCCTCTACAACCGGTCAGCAAAGATCTCTGTGTCTCAGGACTCTAGCTAATGAGTAGCCCAAGCAACTTGCTGCACGACATTCAGAACACTTCCGGCGTCCCTCTGCAACCTAAGGTGTTGTACGCCGGCGACGTCTACCGGAGTCAGCCGTGTATAGTAGTGACGCAGGACGAAATCAACATAGTCGGTGACACAAACAACGCTATCCATCTGGATCCATCCTTTGGCATTACCATAGCTGGCGATAAGTTGAGCCTGTCAGCTCTTCCAGACAACATCTCTATCGGCGGAGGGTACTGGAGGCTGAACCCTATGCTGCTAAGTTGTGTAGCCTCGACTACTCCAACGCCCATTCCGGTATTGGTTCAATCCACTCCGGAACTGTTCAGGAACAGTAGCGCTATAGGAAGCGCTCATGACTTCTTGATGGCCAACTCAGATATAGGTGGGACTTAGATGGCTGATCTTCGATGGACCACGATGGGCGGGGTGTTGATGGATGGAGCCGGTGATCTGGCTCTGACTACACTCGCCACCGAAGAGCTGTCGACTATGGTTGCGACCAGGCTCAAAGCGGCCGTCAAAGGGTGGAAGCTGTACCCGATAGGCGCAGGTCTGGATTCCTTTATAGGATCGCCAGTCGGAATCAACCAGAATACCGAGCTGGCGATACAGAGAAGAGTATCGTCGACATTGACTTATCAGTTCTTGCCTGTTGGATCGTTCACCATACAGACTCTGACCTTGGGTAACGAGGTGGAGGTATTTGTGTACTTGGGGAGTTCCTTGATAGCTAGTTATTCGGTGGTAGCCTAATGATACAGAACCCACAAAGCGCAGCTGTATTCCAATCGGATATCTTGCAAGTAATGCAAACTACTGGAGTTACCCAACTCTCACCGGGAGGAAAGGCGCGGGCATTCTGCGACATAGTGGGCAATGAAATGGGAGGGCTAGAGCTGCGAAGTTACGCCTCTATTGGCCAGTCCCTATTGCCATTCGCTACCTTGGACAATCTGGACTTCATCGGAGAGATATATGGGATACCAAGACTAGATGGGAGTACCGCTTCAGCGAGCGTCTCTGACGGCAACTGCGTGTTCTATGTCCTGTCTGGTACCTTCGGGGCGATCAACTCAGGGCAGGATATTACTGTCCCGGCCGGTACAGTGATAACCACTCCATCGACAGTTGGTCCGGTATTCACTACAGACGACAGTGTGCTACTGCCGGCAGGGTCCTCGTCTGTTAGCTTTGCAGCCACATGCGTTATCGACGGAGCTGGGGGCAACGTATCGGCTAATGCGTTGGTCAATCACAACTTCCAGGGTTACACAGACTTCAGGTACGGCACGTTGCTGGTTACCAATAACGCTGGAATCGTGACTGGGTCGGATGCCGAGCTTGACGACAACTATCGGTATAGGATCAATCTCAAGCTAAGCTCGCAGAATGGAGCAGCACAAGCTGACCTGACACTGGCTATATTGAGTGTCCCAGGGATACAGGATCTCGTGTTCGTGCGTGAAGCCGGCACCTACATTTGCTACGTGTACGCGACATCACCGACAGTTCCGGCAAGCGTGATGCAGATGGTGCAGGCACAGATGAATACGGCCACGGCTTGGCCTATTGTGGGAGTGGCTACACAGCCAGATCTGATCGGCATCAGCTTGTCCACTACTCTGACGTTCGTTTCGGGAGCCACTTCCAGCCAGCAATCAGCTGCAACTGCTAATGCGGTGACAGCTGCGGAGAACTACATCAACAACTTGACTGTCGGACAGACTCTGGTGATAAATCAGGTGGCTGACCAGATATTGAGCGCCGATCCGAATATACTGACCATAGGGCAGCCTAACCAACCTTTGGGTGGTATCTACATATGGCGCAGCCGAGACGACGGATCCAGGTACAGTCGCTTTCTCGTCGCTGATTACGTTCCAGCAGTGGGTGAGAGGATCTTATGCGAACAGTCGATCTCTAGCCCAATCAACCTAACAATAGCCTCTTGAAGGAGAGAACCCACATGTGCAAGATCACAGACAAAGAAGTTCAGCAGGACGGCGAGGTAGTATCGGGTGCGATTACTAACCTTGCAACTCTTATCTCGAAGACTGACCCCACGCTTGGAGGTGAGTTGTCGGCAGCAGCCGCGACTCTGCTTACTGTAACCAGCACTTGGACTACCGGTAGTCCGGTGGCAGACTTTAACTCTGCCGCATCAGCCGTAGAGGATGTATTGGCGCTGGTTCCGACGACATCGGTATTCGTGCCGTTCGTTGAGATCGCGGTGACGGCGTTGGACGTTCTGATTGCCAACGTTGGAACCTCACCGGCGGCCGGCCAGCCTGCTGCGGAGATCACGGTGGATAGTGTCAAGGACATGCAAGCCAAGATAGCCACCTTCAAGCCGAATCCATTCCGTGGCCAGAGAGAGATTCATCGCGGCCACTTCCAGTCTCCACGAGCGGCTTTCCTGAAAGCCTGGGACGATGAAGTCGACGCGGCTCCAGAAGCAGGCGTATCGAAGCTGGCGGCTTAAGTCAGAGCATTAGCCTTCGCAGCAATGTGCGAAGTTTCGAACATTGCTGCGGAGCATTAAGCAGGTGACATGTCATCGACAGCAGTTCCATTTAGATCGCACCTAACTACCTTGTTTACCAACTACTTCGATGAGAAGGACGTTCGCGTACGCCGGGGAAGATATACCATCGATGCCCAGATACTCAATGCTTCCGCGCGGGAGATTGAGATGTCTGGGCTTCGACTGGCAAGGGAAATAGGTGCGACTACGCTTCATTCATGCCCAGCCAATATAGACCATAATGGGTGGTACTGGAAGCAGAGGCTGCCGGCTGGGGTGGATCTTACAGCTACTTCACACACAGTAGTAGTGACATCTCCGAGTGGGGTGGCTGTCAACTTTATCCCGTACGATGATCAACTTCCGGTGCCAGTTGGAGTGCAGTTGGATAGTGCTATGGTTCCGGTACCTATGACAACGCCTCTGTTGTTCGAGACTTATGGCATAGGGGATCCTGTAGCACAGTCGTGGTCGGCTCAGCGCTTGGGACCCTTCACTCCAGCGATGCCGAACCGCATTCACTTCTGGATGGATGGGCCTGGATACTTCGGCTTGGGTGTAGCCGTGCGTATCATAGGGCAGAAAGCTCCGATGCCTGCCTGGTCGGACGCAATGAGTATTACTTCGGAGAAGATAAAGCTGAGTAGTCTCGGCTGGGCTCAGTCCAAGTTCGCATGGGCTTCTATACAGCAGGTTCAGATCCTAAATCTGCCCGTAGGGGTGAGCCTGTCAGCCTACTTCGGCTCCTTCTCACTACCAATGCAACCGGATGTAACCCGCCCATACTCAGATCCAGCCTATAGGGATGTCTTATTCAACCGTTACTGGACTAGCAGTGACAATATGCTCACCGAGATGTACCTAGAGTCGGACTATGCTGGCTGGAGATACACCAATTCGTACCAGATAGGCACGAGCGCATTCACAGGTTTGGCAGTCGAGCCTAACACGTGGGGGATGTTCGCCGCATCTGGACAGACACTTTACTACTTTGATCGCCGGGAACCATTACCAAGTAATCTGGTAGCCAGTGCAATATCCAGGGAGCCCTACTATGGGTTGGACGTATTCATAGACGAGACCAGGCTGACTCCAGTCAAGTTCGTGGTACTTCAGCCGATTGCGTATGGTAGTGCTGCCAGCGCCGGCACGTATCGATTCCTGGTCACTACTCCAGATGGGACGACATATGTACTCACTCCAGACGGGTTCTTCATGGAGTACACACGGAATGCTGGGTGGAGAAGCGGCATTCCTCCGACTATAAGTATCCCGCTGGCAGCGATTGGAACATATGTCTTCTATCTACAAGGTATAGGCCCTGACGGGGTTGTCGTTCAGGACGGAGTGCCGTGGCCTAACTTAGCCTTCAGTCCCTTGGCTACTTTGGACATGTCCAGCCTGGTGTCAGACATACAAGGGCTGGCTTTCGACGATCGCGGCAGGCTATGGGTATGGACTGGTGAGCAATCGGTGGCAGTCAGGTTCCAGTACGATGCTTATATAATAGATCCGGATTCGCAGGCCATTTACATGACCGACAACCTGACTGTGGGACAAACCATGACGCACATGTCGGCTCGTCGGATGCTGACCGCTGATCGCACAACATTGTCTTCGCCAACCAGTACAGCTTCATTGACGGTGGATGGGGTTCTTCTGGATACTTCCATTTCCAATCCCAACTCAGTTTACGTAAACGGTGTGTATGTAGGTTCGTACCTAGGAACCATAACGACTAGCGGGAGCTAATATGAAACTCTACCTAACCTGGCTGGCCTTATTGTCTTGTGTAGTCTCTTCGGCGCAGAGTGTGAACTACTCGAACACTACTCCGCCCGCGCCAGCCGGGGCCAATAACGTCATATGGCAGCACGACACCAGCACACCGGCAAACATCTCCGCGTACGTACAGCTGCCTATGTTAACAGGGACCGGAGCTCCGGCGCTGCCATGCTCGCGGACGGCGAATGCACTCTATTTCTATACCGACACTACCGGGTTGAACTTGTATCAATGCGCGTTGCGTGCAGGCTCTTATGCGTGGATTACGCCAGGCGCAGGTAGCGTTGGAGCCAGGGGCGCGACCGGCTCAGCAGGTCCACAAGGCCCACAAGGTCCACAGGGCACTCCTGGTGTTGTAGGCGCTGGTCCAGCGGGCCCTGCTGGACCAGCCGGCATATCCAGTCTCCCCGGTGTAACTCCAGACGGCAGCAATGGCGCGACTGCTGTAGGAGCGATTACAGCCGGGACACAAGTTAAAGCCCCGAAGTATTGCATAGGAACCTCATGTGTTACTGCGTGGTCACCTCCTCCGCAGACGCCTCACTGGACAGCACAGTTGCAGGCCGTCAAGCTGGGCAGCACTCCGGTTCAGGCTCGAGTGTGCGTGATTGGACCGTCGACTTCATACGGAGCCCATTCAGATCCGCTCGAGTTGAACGATCCGCAGAGTTCGTGGGTAGGGCAAGCCGCTATCAACTTCAACCTGAATTACGGCATTCCTGCGTCCTGGGACAGCATGTTTGGGTGTGGCGCAGGTGCAGGCGGTCGTTACACTCCTAACTTCAGCAATTCTGATTCCCGGCTTGTAATAGGATCGTCGTGGCAATTCGATCTGAACACTATATCTTTGGGCGACAGTACCTATACCAACAACTTTCAGGTTACTGGCTCCATTTCTCTTGCTACAGCTTGGGGTTCTGGTACGACCTATACGACTGGGAATGTGGTGAGTTATGGAGGACAGAACTGGACCGCTGTGAGTCCGGTGCTTGGAACAGCGCCGATCGCTCCCGCATGGACCAGTAACGCGTTTCAAACTAATGAGAAAGTGATCCAGGCGACTTCAGGGGCTGTTGCTTATATAGGAGAAACCCTTCCAACCAGTTCGATTCTGACCATTATGGGCCCAATGACGGGGGCCGCAAACTCAAGCAACAACTGGGTCGGACAGGTAAGCGGAGCTGTGTTTACTCCAACCACGCTTCCGGTCATTATGACAACGTCAATGTCGTGGACGCCTATCCAGACTCTAGGTATACCGAGTATTGTCGACACCTTCAGGGTCTTCTATGCGAAATCCGCTAACTACGGAACAGTAAATGTAAGTATCGACGGAGGAGCTGCCACCACGCTGAACGAAGCTGGCACTTCTGGAGTAGGGACACAGATTATCACGGTGCCAGCTCCAACCAGTTGGGTGGCTTCGCACGCATACTCGCTCAATGACACTATCGAGGACATCAACTACCATACGCAGGAAGTAACCACAGCGGGAACCTCTGGCACGACCCTGCCTATCTTTAGTACGGCCGGAACTACGGAAGTTGATGGTAGCGCTATCTGGACGGACGAAGGAATAACTCCCCACACTCTCAACATTACTCCTGTCAGCGGCGAAGTTCATGTCATTGGTTGGGACGCGTACGACTCAACGAAGAGTCATGTGATCTTTGAGCATGCTGGCGCAGGTTCGGAGAACTCTGGTGAGGCGGACAACACTACAACGGGGTTTGGTGGTGGGCAAGCTGCTATCTATGCGGCAATCGGGTGCGATCTGTCAATTATCGACAGCGCTCTAGGAGAAAATGATAGTACGGACGGCCGTATGCCAGGCGGATCCGCCTCTCTGTTCACAGCGTCCATGCAAGGACTTATCAACGCAGTCCAAAGCGCAGGAAGCGATGTGATTCTGATGGCTCCGTGGAAGGGGCCGACTACAACCTGGACTACCGCAAACACGACAACGCTATATGCTGCAGACAAAGCGCTTGTAGCAGCAAACACCAATGCGAATTCGAATCAGGCACCGCTTCCATTCGTCGATCAGTATTCGCAGGTGCTCAACTACAACTGGGGTTTGGCAAACGGCATGTACGCGGCGTTTGACAACCTCCACCCTAGCGCGATGATGCAAACGATCGTGGCGAATGACATCATGTCTGCTATGGCCGTTAGATCGGGGTCGGGTTTCAATCTGTCGTCAGGTGCGTCGGGAGCAGCCGGGCTTGCTACAGGACTGGCGCTGCCTTATGCTCATTACTCTGGCAATTACACACTTCAATCCACAGACGCAATGGTAGCACTGACTACCAACAATAGCGTGGTCACCCTGCCTAATCTGGGAACGAATCCAGTTGGGCCTATCTTCATATGGGCCGATACAACATCTGGCACCAACACCTTTGTAGGAGGCACGGGCACCTACCTGTACAACATGCCGCCTTCAGGAATAACAAGCAACCAAGTGGCAATCATGTACTACGAGTGGTCCACTTCAACCAGCCATGCCAACTGGATATGTTACGGTATTCTACCCAATCCTGCTGCTGTTGCCAATTCCGCTACTCAGCTCGGGTTGACTCATATCGGCACCTCTGGAAACTATACCGTTCTGTCGACAGACTCTATTGTGTTTCTGACTTCACCTGGGACACTTACCCTGCCGAATATGGAAAGTATGTTCGGACCTCTATTTGTTGTGAATGAAAGTGGAACCACAACCATCGCTTATGGGACGGGAGCCAGTGCTGGATCCTACATGATTTCCTCTATAGGGCCTGGACAGACAGCGCTTTTGTACTTCAGCTCTATAACTAACACGTGGTCGAGTGTGGGCATGATGTTAACTGCCTCGTCTGGCGGAGGGGCTACTTCGCTGAACTTGAGCCACATAGTCGTCTCGGGTCCATATGCTTTGTTGTCTACGGATTCGATAGTCAATATGATAGCGATATCTACCCTCACCCTGAATGTAATGGGCGCTACCACGCAAGGACCAGTTGTTGTATTGAACTCTTCTGCGGGCAACGTGACCATCGCTGCCGGTACAGCGCCGAGCGTGCCGATACTATACAATATGCCGCCTTCGAACATTGTTCCGGCTGGAGATTCAATCTTACTGTATTACAGCCCGGTGTCTGGTGGTTCTTGGACAAGCTTGGGGCTTATACCGCCTGGTGAGTCGTCGTCGTTTGCAAACATAACGTTGACCGGAAACACGACAGCAGCTGCTTTGAATGTAAGCGGCAATACTGGTCTTGGAGAGACCACAGTCCCTGCAGCTGGGCATGTACTTGAGGTGCAGTCGTTTTCAAATGGGTCGTCTCCAGTGTATGTTAAGAACTCTAATGGTACCCAACCCTTAACATCCCTCTACCAAAACTCAAGTGGCAATGCCATACTTTACTTGTATAACTCAACCGGTGCAACGGGTGTTCAGCTGAGCACAAACCCTGGAACATCTACCTACTTTAATGGTGGTAGTGACATCTTGTTTGGCACTGCTACGGATTGCGGGGTCACTGTTTGCATAACCGGGGACCTCGTGGGTACCGGAATCATCAAAGCGGCTAACTTCACTTTGGCTTCGTGCACCACCCTTGGGCTTGCCACTACAACTCCAGCTGGTGTCTTGGGTTGCGAGGGTACAGCAACAGCGTTACAGGGCGGCACAGGAATCAACACATCGGCCTCGACTGGCTATCCTGTAATTGCGTCTGGTGCTTGGAGCGTGGGGACAGCCCTAGCTACATTCGATGCCTTATACCAGTCGGTGGCCACGACGGCGGGTGATCAGCTTGTTGGAGGTGCTTCTGGTATTCCAATCCGTGTCCCCATTGGCGTAAACACTTACGTGTGGACTTCCAATGGAACAACCGGAGGCTGGGCAGCTAGTTTGGTATCAAGTGTGTTCGGCCGGACTGGCGCTGTTGTAGCTGCTGCGAACGATTACAGCTTTGCTCAGATCAGTGGCAGCCTTGCCCACTCACAGTTACCTACTCTATTGAGTGCCGATATCCCCAACAATGCGGCTAACATTACCGGTACCGTCGGTGGGATACCGATGGCATTGATTTCAGGTAACACCGACATTGGATCGGCCACATCTTGGGCTGCTCTTGTAGGAGGTACCAACACAGCTTGTTGCGATAACGCAATGGGTAGTCTTGCAACAGGAGCCACTGCGAACACAGCTTATGGGCATGGGTCTTTAAGCGGGATTACTACACAAAGCAGCAACACTGCAGTTGGATTCAATTCAGGACTATACATCACTGGAGGTAGTACATCAAACACAGGTAGCATCCAAAGTACATTCGTTGGTGCCGGAGTAGGGCCATTAACAGCAGCAGATACAAACACTGATGTCTTGGGATATCTAACGTATGGAGCAGGATCAAACACCCTTGTTGCTGGAAATACGTCAATAACAGACGCTTGTTTAGGTTGCTCTGGCAATCTGACTCCACACTCCAAGGTGCATGCCAATGGGTACGAGGATAGCTCCGCTGGCTTCTTGGCTACCGCGATGTCTGCTCAGACAACGGCAACTCCGACACCGATCACAAACATGACCTGGACTCTTGTGGCAAGCAAGCACTACGAACTGATCTGCCACGTTCCAGTAACCTTTGCCGCATCAGCAACCGTGGCATTTCAGTTCGCAGGCCCGGCAACAGCAACGTCTTACTCTCTCGAAGCCAAGGGGGCTATCGGAGCTTCAGCAGCGTTTGATAGCATGGCGGTATACGGACAGACCGTGTGGGCTACTTCAACTGGAGCGTCAGGAGCACCTGGAGCTCTGACCGAAATGATTGAAGTAGACGCCGGAATCCAGAACGGGACAACTGCAGGAGCTCTGACCTTGGGCACAATCGCCAACGGGACAAACTCTATAACCGTGGGTGCAAACGCGGAGTGCTCACTCACCCAGTTGAACTAGAAGAGTCCAATGGCAACTCAACCACTATACCTCAACCCGCAGATATACAATTCGACTACCTACGCTGATCAGTTGTCCATACAGCTGGGACTGTTTCAAGACCGTCTGCCTGGTGAAAACGCAGGCACCTTCTTAGACAGATTGTACGCAGCTGCTTATTCGCGCCGGGATCACACGCTAGAAGGTGTGGTTAACGACATGGTTTATAGGCTGGGATTGAACATACAGGCAGGGGTCATGATCACCTCGCCGGACCCATCAACGGTGATTACTGTGATGGCCGGCCAGCTCACAGTAGGATCGGTCACTATACCCACAGTGGAGATAGACCCGGATGACTTCTGGTCGTGGAGGAACATCAGTGATGTAGTAGCCGATATCAACTCGAAGACAGGCAGCGTAGCTGTATTGCAAATGCCTGATGCATTTGCAATACAATTGGTTCCTCAATCCAGTCTTGGGTGCTCAGTGGCAGAGCCAGTTACGGGAATCAATGTGAAGCTGTCCAAGACTGGGATAATAGTAGGTACCGAGCTGTTCAGCGTGCCGGTTGGACTGTACACGTTGACTCAGGACGGCTCTCTTGTGTTCGCAGCAGCTCCTCCTCAAGGGACTACAATCTCTTATATCTACAATCTGTCTCCGTTCTACTTAACCTGCTCGGAGGTTGGCGTGATCAATTTGATGGATCCGGCCCTGCAGACTACTGCATTATGCCCAGACGGATCCCTGGTGCACCAGGTACAAGAGTTCGTCCAACAGATCTTGACTCAGGATCCGTGCTACTGGGGCTCGTAACAGTATGATTCTATGTGCTAGTGGATTCGATACGAGGTGTAAGTGCTAGGCTTCTTCCTCGACGCGCAGCTAACCCGGCCAATATCTCCTGCCAGTCCAAAGCGGTTCCTATCTCCGCTAGCTGGACTTGTTAAGTCGAGTACTGTGTACTTGGGTGATCCTTATTCGGCTACGGTGTTGACAGCAGCTTCTATAGGAGCGACTGTTCTGAACTTGGACGACACGTCAGAGTTCTTGGCATCAGGAGGGGCTGTAGTAGGGACTCAGGCTATATCCTATACAGGCATATCCGGTCTTACCTTGACCGGTGTCACTGGAGTCACGATCGCCATTACGGCCAACTCCACAATCGTTCCCAACAAGGAATGGAAGTCTGGCGGGCAGGTATCAGTCATGCCCATTGGCAGCGATATCAGCGTTTTGAGTGTGTCCTTGCAGTATGGAGGCGGAGGGTGGACGTTTCCTGGTATGCCATTAGTCATGAGCTGGTCGAGCTTGTTGTTAAGCAAGCTGTCTACTGGCCAGTCTATGGCTATAGGAATTAAGCTTTATGTCCCGTCAGGGTCACAGGAGGAGTTTACAAGCTGGGGGTTGTTGGTGAGCCCTATGTATCCGAAAGTTGCTGGATTCGGCGGTAGTATTACGACTGCCGATATTGGCGACTCAGCGTCTATGTGCGGATATGTGAACCGGCATGATCAGATGCTGCCCCAGTACGTGCGCTTGCTGCCTTCCAGCAGAGACGTCTCATCGGCCCCGGCCGGATTCACGATAGGAAAGTATTGCTGGAGAGACGACACGGAGATAAATGCTCAATCCATAGTACCTACCAATTGGAACATAGACCCGAGCATACTTGGTAACGAGAAGTTCATTCCAGGTATCGGCTGTGGAGACGATCTCGAGCCACTGGGATTCGTTCAGCAGAACAACTCAATCTACCTGCAGATCAATAGGGGGTTCTACTACACAGGAGTGAAAGGGTACTACCTGCCAGGTACACCTCAGCTAGACATCCTCAATGCCTTGGGCACTCAGTTGCCTCTTAGCAAGACTCCGCAGCCTATCTTACCGATATTCGTAGGGACGTATTCGCTGGATTCCCAAGGCTTCTACGAGAAAGCCATCGAATACAGGTATGAGACCGCTATGGCTGTAACTAGAGGGATAGGCCTACCAGAGTACTACTACACCCTGAATCGTTCGGCCAACACCATTACTTTGAACGCGCCGCTGCCTTTGTTAGCGTCTTACTTGGGAGTTATAAGCGGTAATGCGACGGATTACTTCAACCTGCCCATATACCCGGTGGACAACGTTAGCAGTGTGTATGTACAGCGCTCTGATGGAACCCATGTAGTAGGAGTGAACTGGACTCTGAATAAGGCTGACGGAACTATTGCCGTTACCAATCCTAGCGGGACAGGGCCGTCGATAGCGTCAACATTTACTGGAGAGATGGTCGTAGCCGATTGTGTACCTGCTTTGGCAGTGTTGTACGATACTGGGGAGACTGAGTCTTTGGTGTTGAGTGGCTTGGATCTAAACCCAGCCTTCGCGGGAATATCAAGCGGGTACGTGTACCTGCAGCAGAGCCGGCAGAATGTAGGCAGCTTGGTACTCAGCTGCGATAAGCCTATCATCAACGTACCGGCCACATATGTGTCCATTATCGACCTAGTGGCCTACGGTCCGGTGTACTTCAACGGAGACTATGCGTTGCTGCAAGTCACGGCTTATTCCAAGGTGTCAGGCGAGGTAGTGCAAGGAGCGGAACTGGAAGTCAACATAAGTGATCCTGACTTCCTCGGTACACCATGGGCCGGTACGCTGAACGGTATTGATCCAACAGTTGAGACGGTGACTGTGACCACCGGGGCTGACGGATCGGCCAACCTGGTCTATCGTCCAGAGAAGGATTATGGATTCTATATTCCTCCAGTAACTGCATCGGGTGGTCTAGCAGGACTGGCCACGACAATAGTTACCAACGATACAGTTGTGTTGCCAGAGCCGGTAGCTATTTCTCAGGTTAGGCCGATAGCGGAAGGAACGTGGCAGGTAACGCTCTATACAATCTACAACAACAATCCAGTGTTCGGAATGGTAGGAGCTGGGATAGGTCAGGTTCCGTGGGTGGCAACTGTTAGCCCAAACGGACCAGGAACAGTTGGCTATAAGACCAATGGGGAGATAGAGCCCATCGTGGTAGGTACCAATATCCTCTATCCATCCCAGGCCCAGGACGCAGCAGGGCGCAATTACGACGACGTGTTGTTTGACGGTAACGTAGTCAGGCTAGTGTACCCACAGACTCTCTCGACCGGCGCAACTGTGGGAGCATACTTTGTGACCCTTGTTCAGAGAGTACTTCTACGTATGCAAGCTGTTGGTTCTAACGTGGAGTCGAACTCTATTCTTATCCAGATGGGCATGCAGCCGGTCATCTACGACAACATATGGCTGATCTTGGACGATGCTATTAACGGTATCCTTGATCAGTATAGGTTGGGGCTCTCTGGGTCGACATCTGGGATCGTTACAAGTCCTCCACCACCAGGTGGTGGGTTTGGAGTAGGCGGATTCGGAGAGTCTCCGTTTGGAACATAGGAGCGAGTGACATGAACAAGTTATGGGTTATCGTCTTACTGATAGTCTTGTCGGGGGTGGCTTCAGCTCAGACCACGACTCCCAATATAGGCCTGACTCAGATTCCACACAACTTCCCAGCAGGTTGGGATTCACTCTACAACTCTTCGATGGGGACAATCGATACGGTTGTGGGGCAATTGCAGAGCTCTTATCAGGGTAGTTGGTCGTCTTCGACCACCTACGCCAAAGGGCAGATGGTTCAATACAGCAATGCTTTGTACCAGTCCACGATAAACAGCAATACGAATAACGTACCTGGGTCGACCCAATGGACCTTGGTGCTATCGTTGGCTTCGGTTGCAACAGCGTTATCAGGATCAGCGAATGATTCGACCGCAAGAACATCGGCTTCCGCAGCTCAGACGACTGCTAACACTGCGGCCTCAAGCACTGCTGCTGAGACAACTCGTGCCACGGCGGCCGAGGCTACCAAGCAACCATTATTGGCAACTTCCTCGACTGTGCCAGTCTCTTGCACAAGTGGGCAGCTGTGGACCAACCCCTCCCCAACCGGGGTAAACAATGTCGGGGCGGTGTGCTATTCGAATGTCTGGTACTACTTACAGACGATCATGAGTGGCACTCCAAACACGCCAATCGTTGATTCAGGTACGCCAACTTCTACCTATCCGGCCTACGTGGCTGGCTCGACTGACGGAAATGGATACATCAATCTAAACCTGTCTGCTGCACCAACGGCCGGGGTTGGGTTGCTAACAGTCCAGTTTAGTATGACTTACCCAAGCATACCAAACTGCTCACTCCGTCCGGCGAACCTAGTGACAGCAGAGTTGGTAGGAACAGCACAGCCTTTCATATCCCAGAACAGTCAAACGACTTCGCAATTCGTGATCTATAACAACTCCACGGTCATCTCTACTGGAGTGACCTACGAGTGGGGTTATTCATGTCACTTGTAAGAGCGTCTCTAGCCGTCTTCGATGCCGTATTGCTGTCCCTAGTAGGGATAGGCCAAACTGTATCCAGCCCAGGTACAGTAATGGTTCCAGGGACGGTTTGGAGTGTAGGTGTGTACTCCTCGTCGATAACTCTGTCGCCGCCTCCAGGTCATTACACTACGGCACAGACAGTAAGTATCTCAGGACCAGGTGGGACAACTTGTTTCTATACAACGGATGGAAGTTCTCCGAATATAGCCTCTGTACCATACACAGCTCCGTTCCTGATCAGTGCTAGTAAGGTTGTGACTGTGGAATGTGCGCAGCTCATCGTGTCTTATACGAACGGACCTTCAGCAAGTTCGGACTGGAAGTGTCTTACCGAGACCGGTGGGACTTACGGATCCTTGGTTTGCCCATCTAGTGGTGGAGTGGCTGGGACTATATCCAACGCAACGATGACCTTCGGCTCGCAGGCTGTATTAACAGCATCGACTACCATGTCGTCTCCGATAGAGAATCAGATCCTCTTTGTCTATACGAACACAGGCGCAGGAGGTCTAGCGACAATGCTGGCCGAGGATAAGATCTTCGCTCCGTCGCAAGGATCCAGCTACATTGCGAACAACGAAGTCGACATGAACCTGAACGATACAACACAATCTCCGGACCGATATCACGGTTTTGGGCTTCAGTGTAATCAGCAGCCTGGTAATGATCAATGGCAAATCAGCGATCAACAAGGATCGTGGCACAGCACCGGCATTACCGATAGCTGTCCCATAGCGGCGAATCAGTATATCGAGATTCGTTATAGCGGCCACTGGACTCAACCTGATACTGGTTGTGGTGGGTACGGTTGTGACAACTACGATATTCTGACTGTGTGTCCGGGAACGGTCACCGGAGGAGTATTCACAAGCACAAGCTGCACCGACCATGCTCTTAGTGCAGTCTATGAGAGCTATACTGAACCTACCTGGGCGGCAGTGGTGGAGCTAAACGAGCAGATCGACCTTACTAACATCACGCAGTCCGGTGCGAACCCTACGACGGCGGCTAGGTCTATCCTTCAGGAGAACATCGCAGCCGGAGTGTACTCAACCTTTGTGAAGACAACCGGGACTTATACCATTCCGTAAATGGAGGCTTACAATGAGATGTATCTTTGCCTTGATCTTGTGTATCAGTACGGCGGCTAACGCGGTAACTATCGAAGGGTGGATTTCCGACTCCCGATGCGGGGCTACACATGCCGGTACAGGGATGGCTTGTGCCAAGAAGTGCATCTCAGGCGGCGCGCTGCCAGTCTTTGTAGATACAGAGAAGAGAGTGTGGGCTATCGACAATCCATTTGCCATTCAGGAGTTCTACGGAAGCCACGTTAACGTCACAGCGACTATTAATGTGACCAATAAGAGCATGCACATCGACACCATTGTTGAAGCGGACCCAAACGAGAAGAGTATCAAGAATCCGGTTCGCTGACGAATTGAGGTATTATGGTACTACCTAGCGTACTATCGATGGTGCCACCAGCAGGCAGGATGGCATTGGTCATTACCACCGTCTACGCTGTGATGCAGGGGCTAAAGAAGATACCGGTATTCACCAGCTTTCTCAATGGGTGGAAGGCAGTGGTATTCAACATCGTCTTTACTGCGGCTGGTTTGCTGGCCACAGTTCCTGCCGATCAGATCTACACGGTGAATACGCTTCTGTTGTTGTTGGTGACAGGAGCTGGTGCTGCTGGTGTTCACGGCACAGTGAAGTCTCTATCAGCACCTACTGTGTTGGTAATTATACCCCCATCTTCACAAGTGGTGAGCACTCCTGCCACTTTGGTGCCGGATGATCCGGCTGCGATACCAGTCCAGCCCAATAAGTGAGGTACACATGGCTAACCCTAGCAGATCAGCGTTCATCTACCAAATCACCAATTTAGTGAGGCTAGAGTAAAGCAGTGGGCTGGCTATACTTCGGAATATCGTTCATGGGTTGCTAGGAAAGCAACCTGTAAGCGATGGGGTACTGATTTCGAAGAACCTAAACCAGACATGCGCTTGACAGTGCAGGAGGTCTGCGATGGCGAATAGTTCACGATACAGAGTAGTTCAGTTCATCGGAGCAAGGATCCTGGAAGAGCGGGAGCTGATGAAAGTGCAGGCGATATCCAGAGGTGTGGACAGCAGCGGTAATAAGGTGACTTACGATCTCGATCAGATCTATCGTCCTGGAGCCGTCCAGAACATAACCATGACCATCGCTGGGCTAACGGTATCGTTTGCTCCCACCGATACCTCCTTGCCTATGGCTGTGTTCGTGCGTGGCAGGTGGGAGTCGCTGCTGAGCGGAGATCTATCATCTATCACTCTAAGTGGATCACAGACTACGATCTACCTTAACTACGCCATAACCATAATCACGTCGGTTCAGGACCCAACTCTGGTAGATTCGGGCACTGGTCAGCCTACGGCTGAGATGGGCGAGCTGGATATAGTTATAGGCCCGGTCGACACTTCTGGGGTGGCTCTGGACGCAGGCACTCAGCTTGAGAAGAATACTGTTCCGATAGTGATGTTCCAGTTCACCAACAGTGGATCGTTGTTGACTCCAGTGCTTCTGGACAATGTCAAGCCTCAAGCGCTAGGTACTCTGGGCATATCAGGCATGGTGCAACCGACTACGGCTACTTGCGCCGGCGTGGTTGTAGCCACCGATGATCCTCGTATGACTGATTTGAGGAATCCGAATCTATTGAGTGTTGACGACGCATCAGTAAGAACTCCTATAGCTGTATACGGAACCAACGCAGATGGAAGCAACAAGTACGACCTAACAGTGGATCCTGGTGGAATATCCGCCGATAAGATCATCTGGCAGGAAGTGACAGAGCGGGTATCTGATGCTTTAGCTTGGATCAAAGCACAGTATGCAGGCATACTCGCGTCACTGGCTTCGCACATCGGAGTACCTCTCGGGTCGTCGGCTACGCATCCGTATCCAACCGCAGCACAAGTAGGAGCGGCACCAGCATCTCACGTCAACTTGGACTTGTCCTACGTTGGCCTGTCTCATCCACCAAGAACAACCGCGAACTCTGGAGGCTTTCAAACGATCCGTGCGCCTGGCGCTTCGGCAGCAGCTATGGATCCAGCCTTCGGTGTGCTAATGAGCAGCGTCCTCCAGTCTGGGCTTATGCACAATGGAGATGTATACAGTCTATTGTCCAACTCTCAAGTAGCATGGCCAACTGGGGCTGACTACGACGGAGCAGAGCCCACAACTTATCTGGGGTTGATGAGTGCTATAGCGTTTGTATTGGCGACTCATGTCAACAAGATCAGTCACAATAACCCTCACGGTCTTACGGCGTTCGATTTAGGATTCACATCCGGCAACAACAGCCACGGTTACTGGACGCGAGACCCCTCCGGCTGCATACGCCAGTGGGGAGTTGTTGGAGAAACCGCATCCGGGACTTCGATTCCCTTCCCCATAAGCTTTACGAGCCAGGTATCTATCTCGGTGCAGGTAACAGAGAACTTTGCTCTCGGCAACGATGGGAACAGCCGCTATTTGAGCGGCAATTCCATTCTTGTCACCGGATTCAGCCTAGGCGTCAGTAACACAGGCAGCTCAGCCTTCAATTGGCTTGCAATCGGATTCTAGGTTTGGAGGTATATGCCATCCGGAGTCGTAAACTTCTACTACTCGAATACACTACCGGCTAGATCGGTGGCTATAGCGCAGGTCAGTGTTCCTGTGTTAACGCCGGCGAAGCTGACGGATATCAACAACATCGTCTATGAGGCCGGGGCATTGGGAGTGTGGAAGGCGACGACCAGTCAGAGTTCTCCTCCGGACTTCCTGGCTCCTGATTTGAATGTGCCAATACAGATATCGGCTAGCACTTCCTGCTTTGTTGGCAATCAGTTCTTCGAGCTGACCAATATAACAGCAGCCGATGGGATCACACCGTTGTTCTATCAGCATCAGTTGCCAGCCACTGCAAGCAGCGTGCAGGTGTTGGATCTGGGCGACAATGTAGTTACAGCGCCTATGCGCTTGGCTGCCGGGAATCTACTGTATCACAGTTTCGACGGAGGGCCTTATAGAGTTCAATATGTCGATGTGAACGGGTCCTTGATCCAGGTGGTACTGAGTTACGCTCGCACGATGCAGCCTACGGAGTATGCTTCAGCTGTAGGTTCATACACTATAGTCGGGAGTCTACTGACTCTGCCTGACCCAGGCACATACTGGTTCCGGTTCACACAGTTGAATGGGTATCAGGTTATGCCCATGTACAGCTATCTGCCCAATACCCCATGGTATCCGCGCGTTCGGTTCGGGCTGCTTCCTCCGCCCCCAGAGTGGGCTTCTCAGACATTCATTCCGTACGCTCCCTGGCTATTGGGAACATATGTGTCCGGGACAGTGTTGGATACACACATGATCCAGTTCGAGCGGCAGAACATATACAACGATCCTTCTCACCTGCCGGACATCTTGATCTTCGATCAGTCCGGGGCCATAAAGTACGCCCTCGATGGGTATGTACAGACAGTCTCGTCGACGTTGGATGACCCTCCATTCCTGAAAGGAACGGTGTACAACTGGCAGAGGGGGCAGATATCGTCTTTGGATCCCACCTACTCCAGGGTAGATGTATCCGTGGAACTGGATCCAACCGATGTCGTCTGGGGGTTCTATGCTTACGGTGAGCCTGACTTCATATACACCGACTTCGATCTGAATCCAGTGACCAATCCCATGGCCAAGAACACAGTGTTGAGTATGTATGTCAAGTACACAGAAGGGACGCCAGGGAAGTTCATATATCACCAGCTGCTGGATTCCACAGGGACTCCAATAGCAGGACAGACCAACGATCCTAATCCGGGGTTGGGAAGTCCGGTAGTCTTCGCTCAGATCATGATCGGCTCTTCAGTAAGTGAAGTAGACTTTACGTTCACTGACGCAAGAGTACGAGGAGGGGGATTGTCCCCGCAGTATCAGAGCATCCCTCAGGCGGTGAACTTCTGGGATATAGGTTATTGGGACGGCCGGCCCTATCCAATTGCCGGTGCAGTGGCCGTGTACTTGCCCTATACCCTTCTGAACTCTCTATCTCGATCAGACATAGAGGGCAGAATCAACGCAGCAATGCCAATGGGAGCCCTTTCTATTGTGAGGTTTATCGATGCCAACGGTCAAGAGTGGGTCTAGGGTAAGGCTGACTGAAGAGGAAAGAGCGAGGCGCAAGA
>Ga0182030_10001928_pt1 | contig 43561 bp, 43 predicted proteins | sample 812S3MmetaG_FD_121299 | JGI IMG/M metagenome (GOLD analysis project Ga0182030, IMG submission 121299) | Permafrost microbial communities from Stordalen Mire, Sweden - 812S3M metaG (Illumina Assembly) | ecosystem: Environmental > Terrestrial > Soil > Wetlands > Permafrost | place: Sweden... | reverse complement strand
GCGCAAACTGCTGTGGTATCTCACCGCCAACAAAGTTGCGCCCCAGTGGAAGAACCCGCCGGGTTACGCATCGCTCAAAGCATCGGTCGCGTTGATGCGCGGCGCGGCGACGGCGTTCGATCGCGCGTCGAGTCTCGAGCAGTGCATCGAGCGCGGCATCGTGTTCGCGGGGAACCCCGCGACGGTCTACAAACAGATCGCCAAGCACCACGCGCACGTCGGCGGTTACGGACATCTGTTGATGATGGGCCAAGCGGGTTTCCTCGAACACGACGAAACCGTGCGCGGTATGACCAACTTTGCCAACGAGGTCTACCCGCGCTTGAAGGAACTATTGATTACCGCATGAGCAGCAAGACGTTCAAGATCGCGACGATTCCCGGCGACGGCATCGGGAACGAGGTCGTTCCCGAAGGCATCCGGGTCGTCGATGCGGCCGCCAAGCGATTCGGCTTGCGCTTCGAGTGGGAGCATTTTCCGTGGAGCTGCGAGTTCTACCGCGCGACCGGAGCGATGATGCCGCCCGACGGCCTCGCACAGATCCGCAACCACGATGCGATTTTTCTCGGCGCGGTCGGCTTTCCGGGCGTTCCCGACCATATCTCGCTGTGGGGACTGCTGATCCCGATCCGGCGGCAATTTCAGCAGTACGCGAACGTGCGGCCGGTGCGGCTAATGCCCGGCATCGCTTCACCGCTTGCGAACCGCAACACCGGCGACATCGACATGATCATCGTGCGCGAGAACAGCGAGGGTGAGTACTCCTCGGTCGGCGGACGTTTCGCCGAGGGCACGCCGGATGAGATCGTCTTCCAAGAAACGATCTTCACGCGGCGCGGCGTGGACCGCATCCTCAAGTACGCTTATGAGTACGCGCGCAACCGCCCTAAGCGTCACCTCACGTCGGCGACGAAATCCAACGGCATCACGATCACGATGCCCTACTGGGACGAACGCGTCAAACTGATGTCCGAACAGTACCCCGACGTGCGCACCGATCAGTACCACGTCGACATCCTGACCGCGAACTTCGTGCTGCATCCCGATTGGTTCGATGTCGTGGTCGGCTCGAACTTATTCGGCGACATTCTCTCCGACCTCGGTCCGGCCGTCGTCGGAACGATCGGCATAGCGCCATCTTCGAACCTCAATCCCGAGCGCGAATTCCCCTCGATGTTCGAGCCGGTGCACGGTTCGGCGCCCGATATCGCGGGCAAAGGCATCGCCAACCCGATCGGCCAGATCTGGTCGGGCGCGATGATGCTCGATCATCTCGGCTTTCCCGAAGCCGGCGCGGCGATCGTCAGCGCGATCGAAACGGTGCTCTTGAAGGGTCCGCGCACGCGCGACATCGGCGGAACGGCGAACACCGCCGACGTCGGCAAAGCGATCGCCGAGGCCGTCGCCAAGGGCTGACGGAAATTGGGAAAGAGGCTGGTATGAACGACGCATCTATTCATCAGTCGATTGAGGCGCTGGTTGCCGAGGAGCACGAGCTATGGAAGCGCGGTGAGGGCGGCGGGCTCGATCCGGCGGGGCGCGCGCGGCTGGCGGAGATCACGGTGCAGCTCGACCGCTTTTACGATTTGCTGCACCAGCGCCAAGGGCTGCGCGACGCCGGTTCCAATCCGGACCGGGCGAAGATGCGCGATGCGAAGACCGTCGAGGGTTACGTGGAATAACCGCGCGCGCTGCGCCACCAGGCCAGCGTACGCGTGATTCCCTCCCGCAGGGGCGTCGCCGGTTCCCAGCCGAGCAGTGCGCGGGCGCGCGCGATGTCGGGTTTACGCCGCGCCGGATCGTCCGGCGGCAGCGGCCGGTGCTCGACGTGGAACGCAACGCCGGCGGCTTCGGCGATGATCGCGGCGGCGGCGGCGATCGTCGTTTCCTCGGGGTTACCGATATTGACGATCGCTCCGCGCGCCTCGGGGTGCGCCGCCAGGCGCACGATCCCCTCGACGAGATCGTCGACGTAGGTGAACGAGCGCGTCTGATTGCCGTCGCCGTACACCGTCAGCGGTTTTCCGGCCAGGGCTTGGGCGAAGAAGTTCGGCACGGCGCGGCCGTCGTTTTCGGCCATGCGCGGACCGTACGTGTTGAAGATGCGCACGATGCGCGCATCGAGCGGTCCTTTGCGCAGGCGCGTCGTGATCAGCGCTTCGCCGAAGCGCTTCGCCTCGTCGTAGCACGCGCGCTCGCCGACCGGGTTGACGTTGCCCCAGTACGATTCCGGTTGCGGATGGACGTGCGGGTCACCGTACACCTCCGACGTCGATGCGAAGAGCAGACGTGCACCGTGGCGTTCGGCGAGATCGCAGGCGTGGCCGGTGCCGGCGCTGTTCACGGCCAGCGTCTCGAGCGCGAGCCGGGTGTAATCGACCAGGCTCGCGGGCGACGAAAAGTGCAGCACGAGATCGACCTGGCCCCGTACGGGCAACGGCATGGCGGCGTCGGCGCGCACGAACGTCAAGCGCGGGTTTTCGCTCGCGTCGTCGAGGTTGCGCAACGATCCCGTGCAGAGGTTGTCGATCGCGACGACCTCGTGACCATCGCGCAGGTAGCGTTCGACGAGGTGCGAGCCGACGAAGCCCGCGCCGCCGGTAATGACGACCCTCATTTGTTTTCCATCAGGCGGCGCGTCAAGTACGTGAACTCGAGCGCGGTCGTGAACGACGTCTCCTTCGCATTGGCACCGGCGCCGTGGCCGCCTTCGGTAACTTCGTAGAACAGATACGGGATGTGCATCGCCGCGAGCTTGGCGGCAAACTTGCGCGCGTGCTGCGGGCCGACCCGGTCGTCCTTCGTCGTCGTCCAGATCAAGGGCTCGGGATAGTGCACGCCGGCTTTGAGGTTGTTGTAGGGCGAAATCGCGGCCAGAAACGCTCGCTCGCGCGGAACCGAGACGCTGCCGTATTCGGCGACCCATGATGCGCCCGCGGCGATCTTTTCGTAGCGCAGCATGTCGAGCAGCGGGACCTCGATGTCGACCGCACCGTAGAGTTCCGGGTGCTGCGTGAACTCGACGCCCATCAGCAGGCCGCCGTTCGAGCCGCCCATGATCCCTAGGCGCTGCGGCCGCGTGATCTTGCGCGCGATCAGAGCGCGCGCGACGGCGGCGAAATCGTCGTAGATGCGCTGCCGGTGCGTCTTGAGGCCGGCATCGTGCCAGGCCGGCCCGGACTCGCCGCCGCCGCGGATGTTGGCCAACACGAATACGCCGCCGCGCGCGTACCAGAGGCGACCGAAGATGCTGCTGTAGAACGGTGTCTGCGAAACCCCGAAGCCGCCGTAGGCGTTGATGATCGTCGGCGCGTCACCGTCGTACGCGAGGTTCTTCGGGCGCACGATGAAGTACGGGATGCGCGTCCCGTCCTTCGAGGTGGCTTCGTTTTGCTCGACGACGTCGTGCGAGGCATCGAAGAGCGCCGGCCGCGATTTTACCGTTCGCACCGTCGCATCGATGGTGTCGAGCTGCAGCAGCGTGGTCGGCGTGAGGAAGCTCGTGATGCTGACGTAGGCGGTGCTGCCGCGGTCGTTCGCGCTGACGAGCTCCACCGTCGCATAGTCGGGCACGGCGAGCGCGCGCTTCGACCAGCCCCCGTTCGCCAGCGGCGTGTAGACCGACACGCGGCCGCGCACGTTCGCATAGGACGTGACGACCAGGCGATCGCGCGTGGCCGCGACATCCGCGAGCGATTCGCGCGGTCCCGGCGCATACACGATCGATGGTTTGAGGTGCTCGGGATCCGCGGTCGCAGCGGCGAAATCGACCGATACGAGATCGCCCGAAGCGATCGTGCGGTTCCGGATGTGCCATGGTTGCGCGAGCGAGATAAGTAACCGCCCCGCCATCAGCGCTCGCAGATCGGACTTCAGCGGCAGGTCGAGCCGGCGTAGACCGGACGGCGTGACAAGCGACGTGCGGGTTTCGAAAAACGAGATGCCGCGGCGGATCGTCAGCACGCGATCACCTTGGGCGTCGTGGAATTCTTCGGGCTCGGTTTGGACGTCGGACGTCGTTCCGCGCGTGAGTTCGACGGCGTCCGCGAGCGCCTGCCCGCGCTTGAGCGTCTTGACGATGTACGGATAGCCCGATGCGGTGACGTCGGCGGGTTTCCACGGCCGCGCAACGAGCAGCGTGTCGTCGTTGACCCAAACTGCGCTTTGCTTGGCCCGCGGCAGCACGAAACCGCCGTCGACGAATGTGCCGCTAGCCAGGTCGAATTCGCGGACCGTCGAGGCATCCTCGCCGCCGTCGGAAAGGTAGATCAGGCAGCGGGTGCCGCTCGGCGAATCACAATCCGCGCCCTGCCACACCCAGTTCTTGCCCTCTGATTTCGCCAGCGCGTCGAGGTCGAGCACGGTTTTCCAGGGCGGCGCGTGTTCGGCATACCCGGCAATCGTCGTCGTGCGCCAAATGCCGCGCACGTGCGCCGCGTCTTGCCAGAAATTGTAGACTTGGCCATCGATCAATCCGGGCGTGGGAATGCGCGTTTGCGATTGGGTCAGCGCAAGCGCCGTGGCTCTGAACGGCGCGAAGTGGGAATCGCGCTGCAGGACGGCGAGGGTCTTGGCGTTCTCGGCCTTCACCCAGGCCATTGCGCGCGCGCCGTTGATGCTCTCGAGCCACAGAAACGGATCGGGCGCACCGGCGAGGGGCGCAGCGCCGGTAATGCCGGCGATGAGCGCAACGAGCGTGATGATGCGGGAGCGCATGGTCATGACGTGCCGCCATTGGCGGCCCGCTGCGGGCATCCTATACTAACCCGAATGCACCCACGACGGCGGAAGCGGCAAAAACCCACAGCGGATTCCAGCGCGTCGCGGTCCCGACAACGACGACGGCAGCGGTGATGAGATAGCCCGCAATGTTATTATCGGCAGCGCGAACGAGCAGCACCGCCCCCGCGCCGACGAAACCGACGGTGACCGGCAGCAGGCCGTCTTGGATCGAGATGCGCCAGTGCGCCGTTTTGAAGCGGTCCCACACTTTCACCACCGCAACGACCAAGAGCGAGGTCGGAGCCAGGAGCGCGAACGTTGCTACCAGCGCCCCGAGCACGCCGCCGGCTTTGTAGCCGATCAGCGTCACTACCATGAAATTGGGTCCGGGCGACACCGATGCGAGCGCGAAGAGGCTGACGAAATCGTGGTCGGTCATCCAGTGCTGCTCGTTCACGGCTTGATGGTGCAGTGCCGGCAGGATCGTGTTCACGCCGCCGAACGAGATCAGCGCGAGGGTCGATACGCGCGCGAAGAGCGCCACGAGCGTGGGCCACAGCGGATGACCGGCATACATCACTTGCGGCGAAACCAGGCAAACGCAATGCTGACCGGACCGAGCGCGAGTAGCGCGAGCGGGATCGAAAGAAGGCCGCTGAGCACGGCGGCGCACGAGACCGCCGCAACCGGGACCGTGACGACGGGTCGCGAGCGGATCAGGGTGCGCAGCAAGTTGATGACGAGCAGAACGAAGAGCCCGGCAGCGGCTGCGGAGAGGCCGTTGAGCGCGCCGCGAATCGCCGCGATTCCGGTGAGACGCTGGTAGATCGCGCCGACGCCGATCAAGAGGATGGTCGGCGGCCCGACGAGCCCGATGACGGCGGCCAGAGCGCCGCGCACGCCGCGAAAACGCATGCCGACCGAGATCGCGAAGTTCGTGATGTTCGGCCCGGGCAAGAACTGGCAGAGCGAAAGCGTTTCGGCGAATTCCCGGTCCGTCAGCCACTTGCGCTTGACGACGAACGCGTTGTAGACCCAGCCCATCGCGCCGCCAAACGCGAGCATCGTGAGCCGCAAGAACATGAAGAAGATTTCGCGTGTCGTGGGCGTCGATGTCATCGGGTGGGCTTCACCCGAAGCGGAAACCCGATGTTGCCGCACCCATGATGGCGTTGCTGTACACGCGTCGAGCGGGTTCGCCTTCGCCCGCGCCGGCGGCTACCATCAAGGGCAGCAGATGTTCCTCGCGTGGGTGCGCGTAGCGCGCTTCGGGCGCCGTTGCCCAGCCTGCTAGACGCCGATCGCGCAGCGCCGGATCGCCCGTCACCACATCGTTGAGCCACGCATCGAAGCGTTGCGAGCGCGTTAGCACGTCGGCGCCGGCATAGAGCGCCCGTAAGTTGTGAAAACTCATTCCGCTGCCGACGATCAAGACGCCCTCGCGACGCAGCGGCGCAAGCGCGCGGCCGAGCGCGATGTGCTGCGCCGGATGGAGACCCGCGACGAGCGATAGCGGCACGACCGGGATCGTCGCTGCCGGATCGATCAGCATGAACGGCACGAACACGCCGTGGTCGTAGCCGCGCGTGTGTTCCACCGCCGTCGGGATGCCGGCTGCGGCGAGCGCATCGAGTGCGCGCGCCGCAACCTCGGGCGAACCGGGCGCGGGATATTGCAGCGCGTACGTGTCTTCCGGGAAGCCGTAGTAGTCGTAGAGCATCGAGTAGTCGCTGCGCGACGTCACCGTGGGGACGGGCTCTTCCCAATGGCCGGAAATCACGAGGATCGCGCGCGGCGTCGTGCCGGCGTCGGCCAGCAAGCCGCGCAGAAACGCCGTCAGGTCGCCGAGTTGGGCCGCCCGCTCCGGCATGAACGGCCACGGGCCGCCGCCGTGCGGAATGTAATACGTCGGGAGCATCGTCGAGGGCGTCATCGCGCGAACGTCAGCTCGTCGTCGGCCTCGAGGATATCGAGCAGCACGGAGAGGTCGGGTCGCTGCACCATCACCGGATGCCGTTCGCGCACCAGCACTTGATCTTCGGCCGACATGCGTTCCAGCACGAAGGATTCCAGTTTTGCATTCACGGCCGGGGCGAGTGAGGTATCGATGCGCGCGGCGAGCCATGCAACGACGGCGTCCTCGTCGGGTGCGGCGGCGACGGCGTTGCGGAAGTCGTTCATGTCGAGACCCATGCGCCGTACGACGTACGCGCTGAAACCGGTATCGTGATTGAGATAGGGCCCGAGGTTACCGCCGGGCAGTTCGGCGCGCAGTTTGTCGATCGTCCGCGCTACGAGGTAGAAACCGAGGATCGTTGCGCGCACGGGACGCGGCCGGTGCGTGCGTAAGTCGAGTGGGGTCAAGCGAGTCCTTTTTTGGCAAGTCCCTGGTGCCACGGTTTGCCCGTCTCGAGGAAATACACCAGATACTGTGCGACCTCTTGCGGTGTCGAACCGATTCGCCCCGCGTAGCTGCCGACCAATGTCTCACGTTTGCCGACGGTATAGAGCTGGAAACGAACGGCGGTGCCGTCGCCTTCGCCGGCGCGAACCTGATGCTCGCCGAGGGTCCAGGTGGCTTGTATTGCGTCGAATTTGATCGCGACGGATCGCGTACGCAGGCGCATTGCCATGTCCATTGCCCGGAGATACCCGCGGTAGGTCACGCTATGCGGCTTGCATCGGCGTAGCGAGATTACCCTCCGGACGGCTGCGGTGTGCGTAGATTTTGGTGAACTCGGCACCGAGCAAGAGGATCGATGCCGAATAGTAGATCCAGATCAATACGGCGAGCAGGGCTCCGGCGGCGCCGTACGCCGATACGACGCCGGCTCTGCCGATATAAAGACCGATGAGGGCTTGGCCTGCCGACGATCGCGATCGTGATGATCAAGAGCGGTGCGATCGCGAAGATGGTCGAGTACGCGATCGCCGCCGCGAGCCGCGGTGCCTTGTCCGCGTTCCACGCCGTGAGCGTTTCCTTGAAGATCTCCAATCCGATGCGCGGCGCCACGCGCGTGTTGTACCCCGGCAAACGGGTAACGAGTCGGCCGATGGGGTAAGGAGCGGCATGCTTCGCCGGTACGTTCCGCTCGCCGTTCTCGTTGCCGCGCTGGCCGCGGGGTGCGCGCACAACGCCGCGCAAACGGCGGCCGGGACAACGGCTTCGCCGCAACCCGCGCTCGGCGATCGGTCGCGCGGCGCCGACGTCTTTCGCGCGAACTGCGCGGTTTGCCATACCGCAACCGGCGCGGCGGCCGGCGTCGGGCCGTCGCTCGCGAACGAAAAGCAGCGCAAGAATTACGATCAAACGGTCGCTTGGATCGATTCGCCCGATCCGCCGATGCCCAAACTCTATCCGTCCCCGCTCTCCGAAAAAGACGTCCAGGACGTCGCGGCATACGTGCAGTCGCTCTAGGGTGAGACGGGCAAATTCACGCTCACCGCTAGATGCGGTATCTTAGGCGAAGCTGCACCGTTCGGGCCATCGGATAACTCTGCGGAACATAGCTGGCCGTACCGTACGCCCACGGCACCGACTGGTTCACGCCGTCATTCGTCGGAACACCGTTGCCGAGCCCGTACGGCGTCGTCCCCGTCGGCAAGCCCGGCGCGCACGGCACCGTGCCTGCGAGTATCTGGCCATAGCAGGCTGCGTAGGTGGGGTTCCCGCCCTTGTATCCCGGCGGCCCGATGAGATAGGGATTGTTTTGGTACGCCGTCGCAGAGGTCGTATTCAACAGATTGACGATGTCGAGGATCACCGTGAGGCGCGGCGTGATGTCGCCTTCGATGTGAAGGTTGACGAACGTTTGGGGCTCCGACCGCAGCGTGTTCGGATCGTTGCCCTCATTGGTTCCCAGATTTCCGATATAGGGGTTCGTCGTCGCATTGAACGGCTCGGACGGAGTTTCAAGAAAGTAATAGTTCGCGCCAGGATTGACGTAGTTGTCGTTGGGGAGCTGAATCGGCTTGCCTGTCGTGGGATCGAAGATCCACACCATCTTCCCGTTTCCGTAAGGATAGCCGGTCGCGTACGAAACCGACGGCGTGATACGCAACCGTTTGTTGCTCGTTGTGAATTGATACGAAAGTTCTGCCGTAAAGTCGGGCTCGTAGCTCACCGGAAAGAGCTGCCCCGCAGCAACGGCCGGCGCATTGAGATCGTTGTAGGCGAATTGCGACGCGCTCGAGGAGAATGCGCGAATAAAATTGCCGTTGAACGAGAACCCGCCCCCCTGGAGGTTGAGCTCAAGGCCGTGCGACTGAAGTTGTCCCACATTGGTCGGGACGCCGATGCCGTTGGGATTGAGACCCGCCGCAATCGCGGAGCGGAAGTTGAACGGCAGAACGTCGATGAGATTTTGCTCGAATTGTTGGTAGTACGTCAGCCGAAATCGCGTGCGTCCGCCGCCTTCGAACGAATAGGTGAAGTCGTTCGCGGTTTCCGGGGCGAGCTCGACGAACGGGGCAGGGTTACCGTTTGCACCGACGTTGGTCGAATCGGTGCGATCCACTTCCAAGGGGGCGGGAGCCACCGTGATGTGATCGTAGTTCGCGCGAACAGCATATTCGCCGGCGATCCGATACGAGATGCCGAAGTGCGGGTCGACGGAACTGGTGTCGTAGGCTGCTCCATCGCTCGGCATGAAGTGGGCATAGATCGCTCGGGCGGTTCCCATGATGTCGAGCCGGTCCGTTGCGCTCCACGTGTCGCCGAAGTAGGCCAGGGATGAGATGACCGTCGGGTTGGAGGTGATGAACTCGCCGGCCGTGGGGACGACCTGATTCAGGTACGATGTATTCGTGCGGAACTCGGCCCCGAATCGGAGATGGTGCGGACCGAAGACGCCTTCGTTGTCGAGGTTGACACCATACTGCTGTTCCCACTGGGTCTCCGAGAGGGAGATGGGTCCGTCAGGAAAGCCGTTCTCATCCCAAAAAGGCCCACCGGCGGACGATCCGTAGCGCGATTGATACAGTTGTAACCGCGAGAAGAGGCGCGCTCCGGAATGCTGCCACTGCGCCATGAGAACATCCAGGCGTCCCCGGATTCCCGAGGCGTAGTTGACCGGCGCGCTCGGATTGACTTCCCCGGGGTAGGTCGTCATAGCGCCGTCGAACTCGCCAACCGTCTCGCTCGGAAACGGCGACGCGTACTGATTATACGTGGCGTGGCCGTACAGCGCCAAGAACGAGACGTCGTCTTTTGGAGTCGCTTGGTAGTGGACGTTCGTTTCGAGGGAGAAGATTCCACGGGACTGCAGCGCTAGGCCGTACGTTCCGGCTTCGGATGGATAGAACGTCTGGCCGTCACCATACTTGAAGTATTCGCTTCCCGCCGTTGCCGAAAGCGCATAGCGCCATTTGAGATCGGGCGTTGCGCTGAGGAAGTCAAAGGTGCCGTTCTGGTACTGCGTTCCGACGCCATCTGCAAGTTCGATGGTCGCACGGCCGGGATACATTCCGACGGCAGGAATCTGGTTGACCACGCCGCCCAGCGCGTTATCGCCCTCGTTCGAATATCCGGCCAGGGTTACGATGGTCGACCCCACTCCGGTCGTCGGCAGTTGTGCTCCGTCGACATTTCCACCCGGCTCGGCGATCAGGCCCTGCGGGATCGGGACCGAATTGTATTCAAATACGGCGTCCCCGATCTTACCACCGCGCAAAATCGCATTGCCGAAGGGGTCGAGATCGACTCCGGGGACGTTCGCGATCGCACCCTGAATCGTACCTTGCGAGTAGCTCGCGAGCCCCGCCGACGATGTGGTGGGGAACTGCGCGCGCGCGGCATCGCCGTTGACCGCAAACGTATCGCTCGTCGAACCAAGGACGAAGGCCGGGTTGTTGGCACGCACGACGCCGATGGTCTGCACGCTCAGAAGCTGGAACGACACGTGTTGTTCTTGCCCCGAGACCACACGTAGATCGCTCCGAAGCACGGATTCGTAGCCGTGTGCTTGAGCCGAAACAGCGTATGCGTCGGGAACGACCCCGAGGATCACGAAATGACCGTGCGCGTCGGACATGACGGAGTAGCGGCCGGACGGTGAGGCCGCGGTAACACTTGCGCCTGGAATGGCCTTGCCGTTGGCGTCGAGGACCGCGCCGAGGAGCACACCGGTGGTAGCTTCGGCAGACTCGCCCCGCGCAGCAGTGGCGACGATTATTACTACCAGCGCAAATAGCGCCAGCATCCGTAGCGATAGGATCATTCTGGTTCCCTTTGAGAAGCGAAGAGGGAGTCAGACCGCTCTCAAAAGGCGCGGCGGCGCACGACCACCGATTTGGTGTGCGCGGGACGGTTGCACGTGATGGGGTTGCTCGGAGCGACGCAGACCGATGCCCTTGCATTTGCGCATCGCGCCAAACCACACGAACTGCAGCGCGGTTCGGACGAAGACCCGAAAGGTTCGTACGAAGGCGCGCATGAAAGCGCCGAGAGCATATGTGCAGGCGGCTCCCACGAGCGCGTGCGTCAGCAGGCTAAATGCAATCGGGCCGCCGAGCCAGACGGTCCCGCCGAGCAGATGCCCCTCATCCAAAAGTTGTTCGGAGCTTTCCAGCAAGAAAAGCGCGCAAAGTTGCAGCCCGAATATCAACGGCAAATCGCGGATCGGCGAACGCTCGGAGAACTCTCTTGCGGCATCTCCGAGCCAGTGGCGTCCCGTAGCCGTTTCGCGGCGCCACACGTCGACACAGCGAATGGTGGCGATGACCAGGGCGAGGACCGTCCCGATTAGCAGCGTCGGCAAAACGCCGAGATGGTCGTTGTCCGAGTAGCCGCTGCCGAGCAGTCCGGTGTTGGAAACCGATTCGACGAGCGGATCAGCAAGCGCCGCAGCTATGAGCGCGGTAGCAAGGAGGAACGGCAGCCGGGAGACGGGCGCCGAGTTCATCGTGAAGCCGATTCGTCTTCTCGGGAGCGACACCTGGAAGTGACGGCCATCCCCTCGCGTCTAGCGGCTGCGCACGATCATCAGCGCGCCGAGAAAGAGCAGCGCGATGAGGCCGAGGCCCGCGGCGGCGGGCGCGACGACGAGGCCCAAGAGCAGTCCCATGAGCGCGAGCCCGATCCAGAACGGCGCCGGGGAATGCAGGACGAACGTGCCGATGCGCTCGCCGCGCGCTCCCGCCGGGGTTGCGTTCTCGTCGTCGGCGTAGAGCCCGGCGTTGCGTTCGGCCGCCACCATGTAGCCCGCGATTACGAGCAAGGCGGCCGTCATGAAACCGAGCAGCACGGTGCCGGCGGGATCGTGCGCGACCAGCCAGTACGAAACCGCGAGCACTGCCGTGAAGGCGGCCGATGAGAGGAAGAGGCGCAGCGCGATCATCACGGCGTTTGCGGCGCCTCGGGGTGTTCGACGTTCCAGAGCGGGCGGAACGAACGGATCGGCGGGAGTTGCGGAAAGTTGTGTTCGGGCGGCGGCGAGGTGGTGGCCCATTCGAGCGTGTACCCGTGCCACGGATTGTCGCCGGCCGGCACGCGGCGGCGTGCAGAGACGATCACGTTCGCGACGAATACGGCCGCGCCCGCGAGTATCAACGCGGCGCCGCAGCTCGCGATCAAGTTGAGCTCGGGCAGAGCGCCCGTATTGGGATACGTGAACACGCGGCGCGACATGCCGAAGATGCCCATGAAGAACATCGGCAAGAACGTCAGGTTGAAGCCGAAGAACGTCAGCGCGAAGCCGATCTTGCCGAGCCGCTCGTCGAGAAACCAGCCATACACCTTCGGCCACCAGTAGAAAATCGCGGCGAAGAGCGCAAAGAAGCTGCCGCCGCCGAGCGTGTAGTGGAAGTGAGCGACGAGAAAATACGAGTCGCGGGCTTGAAAGTCGACCGGCGGCGAGGCAACCATCACGCCGGTCACGCCGCCGAGCAGAAAATTCATCAAGAAACCGAGCGCGTACCACATGGCGGTCGTGTAGCGAATCGAGCCGCCCCACATCGTGGCGATCCAGTTGAAGAACTTGATCCCGGTGGGTACCGCAATCAGGAACGAGACGAAGCTGAAGAACGGATCGTTGACCGCGCCGGTCGTGAACATGTGGTGCGCCCACACGCCCATCGAGAGCCCGGCGATCGCGAACGCGGAGAGGACCATGCCGGTGTACCCGAAGATCGGGCGGCCGGAGAACGTGGCAATCACCTCGCTGATGACGCCGAAGTACGGCAAGATCATCACGTAGACTTCGGGATGACCGAAGAACCAGAAGAGATGCTGGTAGAGGATCGGGCTGCCGCCGTACGTCGGGTCGAACGCATGCCCGCCGAAGTGCCGATCGACGAAGAGCAAGAGCAGCGTCGCTGTGAGCGACGGAAATGCCATGAAGACGAGGAGTGATGTCGCGATCATCTCCCAGGTGAAGATCGGCATCCGCCACATCGTCATCCCCGGAGCGCGCAGCACGAACGCCGTCGTCACGAAATTCACTGCGGCGGCGATCGATGCGACCGAAACCATCGCGACACCGATGATCCACATGTCCTGGCCGATGCCGGCCGAGATCGTGATCTCCGAGAGCGGCGCATACGCCGTCCAGCCGGCCGCCGCCCCACCGTCGTTCGCTGCCGCGCCGGCGAAGACGGTCAAGCCGCCGAACAGAAACACCCAGAACGACGTTGCATTGAGGCGCGGAAAGGCCATGTCCGGCGCGCCGATCTGCAGCGGAATGAGATAGTTCGCAAGCCCGAATCCGAACGGCGCGATGACGAGAAAGATCATTGCCGTGCCGTGCAGCGTGAACACGGCGTTGTAGGCCTCAGGCCCGAGCAGCGTCGCGTCGGGACGTGCCAGTTGCGTGCGGATCAGCATCGCAAGCAAACCCGCGACCAACAGGAACAGCAAACTCGTGCCCATGTAGAGGATGCCGATGCGTTTGTGATCGGTGGATGTGAACCACGCGAGGATGTCGTGGCGTTCCGCGGTTGCGATCACTGCGTGGCCTCGTATGCGCGCCAGCGCTGGTATTCGGCCGGCGACACAACCCGCACCGAGAACGTCATAAGGGCGTGATTGAGGCCGCAGAACTCGCCGCACCGGCCGAGGTAGGTTCCGGGTGTGGTCGGCGTCAGATCGAACGTCGTCGCGCGTCCCGGAACGGCGTCGCGTTTGAACAGCATGTCGGGTACCCAGAACGAGTGGATGACGTCGCTCGACGTCACCGTGATCGCGGCGGTGCGCCCGGCGGGCAGCACCATTTGCGGCGGATGCAGCGACGTGCCGGTGATCGTCGGTCCGCCGGCGTACGCAAACGTCCAGCCCCAGCGGAACCCGTTCACGTTCAGCTGCACGGGTGCATCGGCGGCCAGCGCTTCAAGGGCGGCCTCGATGTGATAGGTATAGGCGAAGAGCCCGACCACGATCAGGAGCGGCAGGATCGTCCACACGATCTCGAGCGGCGCATTGTTCGCGCGCTGCGAGCGGGCTTCGGGGTTGCGATCCGTACGGCGGAAACGGATCGCGGCCACGATGATGAGCACCCACACCAAGACGGCAAGGCTCAGCGCCGCGCAAGTGAAGATCAACCAGTCTTGCGCAAGCGCAACTGCCTGCGTGCTGCTGACCGCGGGCCAGGACGGACCGTGCACGAGAGGAGCGTACCCGGTTTCGTAAGCGATCAACCGGGGTAGTGTTGACGCATGCGATCAGTTGCGATCCGAGCGCACCCGCTCGTGTTTGGCACAGTCGTATTCCTCGCTTCGGAATCGATGGTTTTCGCGGCTTTACTCGCCGCGTATTACTACCTGCGCGGAATGACCGCAACGTGGCCGCCGGCGGGCGCGGAATTGGACCCGGTGAGCATGGGGATCGGTACGGCGTTGCTCGCCGCGGGCAGCGTGACCATGACGATCGCTCAATCCGCGGCGACGCGCGGCGGCCGTAGGACGGCGCGCGCGATGCTTGCCTTCACGATCGTCCTCGCGGTCGCGTTTCTTGGGCTCGAGTGGAGCGACTGGGCCCACGCGAACTTCGCAGTCAACGGTTCGGCGTACGGCACGATCTACTACGTGTTGACCGGAACGCACTTCGCGCACGTCTTTGCCGGGGTCGTCCTGCTGGCGGCGGTTTCGATTTTCTTGCGCATGCCGGCCTTCACGCGCGACCATCACGCCGCGGTCGAGGCCGTGGCCTACTACTGGCACTTCGTCTTCGTCGTTTGGCTTGCGCTCTACGCGACGATTTTTTTGATCCGGTGATCGTCGCCGCTTTTCTCGCGCTTGCAATAGCCGGCGCACTCGGCGCCATTGCGGCAGCCGCATTCGGCGCGCCGCCCAGCGCCTTCGGCGGGGCGCTGGCGTTGATGTTTGCCGGCTTCGCCGGGGCCGCAAGCGCAGCGGCCATCGCACTGCACGCGCCCGGCGATCTCACCGAGCCGCGCGTCGCGCGCGGTCCGACGCACGCCCGGCCGTTGCCGGCCGAGGTCGAGTTGACGCGGCCGGTTTTCGGGCGGCTGTGGCTAGCGGCGGGAGGCGCGTTCGCGTTGCTCGGGCTCGTGCCGCTCATCGCGCTCGCGCGCAAGCCCGGCCGCGCATCGCGGACGGGTTGGGGCGCCGGCGTACGGCTGGTGGACGAAAACGGCGTCCCGATCCCGCACGACCGTCTCGCTGCGGGCGGAATCGAAACGGTATTCCCGCAAGGCGCGGTCGACATTCCCGAGGCGCCGGCCGTGCTCATCCGCGGCGACGACGGCGGCTATCGCGCGTTTTCGAAGGTCTGTACGCACGCCGGCTGCCCGGTGGCGCTGTACCGGCACGCCTCGCATCAACTGATCTGCCCGTGTCATCAGTCGATCTTCGACGTGAACGACGGCGCGAAGAACATCTCCGGTCCGGCGCCGCGGCCGCTTCCGGGCCTGGCCCTGGGTATCGACGCCGAGGGTTTTTTCATTGCGCGCGGCGATTTCGACGCGCCGGTCGGACCCGACGACTGGGACCGAGTGCTATGATCGTGCGTCGCACGGCGGCCTGGCTGGACGAACGCTTCGGTTCGAATGCGCTGCTGCACGCGGCGCTCAAGAAAATCTATCCGGACCACTGGTCGTTCTATCTCGGCGAGTTCGCGTTGTACTTCTTTATGGTGCTCGTCGCAACCGGGGTCTGGTTGACGTTTGCGTTCGATGCGAGTTCGGAGAACGCGTACGTATCGGTGTTGGCGCTGGCCGACCGCCATCACCCGATCGGCTACGTCATCCGGCAGATCCACCATTGGGCCGCGGTGTGTTTCGTCGCCGCGATCCTGGTGCACATGGGCCGCATTTTTTTCACCGGCGCGTTTCGGCGTCCGCGCGAGCTGAACTGGATGGTCGGCCTGTGCATGCTGGCGCTGGCATCGTTTACCGGTTTCACGGGCTACTCGCTGCCGAACGACGGGCTCTCGGGGACGGGCTTACGCATCGCCTACAGCGTCGCGCTGTCCATCCCGCTGATCGGCCGGTGGGCGGCGAACGTGTTCGTGGGCGGCGACGATTTTCCGGGCGCGCAGCTTACCACGCATCTTTACACGTTGCACGTCTACTTTCTGCCGGTTGCAATCGGTGCGCTGCTCGGACTGCACCTGTTCTTGGTGATCTATCAGAAGCACACCCAATTCGTGCCCGACCCCGAGCACGTGGTGGGGCGGCGATTCTGGCCCGATTACGCCTTGCGCACGCTGGCGGCGCTCGGTGCAACCTTGGCCGTTCTGGCGCTGCTGGCAACGTTCTTCGAGATCAATCCGGTCGCCGACTACGGACCGTACCGGACATGGATCGTGATGAACGGCGCCGTGCCGGATTGGTATGCGGCGTTTTTGGAAGGCGCGCTGCGGTTGGGGCCGTCGACGGAACTGCGCATCGCGGGTCACCCGATCCCGCCGGTGTTCTGGCCCGGACTCGTGCTGCCGACGGTCACGTTTCTGTTCTTGCTGCTCTGGCCGATCATCGAAGCGCGACTGACCGGCGATCGTGCGGCGCACGACGTCCTCGAGCCGCCCTCGCGCGTTCCGTTGCGCGTCGGCGTAGGCGCCGCGTTGATCTTCGACGGGCTGCTGCTGACGATTGCCGCCGGTGACGATCAAACGGCGGCAACGCTCCACGTGCGTCTCGACACGCTGGTGTGGGCGTACCGGATCCTGCTCTTCGCAGGTCCGCTACTGGTCGGAGTACTCGCCGCGCGCATTGCGGCGGAAATGCGCGCGCGTGTGCCGGCCGGCGGAGCGCCGCCACCCGATGTGGTAATGCTCGTGCGCAACGATCGCGGCGGTTACGACGAGGAAGAGCCGCAGGCCGGTTGATGCCATGCTGATATTCGCGTTGCCGGTGTTATTGGCGGCGGTGCTCGGCGCAACGCCGTCCGGCGCCGAGCTCTACGCGCAAAAGTGCGCATCATGTCATGGCGCGCAGCAATGGGGTTCGCCCGACGGTCCGTCGCTGCGCCGCGTCGGGCTCGCCGACGTGGATTTCTATTTGTCCACCGGGCGCATGCCCGCCGCCGTCCCGTGGATAGAGGTCGAGCACCGCGACGAGCGCGCAGGGCAGCAGTTACCGCTCGCGCAGATCCGCGCGCTCGAAGCGTATCTCGCGCCGGTGGTGGCGGGCGGTCCGGCATTGCCGCAGGTCGTCGCCGGACGGAATGCCGATCGCGGGCGTGAGCTCTACGCGGTCAACTGCCAACAGTGTCATGGTGTCGGCGGCACGGGCGGAAGCATCGGCCGCGCCGACTGGGCACCCGCGCTCCACGCGGCCACGATCGATGAGGTCGCCGATGCCGTGCGCGCCGGTCCGGGCGAGATGCCGCGCTTCGGCGAGCAACAGTTTTCGCAGTCGGAGCTCGACGATCTCGCCGGGTACGTCCTCTTGATGCAGTCCGGGCAACCGGGGAGCGGAATTCCGTCTTCGTCGACGGGGCCGGTGCCGGAAGGCGCGTTGGGATACCTTGCAATCGTGGTGCTCATCGCGTTCGTATTCGGTTTTTGGCGACGTGAATCAGGCGGGCGAAGCGGATGAAGACGCCCTACGCGCTCGTGGCGGGCTGCGCGATCGCGGCCGCCGCCGTGCTTCCGCCCATGGATGCGTGGGCGCATCGTTCGCTCGTCGGCCACATGGTGCAGCACTTGGTGCATACCGACGTCGTACCGCCCCTGGTGCTCTTCGGTATGCCGCTCTTGGCGCGGCCGTTTCGCGTGATCCCGGCGCCGTTCGCGCTCTTCGCGTCGCTCGCGATCATCTGGGGCATCCATTTCGGTCCGTTGTTCGAAGCATCGCTCGAAAGCATACTCGTCAACGTGCTGGTGCAGGCGCTGTTTCTGACCGCCGGATTCCTGATGTGGGCGCCGGTATTCGATCCGCAGCGGCTCTCGCACGCCGCACGGCTCGGCTATGTGTTCCTGGCGATGCCGCTTACCGGCTTTCTCGGGTTCGTGCTCTACTCCGGCCGCGTGCCGCTGTATGCGCACTACGTTCGGATCTGCGGCGGCGGCGCGCTGGCCGATCAGCAGGCCGGCGGTGAGCTGATGTGGATCGGCGGCAGCGCCATCATGTTCGCGGGCTTCATGCTGCTAGCGTTCGAGTATGCGCGTCACGAAATCCGCATCGCCGCGACCAGCGAAAGCGGATCGTCGTAGATGGCTTCCGCACCCCCCGACAACGGGAAACGAACTACTGTAATACCCTGACCATTCCGAGCCGAGCGCCGTGGGGCGTGTATTCGAGGAAGCGCCACGGGCTCGTATCCGGAGTCGGCGCTATTTCTTGCGAGAGGTCTTTTTTGCGGTTGTTTTCTTGGCCGTCTTCTTGCGCGCGCCGCCGCGTTTTTCGACCGCGTTCAGTGTCGTTTCCACTGCGGACGCCCCGCCTTCGATCAAACGGCCGACCGTTTCGAGCGTGCTGCCGAGTTTGGTGGCGCGGCGGGTTGCGGTGTGCGCCGCCTTCGACGCTTTCTTCGCGACTTTCTTGACCGAGCTGGTCGCCTTCTTGGCCGTCGAGGCGACGCGCTTCGCGGCTTTTTTCGCGCGGGCGAGGGGGTTAGCTGTTTTCTTTTTAGCTGCAGACTTTCGAGCCGCCATGAAAAACCTCCAGATGGGCAGCGGTTGATTACTTGCAGCGTTACCCGTTTATGCGCCGATCAAACGCACGCTTGCCCGCGATGCGTCCGAAAACCAGCGCCCGCAGGACCGACGTGCCGCCCGGCGCTTTGCCGTAAAACTGGCCGGTGATCTCGCCCGCTGCAAAGAGGCCGGGAATGATTCCGTTCGCACCGAGGACGCGCGCTTCGGCATCGGTCGCGATGCCGCCGAAGGTGTAGCAGATCGCGCAGACCAGCGGATAGGCACTGAACGGCGCGCGCTCGATGCGGCGCGCCCAATTGGATTTGGGCGGTGTGAGGCCGTTGGTAGCGAGACCATCCGTGCGCGTCGCCTCGAAGCGGCCGGCATCGGCCGGCGCGGCGGCGTTGTAGGCGGCGACCGTCCGGGCGAGACCGCCGGCGTCGATCTCGAGCGCGGCGGCGAGTCCGGTGATCGTCGCGGCGCGCAGCGGTTCCCGATCGGTGCACACGGCGCGGCCGTAATCCGGAATATCCTCGAGCGATGCGTCGAAGATCGCATAAGCGATCCGGCCGGGCGCTTCGAAGTGGATCGTCCGCGCCAGCGTCTCCCACGTTTCGTCGACGCGTCCGCCGCCTTCGTCGAAGAACCGCCGGCCGTGCCGATCGACGACGATGCCGTACGGATAGGTCAACACGACGGGTTCCGGCCGTTCGCTGCGCGGATCGACAGGCTCGACGTGCATGCCGTTCCAATCGCCCGCGGTGCGCGCGCCGGCCGCGAGCGCCATGCGAATTCCACCGCCCGTATTGTAGGCCGTGCCAGCGGTGATCGGGCGGATGCTCTCGGCGCCCGCGCCGAGATGCTCGCGCATCGCAATCGGGTCGCACTCGAAGCCGCCGCAGGCGAGCACGAGCGCGTGCGCGGCAATGCGGCGGACCGCTCCGCCGGACGTGCTTGCGTGAACGGCCGCAACCGTGCCGTCGGCGGCGAGTTCGATCGAGCGTGCATCCGTGTCGTAGGCGAAGGTGACTCCGGCCGCTTCGGCCGCGCGCGCGAGCGCTTCGACGATCGCTGCCCCGGCGCCGACCGGCTGGATGCGCGGCGCCGCCGCGGTCAGGAAATAGTTGGGCGGCCGATCGAACGTTATGCCGTGGCCCTGCAGCCACGCGAGCGCCGGGGCGGCTTCGGCGGCGAGCCGGCGGATGTAGGCCGGGTCCGAACGGCCACCCGACGTTTCGAGCATATCTTCAATGAAGCGCGGGGCAAGACGGTCGGGCGCTTCGAGTCGCATATATGACGGACTCCAGCGCGTGTTGCCGCCGCGCATCGCCTGCGGAGCACGCTCGATGAGCAGCACGCGGGCTTTCCGGCCGCCGGCTTCCGCAGCAGCCAGCGCCGCCGCGAGGCCGGCCGCACCATGTCCCACCACGACCACGTCAAGAGCAGGCTCATCCATCCGCGCGACCTTCGCCGCGCGCGAAGGCATTCCGCGAACCGGCGCGAGAATGCGCCCTCATGGCAGCGAATGACAATGATCCACGTACTGCGCGGCTGGCGTTCCGCGAAATTCTCTCACGGCCCGGGGTGACCGTGATGCCGGGCGGCTTCAGCCCATTCTACGCGCGCATGTGCCAGGAGATCGGCTTCGAGTGCTTCTTCGTCGCCGGTTCGCAGATGTCGGCGTTTCTGCTCGGCGTGCCCGACAACGGCATCATGGGTTTGCGCGATCTCGTCGACCACGTGCGGCACATCGCCGCGCGTACCACGATCCCGATTCTGGTCGACGCGGACACCGGATTCGGCAATGCGGTCAACGTGCATTATACGGTCGGGGAAGTGATTCGGTCGGGCGTTGCCGGCATGCAGATCGAGGATCAGGAAGCGCCGAAAAAATCGGGCACGCTCGCCGGACGGCGCTGCATCCCGATCGATGAAGCGGTCGGCAAGATCCGGGCTGCGGTCGAAGCGCGCGACGAGATCGATCCGTCTTTCGTGATCTGCGCGCGGTGCGATGAACTTGGAGCCGAAGGCGGTACGTTCGAATCGACGCTGGAACGCTGCATTGCCTACGTGCGCGACGGCGGCGCGGATCTCGTGTGGTTGAACTCCGTGCAATCCCGCGAAGAGCTGCGCACGGTGTGCCGCGAGGTTCCCGGTCCCGTTCTCACGATTTGGGGCGGCACGGTCGAGGCCGCGCCGACGATCGAAGAGTACGCCGAGCTCGGCGTACGCATCGCGCTCTATCCGACGCTCGCGGCGACTTCCGGTGCGCAAGGCGCATGGGAATTGCTCAACGACTTCCACGATCGCGGAACACCGGCGCTCGCCGACCACGCCGCACGTTCAAACGCGGGCAAATGGGGCAGGGTCAACCACCGTACGATCACCGGTAACGCGCGCATCCGTGAACTCGAACGCTTCGTGCCCGCCTCGCAGCAGCGCGACTACGAGCATACCTGGGGTCACGAGCCGTTCAGCGAGAAGAAGTAAATGGGCGATCGTCGAGCCGCTTGGTAAGCTGGATGCGTGAGCCGCGCTCGTTGTAGGCAACTTCGTCCATCAGCGTGCGCATGAGGAAGATGCCGAAGCCGCGATAGCCCTCGGCGTCCGGCGTGGGCCGTGCGAGCTCGGCCGAGGCGTCAAAGCCGCGGCCATGATCCTCGATCTCGATCACCAAGCGGTCACCGTCGAACATCGCCGATACGTCGAAGCCCGGCGAACCTTCACTGTCGCCATGTTCGGCCGCGTTGGCAAGCGCTTCGCCGGCTGCGTTTTCGACATCGGCGAGCGGTGTATCGCGGAAGCCGCACGTTTCGGCAAACGTTCGAAGAGCGTACCGGGCTTGCCGCACGGAGTTGAACCCGCGCGGCAGCCTTGCCCGGTACGTCAACATCGTTCTAAGCTTGTACCCAGCCACGTTCCGCGGTAAGCGGTTAGGTTGCGTGGGTTGCGGTTTGCGCGAACAGTTCCAGCATCGCGTGACGGCCGGCCGCGACGAGCGGGCGTGCCGACGGATGCTTCGCGTAGATTGCCTGGTGTGCGACGAAGTAGCGGCGCGCGCCGGTGTTGGAACGGTTCGAACCGTCGCGGCGCACGAAATACATCGACGTGACGTCCGGAACGCGCGCCCACTCGCGGCCCTCGGCCAAGCGGTACCAGAACTCGTAGTCCTCAGCCGCAGTCAGCGACTCATCGACGGTTCCGATCGATTCGAGCAACGAGCGGCGGAACATCACCGCCGTCGTTGCGAGCGCGCCGGCCCACTGAATGTCGGCGTGATCGAGGAGTGCTTCGTGAGCGGCGAACGATTCGATCTCCCAGCGTTCGGCTTCCGCGCGTCGCACGAACGCGTTGATCATCTGTCCGTAGGCAACGTCGAGGCCGCTGACGAGCAACGCCTTCGCCAGGGATGCGAGGTGATCGGGAAACATCTCGTCGTCATCGTCGAAGAGGATGACGAACGTTCCGCGCGCGTCGGCCATGCCGCGGTTACGGGCGGCGGCCGGCCCGCGGTTCTGCGGCTGATCGAGCAGGCGCGCGCGCGGAAAGGCGGCGACGACATCGCCGACGTCGCTGCCGGCATCGTTGACGACGATGATCTCCAGGTTCGGATAGGTCTGACGTTCGATCGCGGCGAGCGTCTCGCCCAACAGAACGGGGCGATTGTGGGTTGCGACGATGACCGAGACCAGCGGTGCCCCGGCGGCAAACACCGGTTGCGTACGTTCGCGCGGGCGTTCCGTCCAATGCGGCGTGCGCACCGTTGGAGCTGCGGCGCCCAACGCGTCGGCGACCGCGGCGAGGATGCTGCGCCGGTTCCACGGATCGTAGACGTTCGTGCCCTGCAGCACCTCGCGCGCACCGCTGCACGACGACACAACGAGCGGGCGGCCGAGTCGGGCGAGGGCGAGTGCGCCGGCGGGGCCGTTGCGGCTCGCATCGACGATGACGCGCGCGCGCCCGAGCACGCCGGCCGCTTGGCCGGGGGGCACGAAGGCGACGCGGCCGGCGATCGTCGGCGTGTCGCGCGCGACGATCGTCACCGGCACTTCGTAGTCGCCGAGCGCGATCACGAAGTGCCCGAGTTCGTCCGCGCGATCTTCCGGCGCGTAGACCACGACATCGGAACGCTCGTCCGCGACGCTCGCCGGAATCGCCGGGTCGCCGGCGATCACGATCTCGACGTCAGCAAGCACGTTGCCGAAAGCGTCGGTCAGGCGGCCGTATTCGTCCCACGACCCGACGGTCACGACGTCGGCGAGGCGCATCACCTCGAGCAGTTGGGTGCGTTCGTTCGCGGAAACGGCCGTGCGCAAATCGGCGATCGTCGGCCCGAAGCCGTCGAACATGAGCCGCACTTCATCCCACGTCGCATACGTCGAGCAGAGGCCCCGCACGTAGTCGCGGACCCGTCCGATCCGCGCGTCTTCGAGGGTCAGCGCGAGTGCGAAGTGCGTTCCGGCGCGCCGCAATGCGACCGCCTCGCGCAGGGTGGCCGCAGCCGTCGCGGGTTCGCAGGCAAGGACCGCGAGGGTCATCGCCGCAGCGGGGTCAGATTCGTCGAATCGGGCGGAACGATCGGTGCGGGTGCGTGCAGATTCGAGGCACCCCTCGCGCGCGCGCCCGGTGCCCACTGCACGTGCGATGCGATCTGCGCGAGGTCGACGCGATCGCGGTAGCGTTCGGCGAGATCGAGCATAGCATCGATGGTCGCGTCTTCGAGCAGGTGCGGTTGCAGTCCGAGCGCGAGCAGCGAGGTGTTCTTCGCGTTGTAGTAGTGCGCTTCGCGCTCGACCCGCGGGTTCTCGCGGTGCTCGATCGTGGGCGTGAGGCCGCGCCGCGTCGCAACGCGGTGCACGCGTTCGGCCAGCTCGAGCACGCTAAACTGTTCGGTGAATTGGTTGAACACTTGCAGGCGGCCGGGATCGGGCGGGTTGGCGATGGAGAGCTCGACGCAGGCGACGGTGTCGCGCAGGTCGATGAAGCTGCGCGTTTGTCCGCCGGCACCGTGCACGGTCAGCGGATAGCCGACAACGGCCTCGACGCAGAACCGGTTGAGCACCGTTCCGAACAGGCCGTCGTAATCGAAGCGGTTGAGCAGCTCCGGATCGCCGGCCGTCTCATCGGAATTGCCGTAGACCACGCCTTGATTGAGATCGGTTGCCCGCAGGCCCCAGATCCGGCACGCGAACGAGATGTTGTCGGAATCGTGGACCTTGCTCAAATGATAGAACGAGCCCGGCTGCTTCGGATACGGCAACACGTCGCGCCGGCCGTTGTGCTGGATCTCGATATAGCCTTCCTCGATGTCGATGTTGGGCGTCCCGTACTCGCCCATCGTGCCGAGTTTGACGAGGTGCGCTTCCGGCGCGAGGTCGCGCATCGCGAAGAGGATGTTCAGCGTCCCCGTCACGTTGACGGTTTGGGTCATGACGGCGTGCTCGCGGTCGATCATCGAGAACGGCGCCGAGCGCTGTTCGCCGAAGTGGACGATCGTATCGGGCGCGTAGGCTTCGATGGCCCGTGCGAGCGCTCCGTAGTCGGCGACGTCGGCGATGAAGAGCTCGATCGTCCGGCCGCTCTTCCGCTGCCAGGCCGCGATGCGGCGCTCGATCGGTACGATCGGCGTGAGGGTGTCGATGCCGTGCGTCGCGTCCCAGTGCCGGCGGATGAGGTTGTCGAGGATCGCGACGTCGTAGCCGAGGGTCGAGAGGTGCAGCGCGGTCGCCCACCCGCAGTAGCCGTCTCCTCCGACGACCAGTACGCGCTTCTTAGCCATGTTCTTTAAGAGTCGGCAATCCGCAGACGGACCTTTATGGGGCCTCGCCGTAAGCGCCCGGATGGCCGCTCCCCGCTCCCCGCTCACCGCCCCGCTCCGCACGACGGTCGTGGGGAGCTACCCGCAGCCTGATTGGCTGGTCGACCGCTCGCAACTCGGTTCCCGCCTGCCGCCCCGGATCCGGGCGGGCGAGATCTGGCGGGTGTCCGAGCCTTGGCGCGAGCAGGCCCAGGACGACGCCACCCTGCTCGCCATCCGGGACCTCGAGCGGGCCGGCATCGACCTGATCACCGACGGCGAGATGCGGCGCGAGAGCTATTCCAACCGCTTCGCCACCGCACTCGAGGGGATCGACATCGACAATCCCGGGACGGCCCTGGACCGGACGGGTCATGCGAACCCGGTGCCGCGCATCGTCGGACCGATCCGCCGGCGCGGGCCCGTGATGGTGCGTGACGTGGAGTTTCTGCGCCGCAACACCGATCTGCCGATCCGGTTCACGATCCCGGGGCCGTTCACGATGGCACAGCAGGCGCAGAACGATTATTATCCCGACGTTGCCGCCGCGGCGCTCGGCTTCGCCGAGGCGGTGAACGATGAGTTGCGCGACCTCAAGCGTGCGGGTGCAGACATCGTTCAAATCGACGAGCCGTATTTGCAAGCGCGTTCCGCGGAAGCGCGCGCATACGCGTTACCGGCGATCGCCCGCGCGCTCGAAGGCATCGAAGGCATCACCGCGCTGCACACCTGTTTCGGCTACGCGCACGTCGTTCATGCGCGTCCTGAAGGCTATCCGTTTCTGGCCGAACTCGACGGCTCCGCGGCGCAGCAGATCGTGATTGAATCGATGCAGCAACACGTCGACCTTGCGATGCTGGCGTCGCTGCCGCACAAGCGCGTCGTGCTCGGCGTCCTCAATCTCGACGACAACGCCGCAGTGGAAACGCCCGCAGCCGTGGCCGCGCAGATCCGCGCCGCATTGACGCACATCACACCTGAACGCCTGATGCTGGCTCCGGATTGCGGTATGAAGTATCTCCCGCGCGAAACGGCATTCAAAAAACTGTGCGCGCTGGTCGAGGGCACGAAGATTGTCCGGCGCGAACTCGGCGTACCGGATTAGTGAAACGTCCTTCTTTTGTCGACCCCGCGGGCGGCTCTCCAGCTGAATGGCCAAGCCGGCGGGCGCCGGTCAATCAAGCCTCAGTAAAGGGCTTGAAACGCGCCGCGTTTCGTGCCAACCTAAGGAAGTCATGACAACGGTCCGCACGACGTCCTCCCTGTTGAACTCGCGTCTGGGCGAGCCGTCATCGATGGAGATGGACTCCGTCGCCGGCGCGACGATCATGACGTATAAGCTGAGTTGGGTCTGCGGTTGCCGTGCCGAGGGCACGGGCACCGATTACGTCTGTAAGCCGTGCGCGAAGCACGCCGCGACGTTTTCTCTCGTCGGCTAGACCGCTAGTACGGCCCGGGCACGCCGCGGGGGCGTGCCATGGTAAGCCCGCCATGACGCGAACGTAGCGGAATGGCGTTCGACGTCCGCGCGATGGAGAATATCGCGACGGCTCCGGCTTCTCGGAAAGACCGGATTGTTGCACCCTGGGTCGCGGGCGGCATACTCATCGCGTTCGTCGCGCTGGTCCCGTTCAGCACCGCGCACTACGTGCCGACGGCGGCATTCGTTCCGGCCGTCCTGAGCGCCGCCGTTCTGGCGCAAATTCTGACCGCCGTGCTGTTCTACGTGCAGTACCGCGTCGCGCGGCAATCACAGCTCGCCCTCTTGTCGCTCGCCTATGCGTCGGCCGCGGTGCTCACGCTGAGCTACATGCTGACGTTTCCGCACGTGTTTTCGCCGACGGGACTGTTGACGGGCACGCACGCGAGCGCGTTTTTCAACCGTGCGATTCTGCCGCTGAACATCGTCACGGCGCTGGCCGCGATGTTGATGCTCGCCGCGAGCGGCCTGCGAACGGTGACGCAGACCTGGCTCACCGTGGTGGCGCTGTTGTACTTCTGCCAGACGTTGGCCAACAGCGCGTTTTCCGGCACCCGGTATTCGCTGGGCTGGTACGGTGGGCTGCCTTCGGCGTTGCGAGCCCCCGACACGCTGGCCGAGAGCGGACGTGGCTTGCACCTCGTCCGCGAGCTGGCCGACGACATGACGATCGAGTCCAACCCCGCGGGCGGAACGTCGGTGCACGTGCGCTGGCGGAGCCTGGCCGCGCGAAGCGAAAATCTTGGACGCTCATGACGACGATCGCTTCGCAATCCGGCATCCTCGGTGATCCGCCCCCGCTCGCCCGCTCGCTGACGTACCGCCTCCATGGCGGCGACGGGGACGTGGCGGCGACGCTGGCCGAGTTTGCACGCACGATCCCGGCCGAGTGGGCGACGGTGGGTATCGGCGAACCGTTGGCCCTGGCGTGCGGCCGCCCCATTGCGGGTTTACGCACGTTTCCCGGACTCTCGGGAGCGGCCGCGACGGCGCCGTCCACGCAAGGCGCGTTGTGGTTGCTGTTGCGCGCGGGCGACCACACCGAACTCTACAAACGCGAAGGCAGCGTTCGCGCCGCGCTGCAAGCGGCGTTCGTGCTCGAAGATGCGCGCAGTCTCTTCCATTACGACGGCGGCCGCGATCTCAGCGGTTTCGAGGACGGTACCGCGAATCCGACCGGCGAGCAGGCCGATGCGACCGCGATCGTCCACGGCGCGGGCGCGCTCGACGGCTCGAGTTTCGTTGCGGTGCAACGCTGGATCCACGATCTGCAACGGTTTGCGGCGTTCCCGCCCGAGCGGGCCGATGCCGTGATCGGACGCCGGCTCAAGACGAACGAAGAGATCCCCGACGCACCCGAGTCGGCGCACGTCAAGCGAACGGAGCAAGAAGGTTTCGATCCGGAAACGTTCCTCGTGCGGCGTTCGATGCCGTGGTCGGACGGTGAAGAGCACGGACTCGAATTCATCGCGTACAACGTCGAACTCGACGCGTTCGAGCGCATGTTGCGCCGGATGCTCGGTCTCGATGACGGCATCGTCGACGCGCTGTTCACGTTTTCGCGCCCAGTCACCGGCGGCTACTATTGGTGTCCGCCGCTGCGCTCCGGCAAGATCGACCTCTCTTTACTTGGGGCGGCTTGGGCGTAGCCCAAACGCGAAGGATTCACGGAACGTGAATCCACGCGGGCTCTTGACCGAGGACGTAGCGCATGCTACGTTCGCGAAATGCAGACGACCCCGCCGCCGGCCGCACTCGACGAAGCCACCACTGTTTGGTTCGATGGGAAGCTGCAACCGGACGCATCCGTTGCCATTCACGGCCTGACCCACGCGCTTCATTACGGATCGAGCGTATTCGAAGGCATCCGGCTTTATCCGACGCCGCGCGGCCCCGCGATCTTCCGGTTGAGCGATCACGTCGAGCGGCTCTATCGCGGCGCGCGCACGTACGGTCTGGAGATGCCGTATCCGGCCGAGCGTTTCTGCGAGATCATCGTCGAGGTTGCGAAGGCCAGCGGACGCGACGCGGCCTACATCCGCCCCCTCGCGTTTTACGGCGGCGATACGGTGCGTCTCGCGCCGGCGCATGTCTGCGAAACGCACGTCCTCGTTGCGGTGCTGCCGTTCAGCGGTTTGATCAAGGGTGAAGAAGCACCGCGTTGCGCGGCCACGGTATCACCGATCATGAAGTCGCCCTCGGCGGCATTGCCGTCGTGGGTGAAAGCAGGCGGTCATTACACGAATTCGATTCTCGCGCTCTCCGATGCGCTGGCGCGCGGTTTCGATGAAGCGATCTTGCTCAACGATCGCGGCAACGTCGCCGAAGGCAGCGGCGAGAATATCTTTCTCATCTTCGACGGCGTGCTCACAACCAACGACGGCGGCTCCGACATTCTCGAAGGCATCACGCGCGCGTCGGTGCTCGAGATCGCGCGCGAGCTCGGGATTCCGACCAACGTGCGCACGTTGACGCGCGCGGACCTTGCGACGTGCGATGAAGCGTTCTTCACCGGCACTGCGGCGGAGGTCGTGCCGATCGTGCGCATCGACAGCCGGATCATGCCCGAAGAACGCCCGCTCACCGAGCGCTTGCGCACGACGTACTCGGATATCGTACGAGGCAACCGTCCGGCTCCTGGGAATTGGCTGACTCTGGTCGGTTAAAGAAAGTTTTCACTCGGAGTGCGCAGGCTGGAGTTTTAAGCCGATAAAATAAGGACAGATGATCGCGCGTCGGTTGGTCGTCGGTTTCTTGGCCTTGGTGGGAGCGAGCCTGGGCCTCGCTTTGGACGGCCTCGGTGCGCCCGCCGGCGTCGCGCCGGTCGTTGCCTCGCCCGCGCCGTCCGCTAGCGCCTCCACCGGCCCCTTGCCTTCGCCCCCGCGCGTCGAGCCGAGCGTAGCCGCCTCGCCGAGTGCATCGCCCGCCGCCGGGATCGCGAACTTCCCGGCCGTCTTGCGCGCGCTCGTCCCGCTCAGCGGCGCCAGCGCGGTCCCGGCACAGACGTACGCGGCGTTCATGCGCGGCGCCGAACATCAGGACGGCGTGCTCGACATCGTGCGCAAGGACGATCAGCTCTTTCTCGACCTGAAGCCGGACGACTTCGGCAAGCCCTTTATCATCTTGCCGTCAATCACAAGCGGCGTCGGCGGCGATGCCTTTGCCGGCCGCGTATACGATCCGCTGGTCGTGATCTTCAAGCGCGTCGGCAAACGCGTGATGTGGGTGACGCCCAACACGCGCTACGTTGCCGACAAGGGAACCTCGGCCGCGGCTTCGCTCGCCGTGAGCGTCGCCGACTCGGTGATCCAGGCAACGCCGGTCATCGCTGAAGATCCCGACAAGTCGCACGTCGTGATCGAACCGACGATCTTTCTCTCCGACTTCGAAGGCATCGGCGCCGATCTCGGCAAGAGCGTCGCGGCGCCGCCGTCGTTGCCGGGCCTACTCGTGATCAGCGTGCGCCCGTCGTTCAACGTCGACGCGACGAAGTCGTACTACTTGAGCACCAAGGGCTTTCCGCTCAACGATGAGATTTCGGTCAACCTGACGTTCAACGGCCCGGCCGCCGCACTGCCGACGGTGCCCGACGGCCGCGGCATTCCGCTCGTCGTGCATTACAGCATCGTCGCACCGCCGCCGCACGATCAGAACTACGTCCCGCGCTATGCCGACGACCGCGTCGGGTACTTCATCACCGCGCGCAAACATTTCGGCAACGACGTATCGACGCTGCCGACGCAGCGCTTCATCGATCGCTGGAACCTCGATGCCGGTCCGATCGTCTTTACCCTGACCGACGAGATCCCGCCGATCTACCGCGATACCGTGCGGCGCGGGATCTTAGCGTGGAACGAGGCGTTCGCCAAGATCGGCTATCCGAATGCGATCGTCGTGCACGATCCGCCCACCGATCCGAAGTTCGATCCCGAAGACGCCCGCTACAACAGCGTGCGCTGGATTACGTCGGACTCGCCCGACTTCGTTGCGCTCAGCCCGCACGTCTCGGATCCCGATAGCGGACAGATCATCCGCACCGAAGTGGTGATCGACGGCGAGTCGATGCGCGCGGTGCGCCGCGGCTACGTCGACCGCGTGCTGCCGGTGCTGCAGATGAAACGCAACGCCTTCGAAGCGATGGATCAGCTCCAGCCCGCCGCGACGACCGGCGACCTCATCGCCTCCGACGACATGACGTGCGATGCCGAAGAGAGCGAAGCGAATCAAGCCGCGCTCGGGATGTCGATGCTGATCGGCCGGCAGCACGGCACGGCAGCGCAGCGCGAAACGTATGCGCAAGCCTTCCTGTACTCGACCGTGATGCACGAGGTCGGGCACACAATCGGATTGCGTCACAACTTCGAGGGCTCGACGGCCTTCACGTACGAAGAGCTGCACGATCCCGCGTTCACGCACGCGCACGGCACGACGGGCTCGGTGATGGATTACACGCCGGCCAACATCGCCGCGCCCGGCGAGCGGCAGGCCGACTACTTCCCCAACCAGCTCGGTCCGTACGACTACTGGGCGATTCAGTACGGCTACGCGCCGCTGCACCAGCACAGCTCGGATGCGGAACTGCCCTATCTGCACAAAATTGCTGCGCGTTCCACCGAGCCGGGCCTGGCCTACGGCACCGATGAGGACACGATCGACCCGTACGCGGTCGATCCGCGCATCCAGCGCTTCGACCTCTCGAGCGATCCGCTGGCCTTTGCGCGCGATCAGTTCCGCATCGACGACGATCTCGCCGCGAAGCTCACCCACCCATATCAGGGCGATTCGCGCAGTTATCAGGACCTGCGGCAAACGCTGATCAGCGTGCTCAACAACGATCTGGCCAACATCTCGATCGCCGCGCGTTACGTCGGCGGCGTGTACACCTCGCGCTCGCATCGCGGACAGCCCGGCGGCTCGCCGCCGTTCACGGCAATTCCGCGTGCCGAGCAGCGCAAGGCGTTCGATCTGATCGACCGTTACGTGCTCTCCTCGCACGCGCTGAAGTATCCGCCCGAACTGCTCAACGACGTCGCGCCGATCCGTTACGGGGCCGACTGGAGCACGGGCGGGATGCGGCGCACGGATTTCCCGATTCGCGAAGTCGTCGCCCAGCTTCAGGATGCGGCGATCTCCGAACTGTTCAATCCGGCCAGCATCTCGCGCATCGCCAACGAGTCGATGAAGGAAGCGCATCCCGGTCAGACGATGAGCTTGTCCGATCTCTTCGAGTGGACCAACGCCGCAATCTTCGACGATATCGGCGCGCACACGATCTCCGCCCCCCACCGCGACTTGCAGCGGCGCTTCACAGATCTCGAGTTGCAGATCGCGTTCTTGAGCAGCGGTTCGATGGATCAGCTCGGCGTGCCGCGCGAGATTCAGGCCCTCTCGCGCTACGAGTTGCGCCGGGTGCGCGGCCGGCTCGATACGGCGTATCGCGCGGCGGCCGACGTCGCGACGCGTGCGCACCTCGACGATCTGCGGTCGCGCATCGATACCGGGCTCCACCCCAGCGCGACGCGGCCGCTCTGATCGACGCGTTACGTCTGCGCGATCGCACGCTCGATCTGCGCGACGAAGCCCGGGTGATGGGGATCGTCAACGTGACCCCCGATTCGTTCTACGACCGGGCGGCCGGGCTCGACGACGTCGTCGAGCGGGCACGCGCGATTGCCGCAGCCGGCGGCGCGCTGGTCGATGTGGGCGGGCAGTCATACGCCTCGTGGAATCGCCGCATCACCGCCGATGAGGAACGCGAGCGCGTGGTGCCGGCGGTCGAAGCGATTCGCGCGGCCGGGATCGATCTGACGATCTCGATCGATACCTTCAAGGCGAGCGTTGCCGACGCAGCCCTCGGCGCCGGCGCGGACGTGATCAACGATTGCAGCGGGCTCTCCGATCCGGATCTCGCGGGCGTGGTTGCCAAGCACGATGCGGCGCTCGTCGTGATGCACCTCAAAGGCGAACTGAACGTCCGCGATCCGGCCGGTTACACCTACGTCGACGTCATGCGCGAAATCATTGCGTTCTTGCGCGAACGCACCGATCGCGCGCTCGCCGCGGGCGTGCGGCGCGATGCGATCGTCATCGATCCGGGCCTCGAGTTCGGCAAGGAGCCGCGCACGGATCTCGAGATCCTCGACCGGTTCGGCGAACTGCGCGAACTCGGTTACCCGATTCTCTTTGCCAGCTCGCGCAAGAGCTTCATCGGGCGCATCTTCCGGCGGCCGGCCAAAGAACTGCTGGTGCCGTCCCTCGCCACCGCCGCGATCGGCATCGCCGCCGGTGCGCGGCTGCTGCGCGTGCACGACGTCGAAGAGACCGTGCAGCTGGCGCGTATGTATGCCGCAATCACGCCGGGCCGGCGTGCTACCCTCGATCTGGCCGACGTCATGCCCGGCACGCCGGGCGGCAACTCCGGTGCTCCGGCGGCGGTCTAAGCCGCGTATGCATACCGTCCTGATCGGTCTCGGCTCCAATCTCGGCGATCGCCAGGGCACGATTCTCGGCGCCCTGCAAAAGCTGCGCCGCCAAGCGCGCATCGAGGCCGTCTCGGCCTACTACGAGACCCCGCCGGCCGGTGGGGTCGCGGGGCCGGCGTTCCTCAACGTGGCGGCGCGCATCACGACCGAACTCGACGCGCAGGCGTTCGAGACGTTCGTGCGCGGCGTCGAGGTCGCGATCGGACGGCAGCAGACCGCGCTCTTGAGCGCGCGCCCGATCGACATCGACATCCTCTACTTCGACGACCTCACCGCCGACTTCGGCCGCTTTGAAGTTCCCCAGCCGTACATTGCAACGCGGCCCTTCAACCTCGTGCCGTTGGCCGAGATCGCGCCCGATCACGTCGATCCGCGCCTCGGGAAGACGATCCGCGAGATCGCCGATACCGCCGACGTGCGCGGGATTACGCGCAAAGCGCGCGCGATGCACTTCTTCGCGAACCGGCAAGAAGAAGCGCCCGACGTTCGGCTTTCGCTCAACCGTGTCGGCGTCTCGAGCGTCAAACACATCATCCGGCTCAACGTGGGCGGCGCCGAGCGCGTGTTCAACGCCGACTTCACGATGGTCGCCGACCTGCGCCCGGACAAGGCCGGCGTGCACATGTCGCGCTTCTCCGAACTGCTCGAAGCCGCGACGCTCGAGGTGCTCGGCCGGCCCGAGCATCCGGCGCGCGTCGAGGATCTGGTGGCGCAAATTGCGCGCGAAATCGTCACCTCGCAAGACGCGATCCGGGCCGACGTGCGCGTGCGAGCGGAGTTCGGGCTCGAACGCTGGACGCCGGTCAGCGGCAAGCGCACCGAAGAAACCTATACCCTGGTCGGAATCGCGCACGCCGACGCGACGCGCACGCGGCGGCTCGTCGGCATCGAGGCCGAAGGAATGACCGCGTGCCCGTGCGCGCAGCTGATGGTTCGCGAACATTCGTTGCACGAACTCGAGGCGGCCGGCTTCAGCTCCGATCAAGCGAACCGCGCGCTCGACGCGTTGCCGGTCGCTACCCACAACCAGCGTGGGCGCGGCTCGGTGCTGATCGGCACCGACGGCGAGTTCTCCGATCATCTGCGGGCCGAAGATCTGGTCGAGATCGTCGAAAACTCGATGTCGAGCGAAACCTACGATCTGCTCAAGCGTCCCGACGAGTTTTTCATCGTCAACAAAGCGCATCAAAACCCGAAGTTCGTGGAGGACGTCGTGCGCGGTATCCTGGCGCGTGCGCTCGACGTGTACGCCGATTTCCCCGACGACACGTTCATCAGCGCGAGCCAAGTGAACTACGAGTCGATCCACAAGCACGACGCGTTCGCCGAAGCCTTCGGCCTCTTCGGTGAATTCCGGCGTGAGCTGCGCGACGGCGTGCACGTCGACGCCAAAACGGACATCGCCACCTGGCTCGGTACGCGCCCCTCGCCCGTCCTCAGCTAAATGGAGCTTTGGGCTTCGCCCGAGCCGACCTTTGCGCGGATCGACGCGACGACGGTGCGCGACCAGATCGCGGAGACCGGTCTCGACGTGCGTCCCGGCGATGCGGAACGGATCGCCGCGCTCGGCGTAACCGCCTCGCGCACGCCGGTGCTCTGGGAGCGCGTCGCACCTGATAGCCCGCACGAGCGCGACTTCAGCGAGCCTGAACGGCGTCTCGACGCGCTGCGCGCCGCGGGGATCGAGCCGATCGTCACGCTGCTGCACCACGGCAGCGGACCGAGCTACACGGATTTGCTCGATCCCGCGTTTCCGCTCTGGTTCGCCGAGTATGCCGAAGCCGCGGCGCGAGCGTTTCCGTGGGTTCGGCGCTGGACGCCGATCAACGAACCGCTCACAACCGCGCGGTTCTCGACCCTCTATGGCGTGTGGTATCCGAACATGCGCGACGATCGCGGCTTCGGCCGCGCGATGGTGAACCAAACGCTCGCGCAGCAAGCCGCACTGCGCCGCATCCGGAAAGTGATCCCCGATGCGCAGTTCATCCTCACCGAAGATCTGCAGCGGTTCACCGCGGGCGACGACGGCGTCGCGGACTACGTTGCGTTCTTGCGCGAGCGCGTCTACTTATCGGCCGAACTCGTGGCCGGCCGCGTCGGCGACGCGCATCCGCTGGCCGCATTTCTCACCGGCCGGTGCGGCGTGAACGAGCTGGAATTCGCGATGATGCAGCGCGACGCCGCCGTCCCCGATCTGCTCGCGTTCAACCACTACCCGCATTCCGAGCGCTACCTGTTCTCGCAAGACGAAACACCCGGCGACGTGCCGGCCGTCTACGTGGAAAACGAACCGGTCCCGGCGATCGGCCCGCTCTTGCGGGCGGCTGCCGAGCGCTTGCGTTTGCCGCTGGCGGTCGGCGAAGTGCACGTGCACGCGCCGGCGCCCGAACGCGTGCGCTGGCTCGCGCAGCACGCCGCCGATGTGGAGTCGTTGCGCGTCGACGGCGTCGACGTGCGCGCCCTCGGCGTGTGGGCGGCGTTCGGCATGGTGGATTGGCACTCGCTCCTGCGCCGGCGCGCGCAGGTGGTTGAAGACGGCATCTATACCTTTGCCGGACCCAACGGCACGCCGCAGCCGACGGCCGTCGCCGGCGCGGTGCGCGAGTTGGCGGCGACCGGACGGATCGCCGATACGGGTGTGCGCGGCTGGTGGGAGCTCGCGGACCGGGCCCTCCCGTTAGCGGAGCTGATCGCGATGCGCGATGCGGGACGTCCGGAAGGCGACCATCTGCGAACGACCGACGAAGCGCTGGCGTGACGGCGCCGGAGATCTTCGTCGCCGGCCTCCACCTGCGGTGGGACGGCGTCTGGCAGCGCCCGCATCATCTGCTCACGCGTCTCGCGCAACGGCTGCCGGTGATCGTCGTCGAGGAACCCTACGGTGCCGCCGAAGATCGCGACGAAATCCGTCGTTTCGGTGACCTGACGCTGATCCGGCCGCTGCGCCGGCGCGGCTGGGGCGATCCGCTGATCGACGCGCAGGCGCTCGCGACGGCGCACGAACTGGCCGGATCGCGCACGTGCGGCGCGTGGCTCTACACGCCGATGATGAGCGAGCTGATCGAGGCCTTCAACGCAGCAACGGTGGTCTACGACGCGATGGATGACCTCGCGAACTTCGACTTCGCCCCGCGTGGAATGCGCGAGCGCGAAGCGGCCTTGCTCGAGCGCGCCGGCATCGTGTTCGCCGGCGGCCGCACGCTCTACGAACATCGCCGGGCGCACGGTGCGAAGGTGCACCTGCATCCGAGCGGCGTCGAACTCGACCGTTTCGCGGCGGACGTCGGGCCGCATCCGCTCGCGGCGATGCTGAATGCCCCCGTGATGGCGTACGTCGGCGTGATCGATGAACGGCTGGACTATGCGCTGATCGCGGCGCTGGCGGACGCGTTTCCGCACGGGCACGTGATCTTGGCCGGGCCGGTCGTGAAAGTCGATCCGGCGCTCTTGCCGCAACGCCCCAACGTGCACTACACCGGGCGGCTCCCGTACAACGCGCTGCCCTCGTTGCTGGCCGGCGTCGACGTCGCGCTGATGCCCTTCGCGATCAACCGCGCGACCGCGTCGATCTCGCCGACCAAGACGCTCGAATACTTCGCCGCGCGCCGCCCCGTGGTGTCGACGCCGATCGCCGACGTCGTTGCCGACTACGGTGAGCTCGTCTACATCGCCGCAGGCCCCGAGGCGTTTATCGCCGCCGTGCACGAAGCCCGCAACGCCCCGCGCGAACGCATCGAACGTGCCTTCGCCGCCGCAGCAAACCGCACGTGGGATGCCGTCTTCGAACGCATGTGGAACGAACTCTTCGCATGAAGGGCAACGAACCGTTTGATGCGGCGCGCGCGTTACGGTGGCTGCGTCAGTTGAAGAAGAACAACGACCGGGCGTGGTTTGCGGCGCATCGCGGCGTCTACGACGAACACATCCGGCCGGAGTGGGAAGATCTCGTGACCGCACTGCTGGTCTCGGCCGTGCGCTTCGACGAGCGCTTCGCCTACGTCGACCCGCGCAAGTGCCTCTTTCGCCTCGCGCGCGACATCCGTTTCTCGAACGACAAGACGCCGTTCAAGACCCACGTGTCGGCTTGGCTCTCGCCGCTCGGGAAGAGCGGGGCCAACGCGGGCTACTACGTGACGGTGGCACCGGGCAACACGCGCTTCGGTGCGGGCATCTATACGCCCGAAAAGCCGGTCCTCGAAGCGCTGCGCCGATCGATGGCCGCCGATGCCCGTCCGTTCGACCGGATCCTGCGCGCCAAGTCGATGGCACCGTACTTGCCGCTGCGCACGGATGCGCTCGTCCGCATGCCGCGCGGGTTCCCCAAAGATCATCCGCGCGGCGAACTCGTTCGCGCGCGCAACTACCTCGTGGGACGCTCGTACACCGACGCGGAGATCGCCAAGAACGGTCCTTACGCATCCTTCGCGGCCGCGATTCGCGACTGCGCCCCGTTTGTCGCCTATCTCGACGCGGTCGCGGCCCCGCTTTCCAGCGCCGCGATGCGTGAGCCGAGCGACGGATGGGACGAGAACAGCACTTCCGACCACCACGGCCCTTCGTCTTCGGCCAGGTTCTGATCGCGTAACCGGCGGAACGCGCGGGCGCCGCTGGCGGCGTCGTTCGTCGCCTCGACGGCGAAGCGGTCGGCGCGGCGTTCGATCATGCGCGAGAACGCGTTCGCGACCGGGAGCGCCGCGAGTTGGCCGATGGCAAGATAGAAGCCCAGCCGCATCGCGCTCGACACGTCGCCGGCATCGCGGCCGGTGGTGCGCCGCACCACGGCGTTCCCGATCAACAGCGGAAGCGCGATCAGTCCGGTTCCGAGCGCGATTGCCACCCACGGATCGCGTTTGACGTAGTGGCCGAGTTCGTGCGCGACGACGAAGAGCGTTTCGTCTTCGGCAAATTCATCGAGCAAGGTGTCGGCGATCGCGATCCGCTCGGTGCCGAAAACGCCCGTCACGAACGCGTTGGCTTTCTTCGTTTGCCGACTCATGTCGAAGCGCAGGATCGTGGCGCCGCCGACGCCGTAGCGCGCGGCGAGTTCGCGAATGCGTCCCTCGAGCGGGCCTTCGAGCGGGATGTACTTGTTGAACAGCGGCATGATGAACGTGGGCGCAACCACGTTGGCAAACGCCATCAGCGCGGGCGTGCCGGCGATCGCGATCCACGGCCAGCGTTTGGGTGCGCGCCGCATGATCGTACCGGCGACGCCGGAGAGCAGCATCCCGACGCCGCCGCCGATGATCGTCGCCTTGAGGCGATCGTTCGCCCACGCTTGCGGCGTGCGTTCGCTGTTCCCGAAGATCCGTTCGAGCTGATACTCTTCGATATAGTCGATCGGCCACTCGCGCGCGGCTTCGATCGCGGTGAGCAGCCCGACGAACACGGGCAAGCGCAGCGGCAGCGGAACCCACTTGAGCGAGCGCTCGAAGACGTCCGAAAGGCCGAACGCCCACATCGCGCCCGCGGCCGCGGAACGCGTGTGCCCGACGACCATCAACAGGCGCCGGGTTTCGCCGTAGCGTTTGGGATCGCGTTCTTTCGCCGGTGCCGGTGATGCCAGGTCGGCCAGCATGTCGCTGACGCGCGCGAGCGTATAGCCAATCGTCAGCCCCGAGGCGATGCCGAGGGCGAAGCGTGCGATGGAACTCCGGTTGCTCAAATGATCGAGATCGTTTCTTTGACTTTGGGCATCATTGCAACCGCACGTTCGAGCGCGGCGGCCAGCTCGTCGACGATCGGATCGTCGATTTCTTCCACCAGGCCCGCATCGGCCTTTTCCACCAAATACGGGTTGATCGGCAGACGTCCGAGTATCGGTGCGCCCGCCAGCTCGGCGACCGAATCGGCGTACGAGGGCCCGAAGACGTCGTAGCGCACGCCGGTATCGGGTGCCACGAAGTACGACATATTCTCGACCACGCCGAGAATCGGTTTCTTCAACTGATGGATCAAGTTGGCTGCCTTGCGCACGATCATCGTCGCGAGCTTTTGCGGCATCGTCACGAGCACCACGCCGTCGACGGCGAGCGACTGCAGCACCGTCAGCGGTGCGTCGGAGGTACCCGGGGGCAGATCGATCAGCAGATAGTCCAGATCGCTCCACAACACTTGTTCGTAGAATTGCCGGATGACGCCGGAGAGAATCGGGCCGCGCCAGATCATCGCCGTATCTTCCTTGTCGGTCAGCAGGTTGGCGGAGACGACCTCGATCGCCGAACGCGTCACGGCGGGCGTCATCAACGGCCGCGGCTGCGTGCCGGCCGGGGTGTTCGGATCGCTCTCGATCCCGAGCGGCGTGGTCAGGCCGAAGAGGCGCGGGATCGACGGCCCGGTGATGTCGGCGTCGAGGATGCCGACGCGTTTGCCGGCACGCCGCAAGCCGACCGCGAGCAGCCCGGTGACCAGCGACTTCCCGACGCCGCCCTTGCCGGACATGACCGGAATGACGTGCGCGAAACGTGCCCGCCGTGCGAACTCGCCCGGTGCGCGCCGGTGCGGCACGAGATCGTCATTGTTGATCGTGGGCACCCGGCCCGAGAGCCGCGCTTGGCTGAGGGCAGCGACGATCGGCTCGGCACGCAGGCCGTGCGCCGCCGCGCCTTGGGCGATCGTCTCGTATTTGTTCACCCCGCAGCCCGAACAGTGGAGGCCGAAGCGCACCAGCACGTCCTCCGCGATGGGGAGTGCGGTGACGAGTTCGCGGATGTTCGTCTCGGGACCGATGGAAGTGGCTGCTGACATGGAAAGGCACCCCTTCGGCATGCAGGCGAACGTTGCTTTTGATTCTCCCCGATCTACGGCGCCGCTCGATGTGGTCATCGTGGGGACGGTCCGGCAGGACTAGCAGCCGCCAAGTACCTCGCCGACGCGGGGCGTACGGTGCTGGTGCTGGAGAAGCGCCCCATGCTCGGCGGCGCGGGATGTCCGAGCTACCTCAGTTCGCGCTTCTTGCCGTACGCCGAACGCCGCGCGGTGTGGGCCGTCTACGCGTTCTGCCGCACGGCCGACGACATCGTCGATCGCAACACCGGCGCGGCCGAACGCCTTACCGCGCTCAACGAATGGGAGATCCAGCTCCAAGCCGCTTATGCGGGCCGTGCGAGCACGCCGATCTTCACCGCCTTAGCCGACGCCGCCGCGCGTTTCGGCGTGCCGTTACACGCCGCGCTCGATCTGTTGCGCGGTGCCGGATGGACGTCACGGTCAACCGCTACGCGACCTATCGCGAGCTCTCCGACTACTGCTACCTCGTCGTATCCACCGTCGGCGTGCTGATCACGCCGATCCTCAGTACGCTCGAAGATTCGGCGCTCGGCCATGCCGCCGGGCTGGGCCGTGCCATGCAACTGACCAACATCTTGCGCGACGTCGGCGAAGATGCGCAGTTAGGGCGCATCTACCACCCACCGAAGATCTCCATACTTCGGCTACGCGGAGACGGATCTGTTCGACGGCGTCGTCGACGAGCGTTTCGTCACGCTGATGCGTTTTGAAATCGAGCGGGCGCGGGCGCTCTATCGCGAAGCGGAACCAGGCATCGCGCTGCTGGAGCCGGACAGCCGCTACGCGGTGCGGTTGGCGCTGCATCTGTACCGCGGCATCCTCGATGCGATCAAATCCAACCGTTACGACGTCTTCGGCCGGCGCGCGTTCGTCCCGTTGAGTGCCAAGATCCTCACCGCCCTGCGTCTACTCGGCTCATTCTAGTCATCCCGAGCTTGATTGGGATGACATAGCGCGAGGAAAATGCGACCGATTCACGCATTCCTTTGAAATGCGTTCGTTCGTTGTAAAACTGCTGGCCTTCTGTCTGGCGTTGGTTCCGATCGGGGCGTCGGCCCAAACCGCGCCCGCCCCCGCGCCGGCCACGATCCACTTGGGTGTGATCACGGTCGAAGCGGCGGCCGAGGCGTTCTATGCCGTCGACATGGGCTTCTTCAAGAAGCAAGGCCTCGATGTCGATCTGCAGATCATGCAGAACGGCGCGGCGATCGCGGCCGCGGTCATGGGTGGATCGCTCGATGCCGGCTTTGCCGACACCGTCTCGATTTCGAACGCGCACGTGCGCGGCTTGCCCCTGGTCTACCTCGCGCCGGCGCTGCTCAACAGCTACGCGGCGCCCACGCTCGCGATCATGGTCAACGGCTCCGGGCCGATTCACGACGCCAAGGACCTCAACGGCAAGACGATTGCGGTCAACGGGATCAACAACATCACGATGCTGCCGGTCGAAGCCTGGATCGACCGGAACGGCGGCGACTCGAAAACCGTGAAGTGGATCGAGGTTCCGATCTTCCAGGAAAACGACGCCGTTTCGTCCGGCAAGGTCGACGCGGCCGTAACCGGCGAGCCCTTCGTCACCTTCGGCACCGACAAGGGTTTGCGCGCGCTCTACATGGACAAGAACGCGATCGCGCCGCGCTACGTGCTCTCGGGCTTCTTCACGACCAAGGACTGGACGGCAAAAAATCCCGTCCTGGCAGCAAAGTTCATCGCCGCGATCAAAGAGACGGCGCAATGGGCCAACGCCAATCCCGCCGCCGCCGGAGTCATCCTGGCGAAGTACACCAAACTACCGCAGGCCGTCGTCGATCGGATCAAACACGGCCAGTTCGCGGAGACGCTGCTCGTTTCGGATTACCAGCCGGTGATCGACGTTGCCGCGAAATACGGCGTATTGCCGAAGCCGTTTCCAGCGTCCGAGTATTTTTACCGGTAGGCTGCGCGTGACCGCGGAAGAGGCGATCGTCGACGTGTTCGAGCGCCGTTCGGCGGCCGCGCTGTTCGTGACCGAAGTGCAATACGGGATCGCGCCGCAGCGTGACCCGGAAGAATTCGCCGCCGCGCTCGAGCGGCTCGTTGAACGTGGAGAGATCATCATCGTCACCAAACCCGCCCCCGACATCCATCTTGCCGACGCCGATCTGCGCATCGCCGCGCGCCCGGCGCCGGACGCTGAAGTTGCCATCGAAGCCGCCTGGAACGGCTGGCTGCGCGACTTTCTCTCCACCCATCGCTGCTCGTGAGCGGTAAAGCGCTCCGGATCGGCGTCGACATCGGCGGCACGTTTACCGACGTGACGGTGATGGACACGAGCGACGGTTCGGTGACCTTCGGCAAATCGTTGAGCACGCCCGACGATCTCGTGCGCGGCATTCTCGATGCGATCGCGGTGACCGGGCGTCCGCCGCGCGACGCCGAGTTCATCATTCACGGTTCGACCGTCGCGATCAACGCGATTCTCGAACGGAAGGGCGCGAAAACCGCGCTGGTCACGACGCAGGGCTTCCGCGACGTCTATGAGATCGGGCGCGTCAACCGGCCCGACTCGTTCAACCTCGCGTTCCGCAAGCACGTGCCCTTGATCCCGCGCGCGCTGCGCTTCGAAGTCGCGGAGCGGATGCTCTATGACGGATCGGTGGAGAAGCCGCTCGACGAGGCCGACGCGCGCGGCGTGGCGCAAGCGATCAAGGCGCAGAACGTCGAGGCGGTTGCGGTGTTGTTCCTGCACTCCTACGTCAACGTTGCGCACGAGCAGCGCATGGTCGAACTCTTGCGCGAGGCGCTGCCCGATGCGTTCATCACGGCATCGCATCACGTCTCGCGCGAACAGCGCGAATACGAACGCACCTCGACGGTCGCGGCCAACGCCTACGTGGGCCCGCGGGTGAGCACGTATCTCGAACGCCTCGAACGCCATCTGGCGAGTGACGGCTTCAACGGCAACCTCCTGATCATGCAGTCCAGCGGCGGCCTGTGCGACGTCGCGACCGCGCGCGAACAGTGCATTCAGATGCTGGAGTCGGGTCCGGCCGGCGGCGTGGTGGCCTCGCAAGCCGTCAGCGGCGTCATGGGCCTCGACAACGTGATCTGCTTCGACATGGGCGGCACGACGGCCAAGGCGTGCGTGTTGCAAGCCGGTGCGGCGGCGCTCTCGAGCGATTACTTCATCGGCGGTTACAACGAAGGTCTGGCGATACGCATCCCGGTCCTCGACATCAAGGAGATCGGCACCGGCGGCGGCAGCATCGCGTCGGTCGATGAAGCGGGCGGCTTGCACGTTGGTCCGGAAAGCGCGGGCGCGAGTCCCGGTCCCGCGGCCTACGGCAACGGCGGCACGCTGCCGACCGTGACCGACGCGCATTTGCTGCTCGGCCATCTGGCGGCCGAACGATTCCTCGGCGGACGCATGGCCCTCGACGTCGCCGCCGCAACGCGCGCGGTTGCGGAGCACATCGCGACGCCGCTCGGCCTCGACGTGCCGCTGGCGGCCGGCGGAATCGTCGCGATCGCGACGGCCGCGATGGCGAACGCCGTACGCGCGGTGACGACCGAACGCGGGCTCGATCCGCGCGACTTCGCCTTGATCGCGTACGGCGGTGCGGGACCGTTGCACGCCGTCGACGTGGCGCGCGAACTGGCGATCCGCACGGTGGTGATTCCGCAAGCACCGGGGACGTTCTCGGCCTACGGCATGCTCACGGCCGATCTGCGGCGTGAGTACGCCCAAACTTATCGCGCGCCGCTGACCGACGAGGGCTTGCGCGGCACGACAGAGTTCTTCATCACACTGGAAACGGAAGCGTCCGCGTGGCTCCGCTCGGCCGGCGTGCCGAGCGAACACACGTTGCTCGAGCACGCGATCGACGTGCGCTACGTCGGGCAGAACTACTCCGTGACGATCCCGCTCGCGCCGGGTAGCGCGCAAGCCGCCGTCAAGAGCGCGTTCGACGCGGCACACCAGCTGCGTTACAGTCACAACGCGCCCGAAGAACCGGCGGAGATCATCGCGGCGCGCGTCTCGATCGTGGGACGGCTCAGCAAGCCCGTTCTGGCCGGCCTTGCCGACGGCAACGGCATCCCGGGCGCAAACGCGCTGATCGGTAAGCGGCGCGTGCGCTTCGACCCGCGCACCGAAATCGAAGCGCAGGTATACGACCGGCAGCACCTGCTGGGCGGCGATTCGTTCGACGGTCCGGCAATCGTGCAAGAAGACGGCTCGGCCACCGTCATCCCGCCCAACGTACGCGTCGACGTACAAT
>Ga0182030_10001927_pt1 | contig 43563 bp, 35 predicted proteins | sample 812S3MmetaG_FD_121299 | JGI IMG/M metagenome (GOLD analysis project Ga0182030, IMG submission 121299) | Permafrost microbial communities from Stordalen Mire, Sweden - 812S3M metaG (Illumina Assembly) | ecosystem: Environmental > Terrestrial > Soil > Wetlands > Permafrost | place: Sweden... | reverse complement strand
CGTCAGTTTCTTCCGAGAGCTTTTCTGCATCGCGTAGTGCCTTTCTTTTTGTTTACAACCTTGCTCGTAGCAGGGGATTAAGGCCCTACGCGATTCCTATTTCGGGAAATATCCGGGCTAGCCTACGCGCCCAGGCGCACGATCCTCCCAAAGTCCTCGGCCGAAAGGGGCATGACCGAGAGCCGGCTGTTGCGCACGAGCGCAACGGCCGCCAGGACGGGGTCTGCCTTGATCTGGGCTAGGGCCACCGGGTGGGCGAACGCCCCCAGCGCCTCCAGTTCCACGGACACCCAGCCCGGCTGCGCGGCCGTCGGGTCGGGGTAGGCCGCCCGGGCGACCCTCGCCGTGCCGACCACCGCTTTGGAGTCGCCGCTCTCATAGAAGAGGACCCGGTCCCCTACGCCCATCGCCCTCAGGTTGTTTCGCGCCTGGTAGTTGCGGACGCCGTCCCATGAGGTGCGGCCCTCGCTTGCAAAGGCCTTCCACGAATAGCTCTCGGGCTCCTGCTTGACGAGCCAGCACCGGGAGCCCGGCAGGTGTCCCTGGCCCACCCCGGAGGCGCGGGCGCCCGCCTTCACGCGGATACTTGACAGCATATCGGCGGGAGCATGGGCCCCGGCCGGGTCTCACGGCAAAGGGAAACTGCGGGGTCGGCTTCCCGGAACTGAAGAGTTGCCGCGCACCAGCAAGTCGGCCTTCCTTCGTTCGTGCCCGGCTCGGGAGCCCCGCCGATGCGCGGGCTCCCGCCCAACCCAGCATGCCCTGGACACAGACCTATTCCCCCATCGGCGACAGCCCCGGGCTGTCCGCGGCGGTTGCCGCGGTACCCCTGGCCGTCGTTTTCTTCTGTCTCGCGGTCCTCAGGATGAAGGCGCACTGGGCGTCGCTCCTCGCCCTAGTGGCGGCGCTCGGAATCGCGGTCCTCGCCTGGGGAATGCCGGCCGGGTTGGCCGGCCTCGCCGCGGCCCAGGGCGCCGCGTTCGGCCTCTTCCCTGTCTTCTTCATCGTCCTGGCGACCCTGTTCCTCTTCAACATCACCGTCAGCAGCGGCCAGTTCGAAGTCATACGGGCCTCGCTTGCCGGGGTCACGCCGGACCGCCGGCTGCAGGCCCTCCTCATCGCATTCTGCTTCGGTGCGTTCATCGAGGGATGCGCGGGCTTCGGGGCGCCCGTGGCCATCGCCGCCGCGACGCTCGTCGGCCTCGGGTTCCGCCCGTTCTACGCCGCGGGGCTTTGCCTGGTGGCGAACACGGCGCCCGTCGCATTCGGGACGATCGGCATCCCGATCGTGGCGCTTGGGGGCGTCATCGGCCTGAACGACGCCGGCCTGATGAGGCTCTCGGCCATCGTCGGCCACCAGCTACCGTTCATCTCGCTCATCCTCCCCGCCTATCTGGTGCTCATCATGGCCGGCTTCAGGAGGACGGTCGAGGTGCTGCCCGCCGTCGCCGCCTGCGGCGCGACGTTCGCGCTCTGCCAGTGGGCGGTCGCCAGCTACCTTGGACCCTACCTGCCCGACATCCTCTCGTCCCTCGCGGCGATGGCCGCTCTCATGGTCCTGCTCAGGTTCTGGCGCCCGCCGACGGTCTACCGGTTCGCGCACGACCTGGAGGCCGGGGCCGAGCGGCACGGGCATTCGGCGGCCCGGGTCCTGCGGGCCTGGTCCCCCTACATCGCGATGACCGCGATGGTCCTGCTCTGGGGCGCGGCCCCCGTGAAGTCCGCCCTGAACCGGACGACCGTGGTCCTCTCGGTCGGCGGCTTGGACGGCGCCATAGCCCGGCCGCCGGCCGGCGCCCCCGGGGCGCCGGCCGGGAGCCCCGTCCCGCTGCCGGCGAAGTTCAAGCTCGACTACCTTGCGAGCGGGGGCTCGGCCGTTCTGATCGCGGCCGTGCTCTCTGCGCTCCTCTGCGGCATAGGGCCCCGCAAGGCCCTCGGCCTTTTGGGAAAGACGCTGCGCGACATGCGCTGGCCCACCGTCACCATAGGCTCGGTGCTGGCCCTCGCCTACGTGATGAATGCCTCCGGCATGACACCCTGCCTCGGGATCTTCTCGACACGGGCCGGCCACCTGTTCCCGCTCATCTCGCCCGTCCTCGGCTGGATGGGGGTCTTCCTCACCGGCAGCGACACGTCGAGCAACGTCCTGTTCGGCAGCCTGCAGAAGACCGCGGCGGAGAAGCTGGGCATCAACCCGCTGCTCACCTGCGCCGCCAACACGACCGGCGGTGTCATGGGCAAGATGATCTCACCGCAGTCGATCGCCGTCGCCTGCGCCGCCACCGGGATGGTGGGCCAGGAGGGTTCGCTCTTCCGCTTCACGCTCAGGCACTCCCTGGTTCTCCTCCTCCTCATGGCGATCCTTGTCTATCTCCAGGCCTACTCGCTCACGTGGTTGGTGCCGGGCTGAGGGCCGCGCGGCTCCGTTTCGCATTGCGCACCGGCGGCCCGCAGCGTGACCATGCCCCGGATCGCGCGCCATGGCCTTCGCCCTATTTCCCACTGCATTCGGCACCTGCGGGATCGCGTGGAACGAGCGCGGCCTGTCGCGCTTCCACCTGCCGGAGGAGACCGAGGGCCTTGCGGTCGAGCGCCTCGCCTGCTGCGCCGGCGAACGCGTGCCCGAGGAGGAGGCCCCGGCATGGGTGCGCGGCGCCATCGCGCGGGTGCAGCGCCATCTGAGGGGCGAACTTCAGGATTTCTCGGACCTGAAGATCGACTGGTCGCTGGTCAGCGAGTTCCAGAAGGCCGTCTACCTGCGGGCGCAGGCGATCAGGGCCGGCCTGGAGGGCAGCTACGGCGAGATCGCCCGGGAGCTCGCCCTCGGCCCAGAGTCCGCGCGCGCGGTCGGCGCGGCGCTCGCCGCGAATCCCTGGCCGCTCATCGTGCCGTGCCACCGGGTCGTGTCGGCGTCCGGCAAGATGACCGGCTTCTCGGGGCCGGGCGGCGTCCGCACGAAGACGCGCCTGCTGGCGCTGGAGGGCGCCGAGCTCCTCTCGGAGTAGGCGGTTCAGAGGAGCCGCTCGACAAATCGGCAATTCTGGGCGTCTTGCGCATCAACCCGACACCATGCCCGGCCTCCTTGATCCCGTGACCCTTGGCGAACTGCGCCTGCCGAACCGCGTCGTCATGGCGCCGCTCACGCGCGCCCGCGCCACGGGCGGCGGACGCATCCCCAACGCGCTCATGGCGCAGTACTACGTCCAGAGGTCCTCCGCGGGGCTCATCATCTCCGAGGCGACCGCGGTGACCCCGATGGGCGTGGGCTACGCGGACACGCCCGGCATCTGGTCGGCGGAGCAGGTCGCGGGCTGGGCCGCGATAACGGCCGCCGTGCACGCGGCGGGAGGCCGGATGGTCCTGCAGCTCTGGCACGTGGGGCGCATCTCCGACCCGTGCTTCCTCGACGGGGCGCTGCCCGTGGCGCCGAGCGCGATCGCCCCGTCGGGCAACGTCCGCCTCGTCCGCCCGCAACGGCCCTACGTCACGCCCCGCGCCCTCGAGACGGACGAGATCCCGGGCGTCGTGGAGGCCTACCGCAAGGGCGCCGAGAACGCGCGAGCCGCGGGCTTCGACGGCGTGGAGGTGCACGGCGCCAACGGCTACTTGCTCGACCAGTTCCTCCAGGACAGCGCCAACCGCAGGACGGACCGTTACGGGGGGTCGATCGAGAACCGCGCGCGGCTGATGCTCGAGGTGATCGATGCCGCCATTTCCGTCTGGGGGGCGGGGCGGGTCGGCATGCACCTGGCCCCGCGCGGCGACAACCAGTCGATGGGGGATTCGAATCCCCTTGCGACCTTCGGCTACGTCGCCTGCGAGCTCGGGCGCCGCAGGATCGCGTTCATCTGCGCGCGAGAGTCGGTCGGCCCGAACCGCATCGGTCCCCAGCTCAAGGACCTGTTCGGCGGCGCGTATATCGCGAACGAGAAGTTCACGCGCGAGTCCGCGGAGCGAGTCATCGCCTCGGGAGAGGCGGACGCGGTCGCGTTCGGCACGCCGTTCATCGCGAATCCCGACCTGCCGCGGCGCTTCGCCCTGAACGCCCCGCTAAGCGAGCCGCAGCCCGAGACCTTCTACGCACCCGGGCCCAGGGGCTACACGGACTACCCGAGCCTGCCGAACGCGCCTTAAAGGGGGACGGCGTCAAAAATCTTTGGACCCACGTCTTCGGAGCGCCCGGGCGCCCCGAGGTCGCGGGTTTGGCGTTGCGTAGGCCCGGCTCCCTTTGAGACGATCGCGGGCCCGAGTCCCTCCGGCAACTACGCCCATCGCACCGTGCCCAACACCCCGCCCGAGCTCGTTCTCATCGTGCCCGTGTTCAACGAGGAGGACGCGATCGTGCCGGTTCTCGAGGAGTGGCGCGCCGAATTGGCCCGCACGGTCGGCGAGGGGCGCTTCCAGATGCTCGTCGTCGACGACGGGTCGACCGACGGGACCCCGGCGCGCCTGGCCGCGCTTGCGTGGCCCGAGCTGCGGGTGCACCGGCATACGAACCGGGGCCACGGCCAGAGCTGCCTGGTGGGCTACATCGAGGCGGCCGCGACGGGGGCGGCCTACGTGTTCCAGATCGACTCGGACGGCCAGTGCGACCCCGCCTGGTTTGCGGGCGTGTGGGCGCTCAGGGAGAAGGCCGCGTCGATCTACGGCAGGCGAAGGACCCGCGACGACGGGATCGCCCGCTGGCTGATCAGCCGTGTGCTGCGCGCCTCGCTCAAGGTCGCCCGGCGCACGAGGCTCAACGACACGAACGTGCCCTACCGCCTCTACCGCGCGCCGCTAGCCGCGGCGGCGGCGAGGCGGATCCCGGCCGACTTCAACCTCGCGAACATCGCCATGGCGCTCCTCCTGGAGCCGGAGGGCTTCCTCGAGGTGCCAATCCATTTCCGCGACCGCATGGGAGGGCACCCGACCGTGCGCTTGTGGGGGTTTGTACCCAAGGCCCTGCGGTTGCACCGAGACGTGTATCGGCTAGGGCACTAGGGGATGCGAGACCGCTATGACTACCTGATCGTGGGAGCCGGCCTGTCGGGCCTCGTCCTTGCCGAACGCCTGGGCTCGCTCGGCAGGAGCTGCCTGGTGGTTGAGCGGCGCAACCACATCGGCGGGAACTGCCACGACCGAAAGGACCGCAACGGCCTCTTCTACCACGTCTACGGCCCGCATTATTTCCGCACGAACTCCGAGCTTGTCCGGGCGTACCTGAGCCGGTTCACCAAGTGGCAGGACGCCAAGTACCGGGTGAACGTCTTCACCCGGGGGACCTACTGGAGCTTCCCTGTCAACCTCGGGACTTTCCGCCAGTTCAGCCGCAATCCGGCGGCGACCGAGGACGACTTCAAGGCCTATCTCGCCCGAAGCGCGGTGCCGATCGCCGCCCCGGCCAATTCCAAGGAGGCCATCCTCGCGTCGGTGGGCTCCGAGCTCTACGAGCTCTTCTACAAGGGCTACACGGAGAAGCAGTGGGGCCGGCCGGCCGAGGCCCTGGACGCCTCCGTGTGCCGCCGGATCCCGATCCACACCGGACTTGACGAGCGCTATTTCCGCGACGAGTTCCAGGCCCTTCCGAGGCAAGGCTATGATCCCATGTTCCAGGCGATCCTCGAGGCCTCGGGGGCCGACCTGAGGCTTGAGACGGACCACCGCGATGTCGTGCGCCTTGTGCGCCACCGCCACCTGATCTACTCGGGCCCGCTCGACGAGTACTTTGACTGCCGGTTCGGCCCCCTGCCCTACCGCACGGCGCGCTACGCGCTCGAGGAGATTGGCGAGGCGGGGGTTCCCGCCGGCGGCTTCGTCCAGCCCGTCCTCCAGGTCAACTACCCGGGGCCCGAGGCCTTCACGAGGACCGTCGAGCTCAAGCACGTCACCGGCCAGGTGAGCCGCTCGTCGAACCTCGTCCGCGAATTCCCCGCGGAATACAGGCCCTGCGAGAGCGACCCGAACTACCCCATTCCCGGCCCGGAGAGCGACTCGCTCGCGGCGCGCTACCGCGAGCTCGCCGAGCGGGAGCCCGGCGTCACCTTCATCGGCCGCCTGGCTCAGTACCGCTACCTCAACATGGACCAGGTCGTGGGCGCGGCCCTCCACACATTCGAGAAGCTGCGGGACGCGGCCACCTGACGCCGCCCGGACGGTCAGGGCGCGGCCGGCGGCACGCGCTTCCAGAGCCCCACCCTGCGCCCGTCCTCGCGTTCGTTCTGGTACGTGAGGATGTCGCACCAGACGTACTCGGGGCTCACCGAATCGTTCACTTTCTCCCAGATTTCGGGGGTGTCCCCGTCGCGGTACCAGAGGACGTAGTCGATCCCCTGCGCGACGAGCCATTTGCCGGCGCCCGGCATCTCGCCGTCAAAGAACCGGGTCAGGGTGTCGTGGCGCCTCCTCACGTCCTCGCTAAACCCCCGCCAGAGGAGCTCGTGGCCGTACCAGCCCAGCCACATCCGCTGACCTGCAAACAGCGGGATGACCGCGGAATTCGTGAACCCGCCCTCCTTCTCGGGGCGCTCCACCACGACCCCGGGCGCCTCGACCTTCAGCCGGCCGAGCATGAGCCTCGGGAACTCATCCTTGGTGAGGAAGGTCGTGCCCTCCATGCGGCCCGTCGACTCCCCCGCCCGCTCGCGAAACGGCCCCCACAGGTCGAGCGCGTAGAAGCACGGGTAGAGGCAGAACAGGATCCCGGCAAAGCGCACCCAACGGCGCCTGGCCTGCTCGAGGACAAAGGGCCCGAGCGTCATGAGCGTGCCCGCCGCGACCCACGGCCACCATTTGAGCGTCGTGTTGAAGCGGTCGTACATCCCCGAATAGACGTCGTCCACGTAGACGTACTCTGAGAACAGCAGCAGGAAGAGCCACAGCGCCCCGAGCCGGCGGCCCTGGGAGCTTCCCGACACGAGGCCGAGGAGGATGAGCGCGATCGTGGGGAGCATGAACAAAATGAGAAGGAGCGGCGGCGTATGCTCCTTCCACGGGACCACCCGAATCGCGGCGCCGTAGCCGGAGGCCGACGAGGTGAACGCCGAAAGGTAGACCCAGCCGAGGAGCCAGACGGCGGCGGCCCCGCCGGCGACCGCGGGGACGAGGCGCCTCCAGTCCCGGTAGTTCACGAGGAGCCACCCGCCGATCCCGATCGCCTGCAGGGGGAGGATCCATGTGTTCGCGAGAAGGGTCCACGTGAGCGTGCATCCCGCGACCGCGGCATAGCGGCGCTTCCCGGTGCGCGACCACAGGAGCATCGCCATGGCGCCAAGCCCGAGGAGGTAATAGCCCGACAGGGGCGCGTGGTAGTCACCCAGGTAGACGGAATACGCGAAGGGCTCGCCGGGCAGCTCCATGCGCTCGAACTGCGACTGGTAGGCCTTGATCCGGGGCCCGAGCGGCGGCTTGTCCATCGGGGCGCTCCCTATGTAGCGCATGCTCGTCCACGGATGGACGTGCTTGTCGGTCAGGTGGACAAAGAGCGTCGTCCCCATCCCCCCCACCACGAAGCAGGCCACGACCAGCGCGCGGACCCAAAACCTGCGGGCGCAGAGCGCCACGGCGCCCGCAAAGGCCGCACCGCTGAGCGCGATCAGCAGGCAGAACGCGAGGTTGTAGGCCTCGCCCGGGGGAATGGCCAGCACGCGGCCCATCAGCGCGGCGCCGTAGTGCTGGAAGCTGTAGTACTGCGTGGACAGGTACGGGTAGAACCACGCGTCGGGAACCGGGATCGTGGCGCCCGGGTAATAGCTGCAGATGTAGGAGAAGTCCGCGATCTTCTCGGACGACCCGTCGATGTCGGGGTACGTGAACCTCCAGAGCATCGCGTAGCCGAAGATCGCGGCGAAGACGGCCGCGCAGCCGAGGAGCCTCCTCGGGGCGAACTCTGAGCGCCAGTCCCTGAGGAGCGCCGCCACCCGCGGGCCCAGGGCCGGCGGCTCCCAGGATAACCCGCTCAGGGCGATGAGCCCCGCCGAGACCAGCGTCGAGAACAGTCCCAGGCCCGGCAGCGAGGGCCCCAGGCCGTGCTGGCATTCGATTGCGTACATTCCTGTAACCGCGAGAATCGGGGCTGCCACCATCGCGAACCACCGGTTGCGCCAGTAGACTCCGGCAAGCAGCATAAGGCCCCAGAGATTGGTTGCGAGCAGGGCGAGCGTGAACAGCAGTCCGAGGTGTTGCATGCCGAAATGCGGTGTCTACGTATTACAATTGTTTGACGCAGAATAGCGTTGAAAGCACTGCGCTGTTGCAATGCAATTACGACAAGAAGAGTCAGGCCCAGACACCAGCAATTCAACCGTGCAATTCGCAATTCCAGCATCCGTGCAGAAGCCCGCAAGGGGCAGGCGCCGCCCGGCGTCCCGGAGCGGATTCACGCTGGTGGAGGTCATGGTGGCGACCGTGCTGCTGTCGATGATCATCGTCGGAATTCTGTCCGCGCTCATCGGGGCGTACCGGGTGTCCGCAAAGGCGCGCGTCGCCGACCATGCGCGCTACGTGATCAAGTCTCTGTCCGAGCAGTTCCTCACCCAGGCGACGGCGGATACGAGCGGAACCGTCTACACGATGTTCCAACTGACCCTCAATCCCAATACCGGGAACCAGCAACCGATGGGCACAGGCATCAAATGGACGAATTCGGACGGATCGCACGAACTCCTGTCCTCAGACCAATCCTACTGCACGGTGAAGCTGGATGATACGACCGGCACCCCCATCAATGCAAACGTGACCCGCAGCGTTTGGTACCTGTACGACACCGACGGAAGTGAGACGCTCCTCAACCAGAACAAGTCGGGCGGATACATGATCGAGGGCACGTTCACGATCAGCTATTCCATCTTCAACGTCCAGGTCCCGCCCATTTCTCTAACCAACATCAGGGCATTCCCATGAGCATGAGCCCGAATAAACCAATCAGGAACGGCAACGCGGAGGGGCGCAACCCCCCGAAGGTGGGGTTCACCATGGTCGAGATGGTGGTCGCGCTCGGCGTCGCGTGCCTGCTGATGGTCGCCGTGGTCGCCTTCCTTGTGAACGGGATGGTCAGCTCGACCAAGACGACGGCGATGAACGACACCACGACCAAGGGGAGGTACGTCTTTGATCACATGTCGAGGGAGATGAACCGCTCAGGGGACTTGAAGGCGGCCAATTTCACCGGGCCAAATGGCTCGGGAGGCTATCAAGGGTTCAACTACATGGTCACCCTCACGAGCCAGGGTGACACTGCAGTAACCCCACTCACGTCGTCCACCATCCAGATAGCGATCAACGCACCCACGGCTCCGGACTACATGATGCCGCAGGCCGGCGATTACCTGAAGCTGCCCAATGGGAGTCTCGTCAACGACCCCGGCACCCAGATCGTCGCTGCCAGCGGACCGGCGACCGGCGGCACGTGGACGTTTACCCTGAGTGACACGCTCGCCAACCTGACGGGCCAGGACCCGACGGGCTCCATCCTCGCCCATGAGATGGCGACGATCCAGCGCCAGCGTTCCTACTCGATGCAAACGGATCCGGTCACCCATGACATCCAGCTGTGGTGGTATCCGGCAACCGCGAACATGCCCGCCAGCATGGTGGTCGCGAAGGGGCTGCCGCCAGCTCCAGGCACGCAGAGCGCCTATCCTCCGAACGGCACCCAGTTTCCGTTTGGCATGCAGCAGAAGACTCCCGGTCCGTTCATACCGGATAAGACGATCTATTATGTGGACATGCAGCTGGCGCTCGCCGCGCCCGCCAATTTGGGCACGAGCAATGTCCTGAGCGGAAGCAATTCGAGCTTCTATCAGAACAACGCGGTGAATGCCGTGTTCGCGAACAAGTCCGGACAGTCGTTCCCCCTGGTCTTCAACGTGACTCCGACGCCGACCCCGACGCCCACCCCGTCGCCGTCGCCGACCCCGACCCCGTCGCCGACTCCGACTCCGTCGCCGACACCGTCACCGACACCGTCACCGACGCCGACGCCGTCACCGACCCCGACGCCGTCGCCGACTCCGACGCACACCCCGTCGCCGACCCCGTCGCCTTCGCCGACACCGACCCCGTCGCCGACGCCAAGCCCGACTCCGTCGCCCACGCATACCCCGTCGCCGACTCCGACACCGACCCCGTCGCCGACTCCGTCCCCGACGCCGTCACCGACCCCGACGCCGTCACCCACGCACACCCCGTCACCGACCCCGACGCCGTCGCCGACTCCGACGCACACCCCGACCCCGACGCCGTCACCCACGCACACCCCGTCGCCGACACCGTCGCCCACGCACACCCCGTCGCCGACTCCGACTCCGACGCCGACTCCGACGCATACGCCGTCGCCGACACCGTCGCCCACGCACACCCCGTCGCCGACCCCGACCCCGTCACCGACGCACACCCCGTCGCCGACCCCGTCACCCACACATACTCCCTCGCCGACGCCGACGCCGTCACCGACTCCGTCACCGACACCGACGCCGACGCCGACGCCGTCGCCGACTCCGTCGCCGACTCCGACTCCGTCGCCGACACCGACACCGACGCCGTCGCCCACGCACACCCCGTCGCCGACTCCGACTCCGACTCCGTCGCCGACACCGTCGCCGACTCCGACTCCGACTCCGTCGCCGACACCGTCGCCAACACCGACGCCGACACCGTCGCCAACACCGACGCCGACACCCCCGCCGGATGACTAGAATCGCGAGGCTGCCGTGAAAGACCATAATCCAGGAAAGGACCTCCGCCGTGGCAGCGCCCTGCTCGCCGCCCTGATCGTCATCGTCATCCTCTCGTTCGCCGCGGCGGGGATCCTTTCGTACAGCCTCACCACGTATCTCAACTCGCAGCGCCAGGCGTTAATGGACCAGGCTAAGGAGCTTGCCGACAGCGAGATGGAGATGCTTTTCTATGAGTGGAAGACGGAGCTCCTCGCCAAGATTCCCGTCGTCGCAGTTCCAAGCAGGGAACCTTTGAACACGCTGTGCAATGTGCCGCCGACCAACACCCAGCCATTCGACGCTAACTTTCGGCAGCCCGTGCTGGGGAATACGTGGACGGTCACGCGCTCGATCACGTTTCATCCCATCGCCACGACCAATCAGGGGGCGCAGGGCATCGTCCCCGGCACGCTTTCCATCGGGACGAATTACTACTATGACGCCAAGACGAGCGCCACGACCCAGAACGGCGTTCTCGGGACCATTACCTTCCATTCGGGCCGGCATTTTGTGTTCTCGAGCACGTCGCTGTTTCAGTTTGCGGTGTTTTACCAGGGAAACCTCGAGATCGCCGCGGGCGGCAACATGACCATCACGGGCCCGGTCTCGACGAACTCGAGCGCCTACATAGGCTCGCAGACGGGTTACGCGCTCACCCTCCAGGACACGACCTACTATTTCGTGGACTACAACGGCGCAACGGACCCCATGTCCGGTGAAACCGACCGCCTAGTGGGCAGCGGAGCCCTCACGGACCCGGTCTTCAACCCGAATCCCCTCGCGCCCGCTCCCCCGGACCAGATTGCCCAGCGCAGGCTGCAGGTACTCCAAATGCAATCGCAATCGAGTTTCATCGGCGGCGTCGACGTTTCCGCCGACATTGCGACCTACCCTCTGGCCTATGCCAACATTCAGGGTGATCCTGATCCGAACGAGATCTACAGGGCCGCGGTGGCGCCACCGCCGCTTGACTCGAACGGCCATTTGATACTCGAGGACCCCGTTGTGCAAGAGACCCGGATGTACAATACCGCGGGTGTGCTCATCACCATCGACCAACCGGCCCCGGGTAACCCTGCCGCGGCCACGCAGATACACGTCGGCTATGCGAGCCTGGACGCCACCAACCCCGGCGCGAACCTGGACGCGTACACCACGTTGTTCCAGCCGTACCTTAACACCATAATCCCGTCCGGGCAGATCCGCCAAGTGATGATGGATCCTCGGGAGGTGAACGCCGGCTCGACGGGCGTCAATCTGACCGCGGTGGACATCGGCGCGCTTAACACGGCGCTCCAGGCCATCCTGCCGGCAAATCCCACCACGATCGGAACCAATTACAACGGTGTCGTGTATGTCTACGACAACACGAACAACACCGCGGCCACCGATTCGACGCACCACCCGGGCAACCTGAACGGGATCCTCCTGACGGACGGCGCGACGACACCGACCGCCAATGACCAGAATGGAAACCCGCTGGGGTTCTCGGTTGTCTCGAACAACGGCCTCTACATCCAGGGGGACTACAACACGACCCTGATCAATGTCGGCGGGTCCATGGTGCCCAACCCAGCGGCCATCCTGGGCGACGCGATCACGGCGGTCTCGCAGCAATGGAGCGTGACCGAGGCAAATACCGACACGATCATCAACCGGCCGTCGAACGCGAACGGCTCGAGCGCAACCATGACGATCAACGCGGCGATTCTCACGGGGAACACCCCGTCGGACCCCGCCCCCACCCCCAACGTCAACAGCGGCGGCGTCCAGAACCTCGTCCGGATGATCGAGGACTGGTTCAACCCGAATCCGCCCGCGGGACTCGCGCTGACGCTCAACGGATCGCTCGGCCAGCTCTTCACGTCTAAGTATTTCAACGGGAAATATGTCGGCAACGGGCACCAGGCCAACATCAACGACTCGGTGTACATCCAGCCGAAGACGCGCAATTTCTCCTACGACTCTAACCTGAAGTCCCGGCAGCCGGCCGGCACGCCAACGACGACCAACTTCACGAAGGGCGACTTCTTCTTCTGGTGACAAGGGCGGGGACTGCTGATCTCCTGCGCTCTGGTGCCCCAAGATCCCAAGGCTAAAGGGCGGCTCGCCTGGGTAGACCAGCTTCGCACGATGGCGATCGTGCTCGTGGTCAACATGCATGCCTGCGTGACCTACAGCCACATCGGAAGCTGGTATGTCCAGGAGCCCCCGGACCCGCCCATGGCCATAAAGGTCGTGTTCGCGTTCTGGCAGGGGCACCTCCAGGCGTTCTTCATGGGGATCCTCTTCCTCATCGGCGGCTACTTCGCCCACGGCTCGCTCGAGCGGCGCGGGCCGGCCGGTTTCATGCGGGAGCGCCTTCTGCGCCTCGGGGCGCCGACGCTCCTCTACGTCGTGCTTCTCCACCCCGTGATTGTCTACGCCATTAACCCGAACGGCGATGCCTTCGGGCCGCCCGGGGTCTACTTCAGGTACTTCTCGAGCGGCCGGTTCCTGAGCGGGACGGGCCCGATGTGGTTTGCGGCCGCCCTGCTGATCTTCTCGGCGGGACTCGCCGCGTGGCGTGCGGCCTTAAGGCCAGGTCGGGGCGCCGCGCCCGCCGGGCGGCCGCCCGGGGCCCGTGCAATCGCGATCTGGGCGGGTGCCCTGGTCGCCTCCACGTTCCTCGTCAGGACCGTGGAGCCGGTCGGCCAGTCGGTCCTCAACATGCAGCTCTGCTACTTTCCCCAGTACGTCATGGCGTTCGCCACCGGGGTGGCCGCGGCCCGGGGCGGCTGGCTTGTCGGCCTCGCCCGCTCAAGGCTTGCGCGCCGGGCGGGATGGGCGGCCCTTGTCCTCGGCCCCTTGGCCCTCGCCGGTGTCCTCGTGTCGGCGGGCGTCCTCAAGGGGAACGGCACCGCCGGCATCTCGGGCGGGTGGCATCCGGAGGCCCTCGGGATGGCCGCCTGGGAGCAGCTGTCCGGCCTCGGCCTGGCACTAGGCGCGCTGGCGTTTTGCTCCGGGCGTCTCAACGTCTCGACGCCCCTTGCCCGGTGGCTCGCCGAGAGGTCGTTCGGCGTGTACGTGTTTCATCCGGTCGTGCTCATCCTGTTCACGATCTGGCTGCGCCAGCTGGACGCCGATCCCTTCTTCAAGGTGTCAATCCTCACGGCGGCCGGGCTCGCCGGAAGCTTCCTTGTCTCGGACCTCGCCCGGCGGGTCCCCGGCCTTCGCGCGATTCTCTGAGGCCGGGGAAACGCCCTTCGGTTGCAGGGGGAACCTTGGGGGTGTATCCTTTGTCACCTAGGAGCGTCATATTCTTGAGAACACCATGAATGCCAAGAGCCTCTTCCTCCTCCCCGCAGCATTAGCACTGGGCGCGCCCACGCAGGCCAACGCCTACGTAGGGTTTCGGCTGAATCTCGCCGTGCCGCTCTACTATCCCTCCGCCGGATACTATTACCCGGAGCCGGTTTACACGCAGAATGCCGTCTACCAGCCCGCAGCGACCCAGGTGGTCGGCGAGCAGGTGACGCCCGCCCCGGGCCCCGGATATCTCTGGATGGCAGGACATTGGAACAATGTCGCCCAGCGCTGGGTGTGGGTGCCGGGCCACTGGGAGCTCCCTCCTTCGCCTAGCGCCACATGGGTCGCCGGACACTGGGTCCAGGGCAGCGCGGGCTGGGTTTGGGTCGACGGGACGTGGACCGTGGGTGGCCCGTCGGCCCAGCCTCAGACTCCGCCCGAGCCGCCTTCGGCGCCCGCGAACCCCATACCCCAGGCCCCCTCGGGGCCGCCGCCCGCGCCGCCGGCAGCCGCATCGGTGATGCCGGCCCCCGGAACGCCCATGCCGCCCGCACCCGACATGGCCGACGGCACCGTGGTCGCCTACGAGCCGCCGGCCCCCATTGTGGAGACCATTCCCGTGTGCCCGTATCCCGACTACATGTGGATCGGCGGGTACTGGGGCTGGAGCGGAATCGGCTGGTACTGGCACGGCGGCCACTATGGCCGCGTGCCCTACCGGGGCGCGGCTTGGGTGGGTGGCGGCTGGGCCAGGTCCGGCGGCCGCTGGGCATGGCACGGCGGGCGCTGGCACTAGAGTGGCCCATTATTAGACTTGTCTAATGTTTTGTGTTAATGTCGGTTCCGGGCGTGACCCGGACCGCCTACGCCGCCTATCTTCTCGCAAGGCTTAGCGAGGCGCTCGCCGTGGCCCTCGGGGCGGCGCTGCTGGCCCACCTGCTCCAGTCGTTGGGGATGCTTAGGCCCGTGGAGTGTTTTCCGGACTGGCTGCGGGGGGGCCTCCATCCGCAGGCGGCGCGGACCCTCTCCCGGGTCGAATGGTGGACCCTGCCCGCGGCGTGTGCCGCTCTCGCCCACGTCCTCCTCGGGCCGAAGCAGCGCAGGCCCGTGTACCTCAGGCACCCCGGCGCCATGTACGCGTACGCAGGCGTGGCGGTCGGCCGCGACGCGGGCTGCCGGGGCGGATGCGTGACGGGGGCCACCGGGTCCGGAAAGACGCTCGCCTGCATCATGCCCAGGCTTCATTCGCTGTGCGTCAACGAGGCCGGCATCGAGCGGCCGCAGTGGCCGCGCAGCCCGGCGTGCCGCGACTTCCGCCGCATGAGGGAAGGCCACCGGGCCCTTGGGCGCGACCTTGGCCTTGAGCTCTCGCGGCTCGGTTCCGCCCTGCTGGAGGCGGAGAGGCGGGGCGCCCCCTCCGCCCAATCCGAGGCGATCGAGCGCCAGATCGGACGTATCCGGTGCCTGTCCGAGCAGAGCGCGCAGGCGCTCCAGGCGGCCTGCGACCCCTGGCGCCGCCTAAGGTACCGCGTCCCGCCGTGGGGCGGCTTCGTCTGCGGCGAGAAGGGGAACGAAGGGCAGGCCATCGAGGCGCTCCTGCGCCACCATGGGCGCGAGGAGGACCTGTGCATCCTGCGCACGCGCCCGCCATGGGCCCCCGACGACTGGCGGCCCCCCGTGCGCCTGAACCTGCTCGCCATGGACGAGATCCCCGCGGACACGTGCGCGAAGCTGATCGTGGACACCGCCCTGTCCGTGGAGGAGGCCGTGACGCGCGACGAGTTCTTCGTCCCCCAGGCGAGGGACAAGATCGCATGGGGGATCCGCCTTGTCCTGGCCGCCAAGGCGGCCGGGGCAGCCCGCGCGCCCGGGCAGGGCCCGAACCTGCTCACCCTCTTCGACATCCTGACGGTGCAGGAGAGCTACCGGAGCTACCTGCTGCGGTGCGCCGCCGTGCATCCCGGCCTGGCCTCGTCCGAGGCCTTCTCGGAGGCGCGCTTCCAGCTCGAGAACAACTACTGGAGCCAGCCGCACGAGCAGCTGGGCGGCGTGCGGGGCACCCTCTACAACTTCCTGGTCCCCTTCGCCGAGCCGGAGATCGCCGAGGTCTTCTGCGCCGACAGCACGTTCGACCTGCGCGACATCCAGCAGGGCAAGGTCGTGTGCATGGCGATCCCCCAGAAGTACGCGCTCCAGAGGCGGTACGCGTCCACGCTGGTGAAGGCCCTCGCCTACCAGATCATCCTCGAGCGCTTTGACCGGCGCGCCGACAGCCCGGACTGGCAGAACCGAAACGTCGTCCTCGTAGAGCAGGACGAATGGCAGCGCCACGCCGTCCGCGCGGACTGCGAGGTTGACGTCGTGCGGGAGGCCCGCGGCGCGGTCTACGCCGCGACACAGTCGCAGAATTCCGTGTGGCTCAAGCTCGGGGGCAGGGAGAACGCCGCGCCCCTGATCGCGAACCTGCGCAACCGGTGGATCTGCCAGGCGGCCACCGAGGAGTGCGCGGACGAGAGCTCGAACCTGGTCGGCGGGCGCGTCTGCCGCGAGGTGTCGTACAGCCACGGCGAGGGCGGACGCACGACGAGCGTCTCCTTCGCCGAGCGTCCGCTCCTGCCGCGCCGCGAGCTCAGGACGCTGCCACCCTTCCACGTGATCTTCGCCCCCGCCGCCAGCCGCTGGCTCTACCGCAAGTGCATCGCCATGCCGGCGACTCCCGACGGCAGGATCCCACCCTGGTGGTTCGGCGACTGGAACCTCGTACACTGGGCGGCGCATTTCCTCGGGCTGCGCGGCAGGATCGCCGGCGTCCGGCTTCACCCGGGCGACGCATTCGTCCCGCCGTGGAGGGCGAGCGCCCCGTGGCGCGCTCAGCTGAGGCGGCTCTGCGGACTGGACGGCACGTTCATCATCCTCGGCGGGAGGCGCTCAACGGCCTCCCGCGGGCCCTCCGCGTGAGCGGGAAAGCCGCCGGAGCATTATTTTAGACTTGTCTAATAACTAGTTTTAATTATCTCATCCGCCCGTGACCACCACCGGAGCACGACGGATCGCAGCCGGGTGCATTCTCGCGGCATTCTACGCCCTCGCGCCGTACGCCGGGGCCCAATCCGGCCCCTATTCGTCGGCGCCCATCGAGATGGGCGCCGGCGGCTACCGGCTGAATTTCCAGGTCCTGTGGACCTGCGACGACGACCCGAGCGGCACCGCGAGCGACCCGGGCAGAATCGACCTTGTGGACAGCTCCGGAAACATGGTCGCACAGTTGCTCGCAACAGCGGGCAGGTCCGGGCCGAGCGTCAGCGTAAGCGGTGCCGGGTCGGTGTCCGGCGCATCCGCGTCGATCCACCTCTACGGGGCCCACAACACCCCCGCTGACGGCTCCGTGCACGGGACCTGGACCATCACGGGCCCCGCCCCAGGCGCCTATTCCCTCCGATTCTGGTTCTTCGATGTTATGGTGCCGCGCGATCCGCTGAGCGCCATCGAGACCGATTCGATGGACGCCGGCGGAAGCGGCGCCATCGGGGGAATCCCGACCCCCACACCGTCCCCGACCCCGACGCCATCTCCGACCCCCACCCCCACACCGTCCCCGACCCCCACGCCCACTCATTCCCCGACTCCGACGCTGGTCCCGACCCCCACACCGTCTCCAACCCCCACGCCGCCACCGCCCAACGTAAGCCTGTCGGCGCCGTCCTCTGCGACCGCCTTTCAAGCGGTCGTCGTGGGCGCCACGGCGGCCGCCTCAGCCGGCGGCAGCCCGCTTGCCTCCGTCGAAATCGACGTCTCGTGGGACAACGGAAACAGCTGGGGCGTCGTCGCCGCTGACGCCCACCCCTCCAGCCCCTCGGATTCCGAAAGCGCAACCTACTCCTTCCCCCAGGCCGGCGCAGCCCTCTTGCGCGCGGTCGCCACCAACGCGGGGGGCCTCATGGCCGCCTCGACCCAGGCCGTGGCGGTGGCGAGGGCAAGCCAGGGTCCGGTGGCGGTTTACCCGGCGGCCGTGTCGGTCACGGCAGGGCAAAGCGTGGCCTTCTCGGCCTCCGGAGGCTCAACAGGCAACTATACCTGGGGCGGCTCGGCCTCCGGGTCGGGACCGGCGCAGACGGTCACGTTTCCCACTTCGGGGAGCTACGCCGTGACCGTGTTCGACACGGGAAACGCCACCTTCAATCCCTCCCCGCCCGCGTCCGCCGCCGTCACAGTGCAGAACCCGTTCTACACGCTTTCGGTCTCCGCGTCCGGAGCCGGGTCCGTGTCCGGGGGAGGCAGTTATCCCCCGAATGCGCAGGCGACCGCAACCGCGGTCCCGGGGGCTGGAAGCGGGTTCACCGGGTGGACTGGCGACGTCACGGCGTCGACGCCGTCCCTATCCATTCTGATGAGCGCGAACAAGTCGGTCATGGCCCATTTCACGGCGCTCCTCCCCCAGTCGATCTCGTACACTCCCCCGAGGGCCGTCTCCACGCGATCGCCGGCGTTCGCGCTTGCCGTCACCTCGTCGAGCGGGCTTCCCGTGTCGCTCGCCCTCGACTCGGGTCCGGCGACGTTTGCCGGCAACGTCGTCACCCCGTCCGGCGCCACGGGGGAGGTGACAATCACGGCCACGCAGCCCGGAAACGCCCAGTATCTGCCGGCGCAGCCGGTCGTCATCACCTTTGCGATCGGCCCCCCGCCGCCCGGCGTGATCCTCGGCGACGACTCGGCGGCGACGAAGAGGTCCGACAAGGACACCCGGGCCACCAGCTTCACCAGCGACGGGACCCACTAGCGTGCCCGGCCACATGAAGACATCGGCATACCCGTTCCCGCTCGCGGCCGCCTCCAGCCACCACTCGAGCTACCACAGGTTCCTGCTGGGCGCCGACCCCTCGGCGATCGCCCCGTTTCCCAAGCCCTATTGCATCGGCGCCCTCGCCTGCGAGATGGGCCGGCTGTCGGGGGACCTCAACCTCGCGCGCTGGAGGAAGCTCTTCAACGCCGCGTTCCCATGGGTGCCAGGCTTCGGGCCGGAACACTACGACCTCGGAAACGTGCCGCCCCACAGGCCCCTGCCGCGAGAGTACGGCCGGCCCGCGAGGCGGTTCGGCGCGTTCGACTTCGTGCAGGTCGCCGACCCCTCCGTGTCCGCCCTCGCGCTTGTCGCCGGTGACCGGCGGGTCCTGGACCGCTTCCGGGCCCTTGGAGACGACTTCTGCACGCGAGTGGAGACGGGCGCATGCTCAAGGAACCCGGGACCCTCCGGTGCGCGCGCCACCGGGCGGATGCTCGCGGGCCAGTTCGCCGAGCCGAATAACCGCTGGCTCATGCCGTTTCTCCACGTGCACGCCCGGGTGCTCAACTTCACCTCCTTCGCCGAGGCCCCGGCCAAGCTCGAATGCGTCGACACCGCCGCGCTCGCCCGCGCGGGGCGGGCGGCCAAGGCGGCCTGGATAGCCGGGCAGGCCGAGGCGCTTGAGGGCCTTGGGTACCGTGTGAGCGTCGGTGCGGGCACGCCGCCTACGCTCAGGGTGGACGGCGTCTGCGGGCGGCTCCTGGCCGCGATCGAGGCGCCCCGGATCGCCGTCCTGCGGATCCTCGAGCGGATGATCGGCGGCGAGCGCCCTGCCGGCGTGGAGCGGCTGGGCGCGGAGCTTGCGCCGGCCGTCATCGCCGCGATGGCGGAGCAGCTGGAGTCGGTGCTCGCCCGCTCCCTTTCTGCCTTCAAGCCGGCCAAGATCGGGATCCCGTCAGAGGGCCCGTGGAGGGGCGCCGTCAGGGAGCATGTCGGCCGCATCTGCCCGGAATCGCTCGCCGCCCTCGACGCGGAGGCGGCGCGCGCAAGGGCAACGCTCCTCGACGCGGCGGTCCTGCCCGCGCCGCAGCTGGACGCCGCGCACTGCCACGCGCCCCTTAAGGAGTCCTTCGAGGCGGGCATGCAGATGCCGGCAGATCCGGAGCTTGCCGCCGCGGTGCACGCGGCGGCCGGGCGGCCGCCGTCGGGCTGGCTCGCCCGCGAATTCGAGAGGACGCTCGGGGAAACCAATGAGCGGATCGCGCGGCGCGGGTCGGACGAGCCCCTCGCGCCGTATCGGCGAATGCTGGCGACGATTGACGGCCTTGCGGAGGGGGCCGACCCCGAGCAGCTCCGTCAATCGGAACTCCTGCTCGGCGTGGAGCTTGACCGGAGGGCAAGGCAGGTCGCGCCCGGCACCGGCGCCGGTTGGGGCCTCCGGCCGCACGGCAGGGAGGCGCACCGCCTCGTCTCGCTCGAGGAGCTCTTCGAGCGTGCCTCCCTCCCGCGGCTTGTCTGCGAGCAGGAGATCGGGGGCCGCAGTCTGTGAGCACGCCATGCCCGCCCCTCCTTGGATGGTCGGATCACGAGGGCCTCGTGTCCATGGGTGGAGACGCGTGGCGCGTCAAGGACGCGTGCGAGGGCACCATCATCTTCGGCGGCACGGGCTCGGGAAAAACCTCGGGAAGCGGGAGCGCGATCGCGAGGTCGTTTCTGGCGGCCGGCTTCGGGGGCCTCGTCCTCTGCGCAAAGCCCGAAGAGCCCGCGCTGTGGCGGGCCTATGCCTCGGAGACGGGCCGCGGATCCGACATCGTCATGTTCGGCTCCGGCGGACCGAGGAGCTTCAACTTCATGAGCTATGAGTCCCAGCGATCGGGCGCCGGCGCCGGGCTAACCGAGAACTTGGTGACCCTCTTCATGGAGGTTGCGTCCATAGGCTCCGGGGACTCGCGCGCGAGGGGCGGCGACCCGTTCTGGGAGCGAGCGATGCGGTCCCTGATCAGGAACTGCGTGGACGTCCTGGTCATGGCCGGCGAGCCGGTGTCCCTGCACGCCATGTTCGACGTGGTCCGCGGCGCCCCGACCGAGCTTGCGGCCGTGCCGTCGCAGGAATGGAGGTCCCGCTCGGCCTGCTGGCGCCATCTGGAAACCGCGAGGGAACGGGCGCTCGCCACGTCGTGGGCGATCGACTGCAGGGAGGTCGCTGGCTACTGGCTCAGCCACTTCCCCACCCTCGGTGAGAAGACCCGGGGCAGCATCGTCGCGATGTTCTCCACGCTCGCCGAGGCGCTGATGCGCGGGAAGATGCGGGAGCTCTTCTGCGAGGAGACGAGCCTGACCCCGGAGGACGTGATCGGGGGCAAGGTCGTCGTCGTCGACCTGCCCGTCAAGGAATGGTCCGAGGTCGGCAGGATGGCCGCGGTCCTCTGGAAGTACAGCCTCCAGAAGGCCGTGGAGCGGCGAACCGACAACGGGGACGGCAGGGGGCGGCCCCTATTCATCTGGGCGGACGAATGCCAGCATTTCGCAAGCCGCTACGACCCCATGTTCCAGGCGACCGCGCGCTCCTCCCGCGCCGCGAGCGTCTACCTCACCCAGAATTACCCGAGCCTCGCCTCCGCGCTCGGGGGCGGCTCCGAAGGAAGGGCCCTGGCCGACGCCCTTCTCGGGAACATGGGCACCAAGGTGTTCCACGCCAACAGCGACCGCGAGACCAACCAGTTCGCCGCCGACCTTGTGGGACGTCGCCTCCATTTCCTGCGCAGCGCAGGCTTCGGATCGAGCATCGGCCTCGGGGGCCAGCAGGGCGCCGGCTCGTCGATGAGCCGCGGACGAAGCGAGAGCATGGACTACGAGATCCAGCCGATGGAATTGTCGAGCCTCAGGAAAGGCGGCCCGGAGAACGCCTACACCTCGGACGCCCTTGTGTTCCAAAACGGGAGGCTCTGGACCTCCACCGCACGCGCGTGGCAGAAGGTCGCGTTCCGCCAGCGCTCGCACGGGATGGACGCAGAGGCGCCCGCGGCCTCGCTCGCAAGGGCCACGCTCCGGTGAGCAGCGGCCCCCCCTACTTTCCCGCGTACCAGAATCCGCGGCGCCAGTTGTGCCCCCGAAGGCTTTGCTGGAGCCCGGGCGTCATCGCGGGCAAGTCGCTCACCCGGCAGTTCTCCTCTGCCTGCCGCGGATTGCGCATCCCGGGGATGACCGTGCCCACCGCGTCGTGCGCCAGCGCGAACTTGATCGCCGCCTGGGCCAGCGTGAAGCCGCTGCCCTTGATCGCCTCGGCGACCCTCGCCGCCCTGGCGACGGAACGGCCGAGACGGTCGCCCTCGAAGTACGCGCGCCGAAAGTCGCCCTCCGGGAACACGGTGTCACGCGTCCACTTGCCGGTCAGCGATCCCTCGTCGAACACCACGCGCACGATGACGCCGACGCCGGCCTCGGCAGCCGCGGGAAGCAGCTCGGCAGCCGGCTCCTGCTCGAAGATGTTGTAGATGACCTGGACGACGTCGACCCACCCGCCCCTCATCAGGTCGATCACGCTGTTCTGGTCGTGCTCCGGCGTGGACACGCCGACCAACCGCACCTTCCCCTCCTTCTTCAGCGCGCGAAGCACCTCGAAGGGCTCGGGGTTTCGGTTCCACGCCCGGGTCCACGTGTGGAGCTGCAGGATGTCGATCCGGTCGGTTCCCAGGCTGCGCAGGCGCTCTTCGACGTTCTCGCGCAGGTAGCCCTCGGGGTAGCGCTGCGCGGCCACGCAGTACGGCGACGGGGGCCAGGGCCCGCTCGCCGGAGGGGTCTTGGTGGCCACGATAACATTCTCCCTGCGGCTTCGCAGCACCGACGCGATGATTCGTTCGCTTTTCCCCTCACCGTAGCCCGCCGCCGTGTCGATAAAGTTCACCCCCAGATCAAGGGCCTTGTTCAAGGATGCAACCGAGTCGGCCTCGCTTTGGGGCCCCCAGCCACCTCCTATTGCCCATCCACCAAAACCGATCTCAGAAACATTGAACTCGGTGCGGCCCAGTTTTCGGAGTTTCATGCGATCGGGAAAGGTCCAACACCATCATTCGCCGGGTCGGCACCGGGTCAAGAATCGGCGCCGCGGACCGCGCCCTGGCGCGCACATCGCGGCCACGCTTATGCGTTTCTGATTGACCAGAAGGGACTTTGGTCTGTTTTTGATATCCTGATTAGCCATGGAACCCCGCAATCTCATCGGGTATGTCGCTGCCTGACGACGTCATCTCGCTACTGCGGGACGAGGCCTACTTGGACCTTTGTCGAAACGCATTGAAGGATGCGCTGGAGCGGCTGATTGCGGAGAAACAGCAGGTCTCGGAGACTCGCCCCCCGTTCGGAATCCTCGCCACGAAGAAGCAGCGGGAAGTCTTTGAGTCCTCGATGCAGACGGTCCTGGACACCGAGGCTGCGATCGAGACCAGGCTCGGCAAGCTCGAGGCCATTGAGAACTGGCTGAAGTCCGCGATCCGCGAGCGGCTCTGCGACTACCTGCGGCAGGTGTCTGAGAATTACCGCAGGAGCGCAAAGATCGCCGAGGCGATCAAGTCCTGGGACCGGCTGATCGAGCACTACGGCGAGCAGCTCCTGGCGCTCGCCAGGAACATCAAGAACGTGGCCGTGTCCTTCGCCGGAGCGGCGGGGGGAGTCCGGTCCGCGTTCAGCGACCGTGCCCAGGCCTTTGCGGAGCTGCGCATGGGCGCGGACAGCCTGGACCGCACGGCCCTCCAGCTCGAGTCGCTCACGCGCTCCATGGCCATGTTCGCCGCAAATTCCCCCTACAAGGACGTGGTGCTGCCGGAGCTGCCGATCAAGGGCGTCGTCGGATGGGTCGACAACCTGGCCCTCCAGCACGACAGGGACGCCCTGCCCGCCGCCCAGGAAATGGAGGCCGACGCGCGCGGGGTGGTCGCCAAGAGGCTCACCGACTATCACGCGAGCGCCACCGCGGCTCTCGAGGCGATCGGCGTGATCGAGAACCAGGAACTGGAGAGCTACTGGGAGGTGCTGCGGGCACACGCGCTCGCGCACTACGTGCAGGAGCGCGACGTCGACGAGGTCCTGAACGAGCTGAACGAGCGGTACGTAGTCGCGAACATTGAGCGCCGCCAGCGGGCGATCGAAAGCCAGGTCGATCCCTACGGGCACGAGCGCTGAGCCCCGGCCCGCACCGGGTTCCTCCGCCGGGCTGCCCCGTCCGGGCGGCGGCCCCCTAGGGTCGGGGCTGCCCGCCGGCGGGACGGGCTTCCGGCGCCGCAGCGCGGTAGTGCGCGATCAGCGCGTACACCATTTCCAGGGGCAGCTCGGGAAGCGCCGGCAGCATCGCCAATGCGCTCTTGCCCGGCGACCGGTCCTCGAAGAAGTCCAAGACGCGGCCCCTGCTCGGGAACCCGCCGCCCACTATCTTGCCCATGGTGTCGGCCTCCTGCCTCATGCGCCCGTCTAGTCCGTTCACGCCGGCCATGCACATGAGCGCGGTGTGCGCGGCGGCAAAGCCGACCGTGGCGGGCAAGGGCCTCTGGTCAAGGAGGCCAAAGACGCGGCCCGCGTTTTCGGCGTCGGGATACCGCACGAGATGCCTTGAGAGGATCGTCGCAACCGGGACCGTGGCGCCCTTGTCGAGCAGGGAATCAATCTCCTTTCGCACCATCACGCCCCAGCCGAGCGATGCGTACGCGTCGAGCTTGAGCGACTCGCGGTCGTAAGGGCTGAGCACGCCCCCCGACGGCCCCTCGAGGAATGCCACCACGGCCGAGCCTTGTCCCGCCTCGGTCAGACGCCCGAGCGAGTAATAGGCCTCGAAGGCCGTCGTCGCTCCCGCCATGTAGATTGCGAGAATCCGGGCCTGATCCGCAGCGGAGCCCCCGCGAACGGCCCGGACAAGCGACAGCACGGAGCGGGCCTCGTCGGGCACCTTTGCGGACCCCGCGAGCAGCCGGTCTACCACGGCAGGGTCGCCGTCCATCCTCTCGGCGAAGAGGAGCGCCTGCGTCCATGCAAGAACGTGCTTCGTGCCGTTCCTGAGCATCGCGGACGAGAGGCCGCCGACCGAAGGGAAGTCGCCTCGGGCGAGAAGAGCGCGCAGCCACAGCTGGGCCGCATCCTCGAAGTTCCCACGGCGCCCGAGTACAAGCCGCGAATAGATCGAGTCGGAGTAGTCGGGGTTGGCGAATTGCGTGTACTGGGCAAGGAGCAGGGCCGCGTTGAGATTGTCCGGGTCGAGCATGTACGCCTGGCTCAAGGCGAGGTAGCTCTGGCGCACCTGTCCTTCTGCGATCGCCCGGAGCGCCATGCGGTAGAAATAGTCGGCGCGCGCCAGTCTGATCCGGGGCCACGCGGGGGGCCACGCGACGACGTGGAGCGGCACCCGGTAGCCTATCGCCCAGAACGCCGAGAAGCAGACGAGCACGGCCGCCAGGGCGAGGGCGGCCGACGAACCCGCGTAGAGCAGGACGGCCCTGCCCCAGAACGGGCGCACCGCGGAGGCGTCGGCCGAGCAGACCCGCCGGTCGTCGGCCGCGGTCGCCAGCAGCGGGCACAGCCTTCTGAAGCGCGCAGGGTCGCGCCAACCGATGCACGCCTCGCAGCCGGTCTTGCCGCCAAGGCCGGAGTCGCTCGGGTGCTGGCAGGGAGCCGGGCCGGACGCGCCCCTTAGCCGGAATAGCGCCTTGCGCAGATTCCAGTAGAGTAGCCCCCAGAAGAGTCGGCCGAGGTCGCCCAACCATCCCAACATTTACGGAATCTGGGATCGGCACTTCCCGCCCGCAAATGCAAAGTGGGGACGCACCGGTTGCCGCGCGGGCCCGGGACGCTGAGCCTCATTTGCCGTTCTCGAGGAGGTGCTTGAGCTTGTCGACCTTGGGGCGGATCACGGCCGAGCAGTACCCCTCGTCGGGATGCTTTGCGAAATAGTCCTGGTGATAGTCCTCGGCGGGCCAGAATTTCTCCAGGGGCACGATCTCAGTCGTAATCGGGTCGCCGCGCGATTTCTGCGCCTCGGCGCGCGACTTCTCGGCGGCGGCCTTCTGCTCGGGGCTCGAATAGAGGATGATCGAGCGGTACTGGCTCCCCATGTCGTGGCCCTGCCCGCCCACCTGGGTCGGGTCGTGCACCTTCCAGAAGAAGCCCAGGATGCGCTCGAGCGGCACGACGGACGGGTCGAAGTCAATCTTTACCACCTCCGCGTGGCCCGTCCCGTCGGTGCACACCTGCTCATACGTGGGATTCGCGAGCGTGCCGCCCGAATACCCGCACGTGACATGGGTCACGCCGGGCAGCAGCTTGTAGGAGGCGTCGAGGCACCAAAAGCACCCGCCGCCGAGCACGATGGAGTCGGCCCTGGACGTGTTGGAGAGCGTCGTCATGGAGAGGAGGAGAAGAAGCGTGAACAGATGGCGAAGATGCGGCATGATGGCAAGGGGGCGAGGCTGCGGCAGGTCATTTCACCGCGGCGGGCGCCGCATGGGCGGCCACCCAGGCATCGTATTGCTTGCGGGGCATGAACCGGAGCGAGGCCGAGTTGATGCAATAGCGCATGCCGGTCGGCGGCGGGCCGTCGTCGAACACATGTCCGAGGTGCGCGCCGTCCGTTGCACAGTGCACCTCGTCGCGGACCATTCCAAGGGAGGTGTCCGACTGAACCTGGACGAAGCGCGGCTCGATCGGCTTCGCGAAGCTCGGCCAGCCCGTGCCGCTGTCAAACTTGTCCCGGCTGTCGAACAGCGGCGTGTCGCTGCAGGCCGAGAAGTAGACGCCGTCCCCGTGGAAGTCCCAGTACGCGTTATGGAAGGACGGCTCCGTCCCCTGCAGACGCGCGACCCGATACTGCTCGGGCGTCAGGAGGGCCTGCCATTCCGCGTCGGTGTGCGTGACGGTCGCCTTCGACATATCGATAACGACGTTCGACGGAAGCCCGCAGGCGGATTTCGGGCTGTCGGTGGCGCACACGGCACCCTTGGCCGCGGTGTCGGGGGAGTTCGAGGATTTCATTTCGGTGTCGGCCAGCAGCGTCGAGGCAGCGGCCATAAGGAGGAAGGTTGGAACCAGGGTTTTCACTGCCCATTAGAGTAACCCAGTTCCCCGTTTATTCCAGCCGCCCGAGCGGCCCCGGGCTCACCCGCGCTTGAAGAGCTTCACGAGCAGCTCGTGGATCATCTCCGGGGGCGCGTGGCCGAACAGCACGTGCGGCCCAAAGTAGTGCCCGACCGCCACGATCTTGTCCGTGCGGGCGGACCTCACCTGGATGTCGATCTCGATCATGTAAGTCGTGAAGTCCCACGTCCACATGTCGTCGTAGGAGACGACAAGCTCCGTCCCCACGGGCATCATGGTCAGCGCGCCGCTGGAAACATCGTACCCCATCGCCCGGAGCTGCCGGGCAATCTCCTCCGCAACCCCGTAGTTGTCCGCCAGCCGGCGCTCCACGAAGATGTGCTTCTGGCTGCCGATGTCCGCCTTGGGGATCGAGCGCGTCGAGACCTGCGAGCAGCCGGCGAGGAGGACGAGGCCCGCGAGGGCGATTACGGCGAGGATGGGTCTTGCAGGCATGCGATTTGCAAGACGCGCTTTGATGTCGCCGGGTTGCACACGCAAGAAAGAAACTTTACTCCTCGGTGTCCTGTCATTCCCTCGGACTCCACGTGCCCGCGCCCCAAACACGCAAATCCCCCCGAAGGCCCCTGAGCGCCTTGACCCGCTTCGTGGTCGTGCCGCTGCTCCTCGTCTCGCTCGGCGTCCGGCTCGGCATGTACATCGAAAGCCGCAGGCCCGCGCCCAGCCCCGACCAGGCCCCGGCCGTGCAGGCCGCTCCGGCGCCGAAGCCCGAGAGCCCCCAGGCGCCCCGCGCCGCCGCCGCCCCGGTCTGCGAGATGTCCGGGGCGTTCCAGAACAACATCTACCCGTCCCTCCTGCTCTCGTTCGGGGTGTCCTACCCCGAGTACGCGCGCTGCCTGACGGTGTCCCTGCGCGACCTGCCCCGGTCGGGGTCGATCCAGCTGCGGATAGACTCGGCGCTCTTCCTGCAGCCATTGCAGGTCTCGTTCAACGCGCCGTCGGGCGCGGCGACACTCAATCCCGAGCTGCCCTGGAACTACGACGCCCTGCGGCGGACGATGCAGGTGGGCCCGCAGTCGTTCGTGGCCACCCTCCTGGTCGACGGCAAGCAGCAGGCCCAGGCCGCGCTCGTCTGCACCGTCCATTCGGTCAACGAGGCGGTCACGCGCATCTTCACCCCCTCGACCGGCCAGTGGCTGGACACGACCTACTGCTTCGCGGCGTTCGTCAACGAGGACCATCCCTGGATCAGCACGCTCCTCCAGGAGGCGGTAGCCGGCGGGTCCGTCCATTCGTTCAGTGGCTACCAGTACGGCCCCCAATCCACGGCGCAGCAGGTCCAGGCCATATGGGACGCCCTCGCCGCGCGTGGCTTGAGCTACGTCAACGTGGCGACCGACAGCGGCACGTCCTCGCTCGTCTCGACCCAGTATGTCCGATTCCTCGACCAGTCGGTGCACGACCAGGGGGCCAACTGCGTGGACGCCTCGGTCCTGTTCGCGTCCATCCTCCGGAGGATCGGCCTGCGCCCGGTGCTTCTGTTCAGGCCCGGGCACTGCTTCACCGGGTTCTACGATGCCGCTGAAGGGGGTCGCATCGTGGCCTTTGAGACGACCTACTTGGGAATGGCGTCGTTCGCATCCGCTACGGCGGAGGGCGCGAGGGAGCTCCAGATCACGCTCCCCTACCTTGGGTCCCCGCAGTACGCCGTCGTCGACATCGCCGTCTGCCGGCAGCAGGGGATCAGCCCAATCCCCTACCAGCCGGCCGAGCACGACTGAGTCGCGCTCAATCGTCGTCGGAACCCGGCAGCTGGCGGACGAAAGCGGCGTGTACCGGCGCCGGCATGGGTGCTCCGTCGCCCCGGACGGCGGACCATATCACCCGGTTGAAGGCCTGCTCGTCGACCCGGTCCTCGCGCGAGAAGTCAAAGCGCGACGAGAGGTCGGCCAGCGCCCCCTTCCTCGCGTTCATCTGGCCAATGTCGACGCTTTCGTCCAGAGCCTGAAAGGGCGACGGGTCGGGCACCGCCTGGAAGCTGGCCCTCATCGGGGCCGCCGCAGCGTCGAACTGGGACATCGGCTCGAGGCCCAGGATCAGCTCGATCGTGCGCAGCATCGAGCACGTCGTGTAGGGCGTCGAGTCCACGAAACCGCGCCTGACGAACGGCCCGGCGACCAAGGCCTCGGTCCGATGGGCGTCCACGTGGTCCGGGCCGCTCTGGGCGTCGTCCTCCACCACGAACACCGCGGACTGCCCCCAGAAGCGCGAATGGCTGAGCGCCTCGACCACGCGCCCGACCCCCAGGTCGTTGTCCGCAACCATCGCCTCCGGCGTCCAGTCGCCCGCCCTGGATCCAGCGGTGTGGTCCTGGGGAAGCCTCACGATCTGTAGCCTGGGCATGTCGCCCGCCGCCTCGTAGCCGCGCAGCCGCGCGATGAATTCGTCCGCCCGGTCGCGGTCGTGGAACCTGAGGTCCCATCCGCGGTAGGCCGGGTCCAGGTGCCCGCGAAGCGCGGGCAGGTTGCTCCACGCGCTGTCGCCGGGCTTCTCGGGATTCTCGGTGAACTCCCCGTAGCTCCGGTAGGTCACGCCCGCTGCGGCCGCTCGGTCCCAGAGGTATCCGAGCGCGGGCAGGGCGGCGGCGTAGTGGCCCTCGGCCGGATACGGCACATGAGAGCCCGCGTCCAGGTGCCCGTAGTTCACGGGCCACGACTTCTCCACGAATTCGGCGGCGTAGCCCGCCATGCTCCACTCGTGGCCGCTCGCGCTCACCTCCGCGTTCGCGTAGAAGTTGTCGAGCAGCACGAACTGCCGCGCGATCGCGTGGATGTTCGGCGTGACCCTCTCCGGGAACAGGCAGAGCGACGGATCCCCGTTGCCCTGCTTCATGTCCCCGAAGACCTGGTCGTAGGTGCGGTTCTCCTTGATGATGTAGATCACGTACCGGATCGGCGACGCGTCTCCGGGGCGTGCGGGGATCGGGTCCCCCGGTCGGGGATCTTCGGGCGGCGCGGGCCTGCACCGCTGCGCGACCCTCGTCCACTCCGTCAGCGACCGCGCATAGGCGTCGCCGCGCGGAAGGCGTACCACCCCTAGTGAACCCGCGTAAAGTTCGTCGATCCTCTGCCGTTTCGGACCCAGCCCGGGGTTCGCCTTCGGCACGAGCCCGCGCGCGCTCACGACGAGGAGCCTCGCGCTGTCGGGCGTGATCCTGACCGCCGAGGGGAACCAGCCCGTCGGGATGAAGCCCAGCGCCCGGGCGGCCCCGCGCGCGCCAACATCGAACACGGCGATTGTGTTCGTGGAGGCGTTCGCGACATAGAGCGTCCCGCCGTCGGGGGACAGCGCGAGGCTGTCGGGCGTCGCACCCGGCGGGTCCCCCGGCATGAATGAGGACGAAAGCACCTCCGTGGGGCGCCCGTCCCCCGAGTCGAGGACAGTCACGGTGTTGAGGCCCCCGTTCGCGACGAAGAGGCGGCCGTCGCGCGACAGCACCATCTCGTTGGGATGGAGCCCGGTGGGCCACCGCCCGATGACGCGTCCGTCGTTGGTGTCGATCACCGCGACGCCGGACTCACCCCAGAGGCTGACATAAGCGCGGCCGCGGCGCTCGTCCCAGACCACGTTCAAAGGGTCGGCGTCGGCGACGAGCTCCCGGCCGGCCAGGACGTCGTTCGGCTCCGTTGCGCTGACGGACTGCCGCACCGAGACCCTCTCGCGGCCCTTCAGGAGGGCGGTCCAGCTGCGGGCGCCGGTAACCAAGTCCACGCGCACCACACGGCTGTCAAAGGCGAGGGCGACCAACGCGGACCGTCCGTCGCGGGAAAGCGCAAAGCCCGCGACGACGCTGGGGTCGTCCCTATCCGCGACCCTGACATCGCCCCGCGCAAAAAGCCGGTCGGCCGAAAGCGTGAAGAGGTGAAGCACCCCGTCGCTGCCGCCGCTGCAGAGAAGGGTCTTCCCGTCCGATGAGAAGGCGACCCCGCAGAACGCCTCATTTATCGGGGCCTGGTCGACGACCTTTAGTGACGCGATTTCGACTAGACGCACCTCGTGCTCCCCGTGCCCCGCATGAAGGACCGCTGCGAACCGGCCCCGGGGATCAATCGCCAGGCCCACAGGAAAGTCGCCTAGGCCAATCTGGTCGCCGACCGGGTGGATCGGCCACTGGTTGTGCAAGAGCGTGTAGCCGTCCTGCTGGAGCCCGGGAAGCCGGCGCGGACTCGAAGGGGCCCCTGCCCCCCCCGCCACGGCCGCCGCGGCCATGAGCGCAAGGAAGAGCGGGAGGGGCCTCATGGCTTCAGGGCCCGAACAGGCCCGCGATTTTTGCCTGGATCTCCTGCGCCTTGGCGCGGGGATCCGCAGCCTGCCGGATGGGGCGGCCCACGACAATGTAGTCGGCCCCCCTGAGGAACGCGTCCTCTACGTCGACGGTCCGCTTCTGGTCGTCGGAGGGCCGGTTCTCCACGGGCCTTATCCCCGGGCTCACGATGAGGAAGTTGGCCCCGAGCTCCCCGCGCAGGCGCGCGGCCTCGAGACCCGAGGAGATCACCCCGTCGCAGCCGAGCGCGATGGCCCGCCTCGCCCGCGACAGCACGAGCTCCTCCGGGTCGCACTGGAAGCCGAGGTCGTCCAGGTCGCCGCGGTCCAGGCTCGTCAGGACCGTGACCGCAAGGATCTTCACGGGGCCCTTGGCGGACACCGCGGCCTCCAACATGGGGTCGTTGCCGTGGACGGTGGCAAAGGTGACCCTGCGGTGCTGCAACTGCTCCACGGCGAGCTTCACGGTCTCCGGAACGTCGAAGAACTTGATGTCCGCGAACACCTTCTTGCCCTGGGCGTCGAGCCAGTCGACCATGTCAAAGTACCGGCCGGTCATGAGGAACTGGAGCCCGAGCTTGTAGAATTGGACCGAGTCGCCCAGGCGGTCCACCCACCGCTTCCCCTCGTCCAGGGACGCTACGTCAAGGGCGACGATGAGGCGCTCCCGGGCGGGAATCGGCTTGGTGGAGAGGTTTTGGGGTGCGGCCATCCTGTCAGATGCCAGACATCGGCGGTGCGTGGTCAAGACCGAACGCTGTGCGCCGGGAATTGACGCCGCGGCGTTTGGAAAACGAGAATCAGGGCAAATGGCCACCACCATCTTCACCATCGCCAACCAGAAGGGCGGCGTCGGCAAGACCACGACAGCCGTGAACCTCGCGGCAGGGCTTGCGCAGAGGAAGATCCACACGCTCCTCATCGACCTGGACCCGCAGGCGAACGCCACGAGCTCCCTCGGGATCGAGAAGCAGGAGGGCAAGAGCCTCTACGGGGCGCTCCACGGCGAGGGCGAGGCCCTCTCCCTCATCACGCCCACGGCCTACGAGCACCTGGCCCTCATCCCGAGCGAGGAGGACCTGGCGGCGGCAGAGATCGAGCTTGCGCAGATGGAGAACTACCTGATGAAGCTGAAGGGGGTGCTGGCGCCGGTGGTCGCTTCGGGCGGCTTCCGGGCGGTCATCATCGACTGCCCGCCGGCCCTCGGGATGCTTTCGATGAACAGCCTGGCCGCCGCGGACTACCTGCTCATCACGCTGCAGTGCGAGTACATGGCCCTCGAGGGCCTGGGCCAGATCCTGCGCAACGTCGACCGCCTCAGGACGGCCGGCATCAACTCGGCGCTCGAGCTGGGGGGCATCGTCATGACGATGTTCGACGTGCGCACGAGCCTGAGCCGGCAGGTCGTCGAGGAGGTGAAGACCCACATGCCCGACAAGATCTTCTCGACGGTGATCCCGAGGACGGTCCGGCTGAGCGAGGCCCCGAGCTTCGGCAAGACGATCTTCGACTACGACCCGACGAGCCCCGGAACCACCGCCTACCGCAGCCTTGCGGATGAGGTGATCAAGCGATTCGCGCTGTGACGAAATACGGCCAGGCCTTCGCGGTAGGGTTGCAGAGCAACCTCGTGTACCGCTGGAACTTCGGGGTGAGGAGCGTGTTCTGGTTCTTCCACCTCGTTGTGGTCTACATCCTCTGGGGCGCGGCGTACGCCGGCAACCCCTCCCTCGGCGGCTTCTCGTTTGCGCAGACGCTCACGTATTTCGTGGTGATCTTCGTCCTGCAGTTCTTCATCGGTGCCTTCAACGAGGACTATCAGATCAGCGAGGACATCAGGAACGGCCTGATCAACCAGTTCCTGCTCAAGCCGATAAACTACTTCGCGTACCGGCTGAGCGTCTTCGCCGCCGCACGGGTGGTGTCGGGCGCCTTCGGGCTCCTGGCGCTGCTTGTCGCGCTGCCCTTCTTCAGGGGCTACCTGGACCTTCCCCACGACGCATGGCGGATCGCGCTCGGCGTGCCCGCCATGGCCCTCACGGCGATCATCCAGTTCAGCATCGCGTACTGCTTCGGCCTCCTTGCGTTCTGGTTCCTCGAGATCCAGGGCTTCGTCGTCCTCTCGATGGCGGTTGAGAACCTGCTCGGCGGCCAGATCGTGCCGCTCGACCTGCTGCCCCACGGGGTGTTCAACGTCGTGCGCTTCCTGCCCTTCTTCTACCAGGCGTACTTCCCCGCCGCCATCCTCACCGGCAGGAGGGGCTTCGACTTCGCCGTGCAAGGGCTGGCAATCCAGGCATTCTGGGCCTTCTTCCTGGTCTGCCTTGCCGAGGTGGTGTGGAGGCGCGGCCTCAGGCATCACACCGCCGCGGGGGGCTGAACCTTCCGACGATGATCTCGATCTCCCGCTACCTCCAGATCTGGCTTGCGAGCGCGCGCTATTCGCTCGTGCGGGCCACCATGTTCCGGGGCGATCTTGCCATCTGGGCCACGGTCGAGCTCTTCTGGATCTCGGTCAACGTCGTGATGGTCGCGGTGATCTACAGCCACACGCCCACCGTCGCCGGATGGAGCCTCTACGAGATGCTGATCCTTGTCGGCACCTCGATGCTGATCCAGCGCTTCCTGATGGGCTTCTTCTGGAGCGGCATCTTCGAGATGGGGCGCAACGTGCGCAACGGCATGTTCGACTTCATCCTGGCCCAGCCGGGCGACCCGCTCTTCATGGCCTCCACCCGGAAGCTCGAGCTCGACGGGCTCCTGAACTCGGTGGTGGCCGCCGGACTCGTCGCCTACTCGGCCCGCAAGCTCGGCCTGCACCCCGGGGCCGCGGACCTCGCGCTGTACGCGTTCATGGTGGCCTGCGGGGTTGTCATCCATTACAGCGCCCTCGTCATGGCGATGTCGCTCTCCTTCTGGGTCACGAGCTCCCAGGGCGTCGAGGGGAGCTATTTCACGGTCATGGAGTTCTCCCGCCTGCCGAGGGAGGCCCTGAAGGGCGTCGCCGGGGTCGTGTTCGTGTGGATTATCCCCGCGGTCGTCGTCAGCAACGCGCCCGCCCGCGAGATCCTGCACGGCTTCGAGCCCGAGTGGGCGCTCGGGCTGTGCGCGGCCACGGTCGCCTGGTTCCTGATCGCCGTCTATGTGTTCCGAAGGGGCCTGATGCGCTATACGAGCGCCAGTTCGTGACGGCCGACCCAAAGGCGCTCCAGGAGAGGATCCGGTACGCATTCCGCGATCCGGCGCTCCTAGAGCGCGCGCTCACCCACGCCTCGTGGCTGCAGGACAACCCGGCCTGCCCGGGCAACAACCAGCGTCTCGAGTTCCTCGGCGAATCCGTCCTTCAGCTGATCCTGACCGAGGCCCTCTTCGGGCTCTATCCCGACGGCACGGAGGGCGAGCTGACCAAGAGGCGCGCGATCCTTGGCAGGGGCCAGTTCCTGTCCCGCCTCGCCCGCGAGATCGGCCTCGACGCCTGCCTGCGCCTCGGCGCAAACGAGGAGGCGAGCGGCGGCCGCGGCCGCGACGCGGCCCTTGAGGACGCATTCGAGGCCATGGTCGGAGCCGTGAACCTCGACGGCGGCCTCGAGGCCGCGCGGCGGACCGTTCTCGGGATCTACGGCGACCTGCCGGCGCGCCTGGCGGCGGGCGAAAGCGGCGCGAACCCCAAAGGGCGCCTGCAGGAGATCGTCCAGCCCGTCCACGGCAACAAGGCCCTGAGCTACGACGTGCTCGCGACGGAGGGGGCCGACCACGAACGCAGGTACGAGGTGGCGGTCTGCCTTCTCGGGCGCAGGATCGGCTCGGGGCGGGGCCCCTCGAAGAAGGTCGCGGAGGAGGAGGCGGCCCGGGCCGCTCTGGCGGCCCTGGCGGCGGACCCGCCCTCCAAATGACCGGAGCCGCAAGGCACAAGATCGTCGGCGTGTGCGCGGCGGCCCGCGGAGCCGTCCTCGCCGAGACGATGAGGGCCACGCCATCGGCCGTCTGGGTGGTGGTGACCCCCGACCTCAGGGCCGCGGAGCAGCTCGCCGAAGACACCGCGTTCTTCTGGGGCGCGCAGGAGCCCGGCCGTCCGCTCGAGACCCTCGTGTTCCCGGAGTCGATGCCCGACAGCCGCGACATGCGCGAGGCGTTCGCCGCTTCGGGCGACCGGCTGACCGTGCTTTCCAAGCTGCGCGAGGCGCGGGCCGCCGTCGGCGCCGGGGGGATCCTCGCCGTGTTCGCGACGCCGGCGTCGCTCCTGCAGCCGGTGCCGGCCATCGAGCAGTACGCCGCGAGCGAGGTCGTCCTCACGCGCGGCGCGAGGCAGCCTTTCCAGGAGCTCCTCGAGAGGCTGCGCGGCCTGGACTACGACAGCGAGGCCGTGTGCGAGGCGCCCGGACATTACGCCGTGCGCGGGGGGATTATCGACGTCTATCCCGTCACGGCAACCGAGCCCTACCGGCTCGACTTCTTCGGTGACGACATCGAGGACATCCGGGCGTTTGACCCGGTCACGCAGCGCTCGGGCGCGCGGGTCGAGCGGATCTCGGTCGCGGCGTCCCCGCGGGTGAGGCTCGAGTCGGCCAAGACGGGGATCTCGGACTACCTGGACCCAGGCTCCCACCTCGCCTTCGTGGAGCCGGCCGCGCTCGAGGAGGAGTTCCGGGCGTTCGCTGCGGACGGCACGGACCCGCTCGCGCCCCTGCTCTCCAAGTGCGCCGCGGCCTTCGGCCTCGCCGAGATCGACGAGGCGAGCGCGATCTTCGCGGAGCCGGCATCGGAGACGGTCTGGGACACCGAGAGCCTGGAACACCACCGCAGCCTCGCCGCGGAAAGCCTGCTGGCCCGCGACCGCCTCCAGGCGGAGGACGACGCCCGCAGGGCGTTTCTCGGACAGGTCGCCGCCTGGAGCCGGGAGGGCTTTCGCGTCGCCATCGCCGCGTCCAAGGAAGGCGAGGAGCGGCGCATCCGCGAGATCCTCGCGGAGCACCCTGGGCTCTCCCGCATCGAGCCCCTGTTCCTGCGCGGGAACCTGAACGAGGGTTTCCGGCTCACCGCGCGGGCGGACGCCGAACTGTCCATCGCCCGCGGGACGCGGGGCCTCGTGTTCGTCACGGAGACGGAGGTGTTCGGCCGGAAGCGGGTGCGGCGCGCGGCCTCGGGCCGGCGCGCGCGCGTCTCGGTCGCCCAGGTCGACCAGCTCCTTGACTTCTCGGAGCTGGTGGAGGGCGACTTCGTGGTCCACCTGCAGCACGGGATCGCGCTCTACCGGGGCCTCACCAAGATCGACACGCCCCAGGGCCTTCGCGAGGTGATCTCGCTCGAGTTCGACGACGGCGTGACGCTCCACGTCCCGCTCCAGGAGTCGCACCTGATCAGCCGGTATGTCGGCCTCGGCCGCGCAAAACCCCAGCTCGGCAGGATCGGGACCGGCCGCTGGGAGAAGGCGCGCCGCGCCGTCGAGAGGGCCACCGTGGACCTGGCGGCCGAGCTCCTCCGCACCCAGGCGAGCCGCGAGGCGCAGGCCGGGTTCGCGTTCCCCGAGGATACGCAGTGGCAACGCGAGTTCGAGGCCTCCTTTCCGTTCACCGAGACGCCGGGGCAGTCGCGGGCGATCGCGGAGACCAAGCGCGACATGGAGCGGACGCGGCCCATGGACCGACTCATCTGCGGCGACGTCGGCTTCGGCAAGACCGAGGTCGCCCTGCGGGCCTCCTTCAAGGCGGTCCAGGCCGGCAAGCAGGTGATCGTCCTGGTGCCGACCACCGTCCTCGCTCAGCAGCACCTCAACACGTTCCGCGAGCGCATGGCGGGCTACCCGGTGTCGATCGAGATGCTGAGCCGCTTCCGGTCCCCCCCGGAGCAGAGGACCATCCTCGAGGCCGTGGCCACGGGCGGCGTGGACATCCTGATCGGGACCCACCGCCTCCTCCAGCGCGACGTGGTCCCCAAGGACCTCGGGCTGCTCATCATCGACGAGGAGCAGCGCTTCGGTGTGAAGCACAAGGAGACCTTCAAGAGGCTGCGGACGACGGTCGACGTGATCTCGATGAGCGCCACGCCGATCCCGAGGACGCTCTATCTTGCCCTCACGAGCGCGCGCGACATGAGCGTGATCGACACGCCGCCGGTCAACCGCCACCCGATCCAGACGATCGTCAAGACATACGACGAGAGGATCGTCGTCGACGCGATCCGGCACGAGATGCGGCGGGGGGGCCAGGTGTTCTACCTGCACAACCGCGTGGGGACGATCGACGGGGTGGCCGGGCGCCTGAGCGAGCTCATGCCGGACCTCACCTTCGGCGTCGGGCACGGGCAGATGCACGCAAGCGACCTCGAGCGGGTGATGACCGAGTTCGTGGCCGGGAGGTTCAACGTGCTGGTGTGCACGACCATCATCGAGAGCGGCCTGGACATCCCGAACTGCAACACCCTGATCATTGACGGCGCGGACCGCTTCGGGCTGTCGCAGCTCTACCAGCTGCGAGGCCGGGTCGGCAGGTTCAAGCACCAAGCCTACGCCTACCTGCTGCTCCACCGCCATACGCGGCTCCTCGACGCGGCCCGCCAGCGCATGAACACGCTGCGCCAGCACACGCAGCTCGGCGCGGGCTTCCGCATCGCGATGCGCGACCTTGAGCTGCGGGGCGCCGGCAACCTGCTCGGCGCCGAGCAGAGCGGCCACATCGTCGGGGTCGGCTTCGAGCTGTACTGCCAGCTGCTGCGCCAGTCCGTGGCGCGCCTGCGGGGCGACAAGACGGCGGCGGCAATCCGGGCGAACGTGAAGCTGGACTTCGTGTTCGTCGGGGAGGCAGGGCCCTCGGAGGGGCCGCAGCCCGGCCGGCATGAGGACGGCTATACCGCGCTCAAGGACGCCGAGGACCAGGCGGGCGCCCCAGGGATCGGCCGCATCCAGGCCCGTATCCCCTCCTCCTACGTCGGCGAGACCCGCCTCAGGATCGACGTCTACCGAAGGCTAGCGATGGCCGATTCCCGGCTGGCGGTCCGGCAGATCGAGGAGGAACTACGGGACCGGTTCGGAAAGCCACCCGCGGAAGTGCGCACCCTCCTGCAGGTGACTGAGATCCGCGTCCTTGCGGAACAAAAAGGCATCCTGTCCGTCGAATCCGAATCGAGTCGCCTGAAGTGCCTGCGCGGCACCGGCCAACGGGACGACTGGGTGATGATCGGCACCCGGTTTCCAAGGTTGACCGCGCCCAGCCCGCACCTACGGTTGAAGGAGATTATCGCCTTTCTGAACCATCTGCCGAATCCATGACCCTGCCCCGCGGTGCCTACGCTGCATTAATTCCCTCCCTGCTAGCAGCCTCGGGCCTGGCTCAGACCGCTCCTCCGGAGGACAAACTGGACCTGCAGTTCGCTAACGGGATCGTTGCGATCGCCGAGGACAAGATCATCACGGTCGACGACGTGCGCCGGGAGATGACCCCCCTCATTCCCCAAGTTCACCGGGAGGCCCGCAATGAGCAGGAGTTCAACCAGAAGATCGAGGCCCTGGAGGACAACGCGATCCAAAACCTCATCGACCGTGTGCTGATCATAAAGGACTTCCAAAAGGATGATAAGAAGCACGTGCCCGTCAGCTTCGTCGACAACCAGATCGCCGACCAGCTCAACGAGCAGTTCGACAACGACCGCTCCAAGTTTCTGGCGTACCTGAGGGCCCGGGGAACCACCATGCGCGACTACCGCAAGGAGGTGGAGGAGGACATCATCTACAACTACATGCTGCACCAGCAGCACAAGTCGCAGAGCATCGTGAGCCCGGTCCGCATCGAGCAGTACTACAAGGAGAACAAGGACCGGTTCTACCAGGACGACAGCGTCCACCTGCGCCTGATCCAGCTGTCCCGCGTCTCGGGCGCGACGGATGGGGACCTCCGGGGCCAAGCCGATGCCATACTCCTGAGGGTCAAGTCGGGCGAGAAGTTCGAGGACCTGGCCAAGGAATACAGCTCGGACTCGCGTCGCGCCAAGGGAGGCGACTGGGGATGGATGAAGCGGTCCGACCTCAAGCCCGAGTTCAGCGAGCCGCTCTTCGCCGTCAAGAAGGGTGAATGCTCCGAGCCCGTGATCCTCCCGGAGGGCTGCTTCCTGCTCTACTGCGAGGACCGCAAGTACGCCGGGATCCAGCCGCTTGACGAGGTCCGCGACCAGATTGAGCGCATCCTCGTCCAGCAGATGGGCCGCGAATTCGAGGACCGCTGGCTGGAGCGCCTGCGGCGCAACGGCTACGTGAAGCACTTCTAGGGCCGCGGCCCGCGCCTTGCCAGGTCCGGGACCCGTGCTGCGGGGCCGCAGTCGCGCGCCCCAGGAGCGGGCGTCTTCAGCTCCGGCCGCGGGCCTCGCGAGTCGCCGATTGGGGCCCATCCGTGGGCCCCGACATTCAATATATTGGACATGTCTATTTTGTTTGTTTAATTAGGGCGATGATACACGCTCGGCCGCCACCGATGAACCAGGCGCCAAGCACCCCACGGCCCCTTCTGCCCTACCCCGGCAACCGGATCCGGATCATGCCGGCCGGCGAGCGGCCGCAGGAGCGCCTCGAAAGGCTCGGGGCGGCCGCGTTGAGCGACACCGAGCTCCTGGCCATGCTTCTTCGCAGCGGCACCCGGGGGCAGGACGTGCTCACCCTTTCATCCCGGCTGATCGCGGAAGCCGGCTCTCTCGCCGGGTTGCTCGCGTGGCACGAGGCCGACTTTCGCAGCCTGAGGGGCATTGGACGGGTGAAGGCCCTCCAGCTGGTGGCGGCAATGGAGGTTGCCCGCCGGGCGATACGCCTGCCTCCCCACGAGAGCCCGGTGCTCAACCGCGCCGACCTGATCGCCTCGCACGTTGAACCGGTTGCTTCCGGCCTGGACGTTGAGAAATTCTGGGTGCTCTGCCTCAACCGTCGTAACCGGCTAAGGAAGACCGTCGAGGTGGCTTCAGGAACCGCCACGGCAGCACTCGCCCATCCGCGGGAGGTCTTTAGATCGACGATCAGAGAGGCTGCAGCGGCGGTCGTTTGCGTCCACAATCATCCATCAGGGGTTATGCCGCGTGGGTTTTTATGCCGAATGTACCGGTCGGATTCCTCTGAATTAGGAGGTTTGGATGCGGCATAAAAAGGAGCATAGGCGGGTACAGAGTCCATCATGGAGAGATGGACTCTATAACCACTCCAGTCATCGAGGGCGGCCCCAGTGGGCCGCTGTCTCCGTATGTCGGTCAGTACGTTTCCCTCGTCCAAGCCCAGGGCTACGTGCGAAAGTCGGTGCGTTACCACCTGAGCTTGCTCGTTCATTTTGACGCCTGGCTCGCGCGAACCAGGCGCTCTCTGAGTGATGTCAATGAAGCGTTGATCGAGAAGTTTTTGGATCCACGGGTGAGAACCAAATGGGTCCACGTCAGCGCACCGGCGACGATGCGACGATTGCTAACCATGTTGCGCCGCTTCGGCGTCACCCCGCCGGCTCCAATGCCCGGGCTGAGTCCGACTCAACAACTGACGAAAAACTATGAACGGTACCTTGTGGAGGAACGCGCTCTTTCTCAGAAGACAGCCGATGCATGGACTCCGTACGTGACCAGGTTCCTGACGGAGAAATTTTCGGGTGGGCTGTTGGACCTATCGAGCTTGAATGCGCCGGATGTGACTGCCTTCATCCAGCGGCACGCACGTCGGCACGGCTGCTCTTACACGAGAAAACTCGTCGTCTCGATGCGATCGTTCCTCGGGTATCTGCGCTACCAGGGACTGAACGACGCGGATCTCGCCAAAGCAGTGCCGAAGGTCGCGCGTTGGTCGCTTGCGACGCTGCCAAAGCATCTGTCGGCCAGGGATGTGCAGCGCGTGTTAGACTCGTGCGATCGGCGAAGGCGACTGGGGCGACGCAACTATGCCATCCTGCTTCTGCTCGCCCGGTTGGGCTTGCGCGCAGGCGAAGTCGTCAGGCTCACGCTGGACGACCTCGATTGGGAGGCTTCCCGAATTGCCGTCTGCGGAAAAGGTGGCCGGTCGGCACAGTTACCGTTGCCAGCCGACGTGGCCCAAGCCATCGCGAGGTATCTACGACAGGATCGTCCCCAGTGCAGCTCGCGCTCCGTCTTCATCCGGGGTCGCGCGCCGCATTGTGGCCTCACCGGGGCCAACGCGATTGCGAAGATCGTGTTCTGTGCGTTGAGGAATGCCGGTGTCGTATCGGCGCGCAAAGGTGCACACCTCTTGCGGCACAGTCTCGCAACCGACATGCTTCGCCATGGCGCCTCGCTCGATGAGATCGGCGAGATCCTTCGGCACAAAAGCCCGGACAGTACAGCGATCTACGCGAAGGTGGACCTCGTTGCCTTGCGCTCGTTGGCCCTCGCGTGGCCGGGAGGTGTCCGATGAGACCGCTACGCCAAGCCGTCGATGACTATCTCGCGCTACGACGTGGCCTCGGGTTCAAACTGAGGGAATATGGCGTGTACCTGCACGAGTTCGTCTCGTTCCTGAAGGCGAAAAAGGCCTCACAAATTACCAGCCGTCTTGCAGTGGAATACGCCACGCAGCGCCAGCACGAAAAGTCGGTCTCGTGGGCGAGGCGACTGGGTGTCATCCGTGGCTTCGCTCTTTACCGAAGCGGGGCCGATCCAGCGACAGAGGTGCCCCATATCCGCCTGTTGCCGTTCCGTTCCAAGCGAGCACGGCCATACCTTTACTCAAAAAAGGAGATCAACCGGCTGCTCAATGCGGCGCGCACGATGGTGTCGCCGCATCCACTGCGCCAGAGCACCTACTACTGCTTGTTTGGATTGCTGGCAGTCAGCGGCATCCGCCTCGGTGAGGCGCTCAACCTTCAGCCGCAAGACGTAGACCTGGACGAAGGCGTCCTCACGATCCGGCGCACGAAGTTTGATAAAACACGCCTGGTGCCGCTGCATCCATCGACGCGCGAGGTGCTCCGGGAATACGCCAAGTTGCGCGATGAAACTTACGCGCGGCGCGGATGGCCCGTGGTCTACTTCTTCGAGACAACGCACGGCACGCGCCTGAACAATAGCGGGGTGAACCTGGTCTTCCGCGACCTCTCGCGGCAGATCGGCCTGCGACAGCGTGGCGAACGGCACGGGCCACGCCTGCACGACTTCCGGCACCGCTTTGCCTCGGAGACGCTGCTGCGCTGGTATCGCAGCGGCGAGGAGGTGACCCGGCGGATGCCGGTCCTCTCCACGTATCTCGGGCACGGCAGTGTGACCGGGACTTATTGGTATCTGAGCAACACTCCGGGATTGATGGCCTCGGCCGGTAAACTCCTGGAAGCCCGCTGGAAAGGGGTGGCGTCATGAAGCCTGCATCCGACTTCTCCCCGTTGTGCCAGTCGTTTTTTGCAAAGCGATTGATCTCCCAGCGCAATGCGAGTCCGCACACCGTCGCGGCCTACGCGCAAACCTTCCGCTTGCTGACGAAGTTTGCCCATCAGAGGCTTGCCACGCAGCCCTCAAACCTGGCGCTCGCACAGCTAGACGCTCCGTTCTTGGCCTCGTTTTTGGACGATCTGGAAGCAGGCCGATCCAACGTCGCGCGCAGCCGTAACGCGCGGCTGGCCGCCCTGCGGTCGTTTTATCACTATGCTGCGCTCGAGGCCCCCGAACATGCCGGGCTTATCCAGCGGGTGTTGGCGATCCCGTATAAACGGCTCTCGCGGCCGTTGGTCGGCTACCTCACTCGAGAGGAAGTGGAGGCGATCTTGGCGAGCGTTGATCAGCGCTCATGGCTCGGTCGACGAAACCACGCGATTATCCTGCTTGCAGTCCAGACCGGACTCCGACTCTCCGAGATAACCGGGCTACGGCATCGGGATGTGGTACTCGGCACCGGCGCGCACGTCCGATGTGACGGGAAAGGCCGAAAAGAACGATGCACTCCGCTGACCAAACCGGTTGTGGCCGTGCTTCGGGCGTGGATGCACGAGCTCGGCGGTGATGAAGCCAAACACCTCTTCCCGAGCGGTGCCGGAGGCCGGCTCAGTGCAGATGCGGTCCAACACCTCGTTGCGAAGCACGTTGCCGCAGCCCAGTGCGCGTGTCCGTCACTCAAAACCAAACGGGTTACTCCGCACGTGCTGCGACACACGGCAGCGATGGAGTTGCTCCAGGCCGGCGTCGATCGCTCGCTGATCGCCATCTGGCTCGGCCACGAATCGCTCGACACGACGCAGATCTACCTCGATGCGAACCTAGCGCTAAAGGAAGCGGTGTTGGCAAAAACCCATCCCGTCCAAAGCAGTCCGGGAAAGTACCGACCTGATGACAAGCTTATGAGCTTCCTCAAGGACCTATAAGGCCGCTCGTTTTATGCCGCATGTCGGAGCTCAGCGCCCCAGTGAAAACCGGGCTCGGTGCGGCATAAAACGGGATGCGGCATAACTCCTG
>Ga0182030_10001926_pt1 | contig 43574 bp, 33 predicted proteins | sample 812S3MmetaG_FD_121299 | JGI IMG/M metagenome (GOLD analysis project Ga0182030, IMG submission 121299) | Permafrost microbial communities from Stordalen Mire, Sweden - 812S3M metaG (Illumina Assembly) | ecosystem: Environmental > Terrestrial > Soil > Wetlands > Permafrost | place: Sweden... | reverse complement strand
TGACATTAAATCGAACCTGGACTGGCCGTTTGCGCAGGTGCCTGTGGCGCCGCTGGTACTGCCGATGGTGCAAAGTTTGGTCTAGCTGGCACCGGTTGAGAGCCAGGAATCGGTGTCAAAAATGACGGTGTGTTATCGACTGGAATCGGTGTTTGTACAGGTGCTGGTGCTGTTTCTTTGGGCGCAATCACTTGCTGCGTGGCTGGATCATGGCTGAAACGATGCCCGCCGTTTGGATCTATTGGTGGTTGAAAATCATTGCCTTGCTGGAAAGGATTAGCTGTTTGTGCAACAGGTGCCAAAGATAAGCGTAAAGGAGCATCCAGGCGGATACTCATTGGTGCGCCGTTTTCGATCACCAATTCGTTCCCTTTTTTCACCAGAGAGCGAATTGCATTTTTGTCTCCGCTTTGACTTTGTTTATCGCGATCAGGATCGCCATAGAGAGCATTTTTAAGCATCGCTTCTTTGCTCACCAGTCCTCCTGTGTTACGATTTCCGGGGCCTCCTCCTCGTGGATACATTTGGTTGAACCCTGACTGAGTGCCAACATAAGCCACGCCTGTGCCCAGATCACTTGAAGCTTTTGCGTCTTTGATGAATGAGGCGACTATAGGGAAGGTGGAACCGTCTGGAATGCGCAAACCCGTCAATTGCACGCGCAGCTTACCGGTTGGTTTGTTGTAACCCTTTTGATGGGGCTGATGTTTTGAAGGAATGGCTTCAACCACTTCGCCTAAAAATTGAGCACCGGCAGGGATAATTACATCCTGACCATTGCCTAGAGCAGGCGATGACATCGTCACACAAAAGCGAGTGCCGGCATGACTTTTCGCAGAGCCGAGTGTTTGGTCCACGCGCCCCTCAAAAGTTGTACCAGCCGGTATCATCACCGTCTTGCCCACGTTGGAAGTTAGCTCCGCCTGTGCACTTAAGGGAAAACTGTTCTGGCTAACGCAAGTAAAAGTCAGTGCGACTAATAGATGGCGAAATTTCAGGGGCAGCTCAAATTCTTTGAATAACAACATATCAGTCCTTCTCATGCCTTAGTCATGCCTCAGTCATGCGCTTCTGGCTCGGGCTCAACAGTGCTCTGATCGGAAGTGCTTTTGCGGGTACGTGCGTTAATTGTGGCATAAACGCGGCTTAAAACTGCCGCCCCAATTAGAACTATCGCAATGAAGGTTAGCACCCGTGATAATCCGGCGAGATAGCTTATCAACCCCGGCATCATAATCAATGCAGCCGCGAGAATGATGGCTCCGCCGCCAATCATCTTCAAGGTTTGCAGATTTAATAGGTCTTTCACAGCTGCTGATTTGTTTGACTGATCCATCCAGTTATTCGGGTCCAATTTCTCTGGTCCAGCTTTTCCGGTCCAGTTAGTCCTGGTTTAAATACTGATTGAGGCGCTCGACCATTATAGGGGCAACCACCTTGGTGCCCAGGAACCACGCACCGACTAGCAATGCGGGTGTGGCCAGGACGCGAATGGTAACGTTGAGAAAGTAGTAAAAAAGACCAAGACCCACTACAGCTACGCCGATAGTGATAATTTGCGAGCCTTTAATAATCAAATCGATTTGCTCTTCACGGTTCATTCTGCCAAAAGCATTGATCAGGGTTTGTATATAGTTGCCCCACATGCCTTTGATACCGCCAGAGACGTTCTTCCAAGCTTTGGTTTCGCGGATATTGGCAGGGCGGGCTGAGCTGTTTGCACTCATTGCCATATCTTGTGGATTGTCACCGGGGCTGGCATCGATGATTTGATCGTCGAAATTCTTCGAACGACTTTTTTGCGGTTTGTCGCCTTTCGATTTTCCGAAACTCATCGTCTATCCTCAATTCATGTTTTAACTATTCTACTGCCGATTTTGCAATTCGCTTTTTTTTGTTTGGGTTATTTGCCTTTTTTCTTTGAGCTTTCTTTCTTTGAGCTTTCTTTCTTAGGACTTTCCTTTTTTGGACCTTCCTTTTTCGTGCGGCTTTGCAGTTTGGAAATACCAGATTCCACTTCCCGCCTTTGTTCATTGCCATCGTCGGCTGCTTCTAAGAAGCAAGTGCCGCTGTCGATCGCTTTTGCAATATCGGGCTTACTGCCATGAGAGTACAAATTGAATAAGCCAAAATAGGCTGGCGGGTATTGCGGATCGGCAATCAGTGCCTGCTTGTAATAGTCGGCAGCAACATCTGGCAGCGTCAAAGTGGCGTCGCCCAGTTTTGTTTGACGAGCTGCTTCACTGCGTTGCGAGGCGATTTTGCTTATACCCTGTTCTGCTCGAGGAGCAACTTCAGGAATTTCTTTCGCCACATTGAAAGCCTGCTCGGCTGATTTCAAATCGCCATCGTTGTAAGCCTGTTCGCCGAGTGTAAGTAACTGCGCCGGCTCGTCTTTGTGAGTGTCGATGACTGCCGAGAAAATTTTTCGCGCGGTCCGAAATTGCTTTTGTGCAAGGGCTTTTTCGGCTTCATTTAATTGAATGTTTTCGTTGAGGTCTTGCTTACCTTTGAACAATCCGCCCGAAACTGTTTGTGTTGCAGTCGTGTCGGTGACGACATTATTCAATTTGGTTAAAAGCTCCTGCCAGTCGGACGGATACTGCCCGTCCTTTCGTGCTTTTCTTAAATAAACACGACTAAGACCAAGCAGCGCATTTGGATCGTCAGGCTCGGTGGCAAGAATCGTGCGATATTCAGATTCTGCCACATCTAATTTGTCCAGCCGCAAAGCCAACTCTGCTAGTTGATTGCGCAGAGGCATGTCGTTTGGCAAAATTTCCAGAGCGTCGTGCATCTCGGAAATTGCTAGCTCACCGTCACCGCGCATGGTGTGATATTCGGCCAGTCTTCGATAGGCGTCTGGATTGTGAGGGTCTTTATTCGCGGCTTCTTTCCAGCAATTTAGTGCAGCTGGTCCGTCGCCCTGCCTTTTATAGACATCGCCCAGGACTTGCTGATAAGAAGAAGCCATGTCGGGAATTTTGCTTGGATCGGTAATGCTTTTTAGCTCAAGAAAAGCGTCTTCGGCTTTGTCTTGATTGAGCAAAACGATTGCCTTTTGTAATCTCGCCGGGGCGTAATCTCCTTTTAACGACAACGCACGATTAACGAGGTCTTCAGCTTCTTTGTCTTTGGGGTCTTGCTTTAAAAGCACCTGTGCCAACAAAGTCAGATTGACAGCGTTCTCTGCCACCTCAACCGATTTTCGAAATGGTTTGATCGCGCCATCTAGATCATCTTGCGAAAGCTTGACCATGCCCAGTGTTTGCTGGGCGATTAATATATCCGGATTGTCTTTTAGTGCTCTTTTGCAGAGATTTTCAGACGCGTCCAGATATTGCTCTCTTTTTGCTGGAGAAGCCACTGTTTTTGAATGAACATAACAGACATATCCGCCAGCCGCGCTGACATTCGGGTTGTCAGCAAATTTGTCTTTAGCCTGACGCAAAACTTTTTCTGCTTCAATAATTTTGCTGGGCAGAGCTTGCTTGGCTAGAGAAACAGCAAGACCAGCATAGGCGTCTCCGGTTTCATCTGTGTCTATCAATTCACGGTAAGCGTCTTCTGCTGCCTTAAACTGATTGCGAATGAGTAGTTCGTCGGCATCAGCGATTTCTTTAGCCGAAACTGAAAAAGAGCACATGGAGGGCGCGACAACAGATAGCACCACAGACAGTGCAATGATTTTGCCAATAAGAGATGATGAAATGTGTCGCCAGATCATCGCTTTCTAGTCCCCTTTTTCAAATTCAGCAGCTTTCTTGCGCTCACGAGCGGCTTCTTTGGTGTCGCCCAATTTCTCGAGACAGTCAGCTAATTTTCGATGCAAAATGGAAAGAGTCGGGGCAAGACCAATAGCTTCTCGCAAAGTGCCTGCAGCCGAGACGCTATTATTTGCTGCAATTTGTTTGTCGGCTTCTTCTATTTGCGGTTGTACGCGCATAATGTCCAGTTGTTTGCCGGCTTCACCAGCGCCTGGAAATTTGAGCAATTTAGCCTGACGGAAACTGCTTGAAGCTTCATCAAGATTGCCCTTTTTCTGCTGAATGGTGGCGATATCATTCCAGGCTTCACCGCAGCTGGCATCAGCCATAGTGATGTCATTTGCATCCTTCAATGCGCCGTCAAGATCATTAGCGCGCATCTTAGCTTGTATTTCAGCTAGTTTTGCCACGCGGGTTAGATCTACAGTTGGCACCGCCGGTGGTGTTGGTGCACCGCTTGCGCCGGCAGCTGCTGCGGCTTTATCTCCCGGTTTGCCAGCGACAGCCGTGGTCCCACTGCCTACTGGAGGTCCGCCGGTCAAGGAGTTAATGCGTTCTTTTAATTTTGGCAAAGCAGGATTCAAAGTCAGAGCTTTTTGATACGCTTTCAGCGCCATGTCCCGCTCGCCCTGTTGTTGTTTAGCCATGCCCCAGATGTACAACCAGACAGGATCATTAGGGCTTTTCTTTAACTGTTCTTCGGCTTTGACGACAGTATTTGGTAGCAAATCAACGTGCAAAGTACTGGATGCTATCGCCCAGTGATAGGCTTTGCGAGCGAGATTGAGACTTTCGCTATTGGGGTCGAGTTTATTGCAAGATTCGTATTCTTGTTTTGAGCGATCTAAATCGCCAAGCAATAAGTAAGCGCTCCCGAGCATCAAGTGATTGTCAAAAGAAGGCTTTATAGCGACAGCTTCTCGGGCTACTTCCACAAGGCTGCGAATGGCGTCGGTATTGCCAGGATTTAATTGCACCGCCCGCCTGTATTCAACAGACGCATTAGAAAGGCGCTTTAAAGCTGGTTCCATACGACTATCATTTTTAGCGACAAAGGCATATTCTTTGAGAATGTCACCGAGGCGCTGATGGCAGGCGGCGAGGTCATTTTGCTGGCTGGGATCCCACGATTTTCCTACTGCCACGACCATCATGCTGTAGCCTTCAACAAGTCGGCTGGGCGTGTTTGCACCTTGTTTGATCAAGGCTCGAGCTAGAGCCGCTGCTGCCGGTCCGCCGTCATCGGCTCGCACATTACGCCTGTATTCAACGATTGCTTCTGGATAATTTCCTTCAATTTCCAGTTCATCGCCCATTTTTAAATGTTGACTTGGATCTCTCTTCTGGGCCTGAATGCAATGGTCCAAATTGTTAGCAGCATCAGCATTGTTGGGGTCGATATAGAGCGCTTCTCGAAATTCGTGAATAGCTTGATTCCAATTACTCTTGCCTGCAAGCACCTGCCCATATCTAAGTAAAGCGCCCGAGAGGTTGGTTTTAAATTGCGTATTTTCTGGATCGCCATTGAGGGCTATTTCATGCTCGGAGATAGCCTGAGCCCACATACCCTTTTGACCGTATTCAACAGCTTTGTTGTTGTGATCGAGAGGCGACATATTGGCCGGGTTCATCACTGAGGCACTGCCGCCGGAAGCAGCAGCCGCTGGCGCTAGCGCGTGCGCTGCCGCCCGCCTGGTTTTTGCCTGGGTAATTATGGGCAGCTGCATGATTGTGATAGCCGCCATAATACTGGCCATTGAGGCGGTGCTCAGTGACTGCAGAGAAAATTTGGGTTGATTCTTTTTGTTTCTAATTGGATTGCTTTCTTTCTTTGGGGGCATTGCTGATTCTAATCGGCGGTGTGTTGAGTGTGCCACAGGGGCTTCTGACTGTTTACTTCGCAATATTGCAGTTTATTCAAATATAAAAAGCATATTTGAAAGCTCGGCAATTTCCTGAACATCATTCTAGCGACTCTTTCGACGTTCATTAGCTAGAGTTTACGATTTTGGATAGGTAATTGCCGGAAGTCAAGTAGTTTGAAAAAATGTATTGCAGCCAACAAAAAGAGTGGTATGAACGCGGAGCATATTGACAATTGGTCCAAAAAACATTAAAAATTAGTCACTTCGCATGGAGGAATCACTTGGTCTGCTACGCAAACTAGGTTTAGAAATCAATTGGAGTAGATTCAAAAGACTGTAATCGAAAACTTGCATCCTCATTTTGGCGTTTTATTTACTAATTGTTCGATGTTTCTGAGGCAGTGCAATAACAGTCTTCTATCCCCGGAGGGATCTCGGTGAGACACGCACGTAACCTAATCAATATTTTCGCCCTGTCGAAGCAACCGACAATGCTCGCGATTGCCCTTGCGGTAGTCGCTTTTGCCTCAATTGGAACGGCTCATGCCCAATCGTCGAGCCTGCCGCCAACGAACATGGGTAAATTCGTGCATCAGCCCGGAGATAATCAATATTCCAATAGCACTCAGGCCGAACGTCATGCTCCACCACCTCCACCACCTCGTCCGACAGCCATGATGATGGGTCCTGCGCAATCTGTAGGCTATGTACCAGTGCCAAGAGTGCCCAAACCCGACCCGACTCTGTCTTATATTGCCGCTGACGAACCAATTGTTCAGGCTGGCTTTCCGCCGTTACCAGATCGCGCTGATTTGCCCGGAGCCGGCAGTGGCTGGAACGCTAGTGGAGGGCGTGGTGGCTCTGGGAACTGGGGAGGACCTGGCGGTGGCAGCGACGGCTCCGGCAGTTCAGGCGTCGTCGACACCAGATTTGAAAAGAAAAGCTATAACGGCTACAAACACGCTGAAGCCGGCGCTTACGCACCGCAAGAGCCAACCAGACATTATCGATCATCAAACACGGCTAGCGACAGTTATGCTGTCGGCAATGGCGGTGGGGGTGGTGGAGCTGCCAACCCAGCTGCTTCTTTAGGCAAAGAGCCATCTCTTAATCCACGTGCTGACGCAGGCATTGTGGCTGAAGCTCCCGCTCCAGTTGTGGTTAAACAAGCAACGACACAGGATTTGTCTTTGCCCGATGATGAATTCAGCGGCAGCAGCACTCAGCAGAAGAAAAATCCTTCTCAGGGAAACAGAATAATGAAACAGATGGGAAGGCAGATGTTTATTCAGCCTTTGATGCAAATGAGCAGCATGGGTTCGAATATGGCCGGCAGAGCAATTCATTTCTAGGGCATATATGTAGTGTGGTATCTGGCGATACTGAGGGAAAAGACCAAGGGAAGGTAAGTAATGAGATTTCTTAAAAGCATAATGGTCGTGGCGTTACTGAGCATAGTTTCAGCACTTCCCTCGTCTGCGCAGCAGCAAGTGAATCAAAAATCGCTTAGTAAGGCAACGTGGCACGAATCGCCCCATGAAATTCAGATTCTGGACGAACGTCCAGTCATTCGTGACTTCAGAGAAGCGCCTTCAGCTCCTCAAAGCATCACGTTACCACCAGGACCGCAAGGTTTTGATCCCAATGGTGGCGGTGGTGGTGGCGGCGCATTAGGTGGCGGTGCACCCAGTTTGCCATCTGGCGGTATGCAATTAGGTAACGGCAAAGACCCAGGCTATCGCACACCACCAGCTAGTGGTCTTGGCTCTTTGCCAAAATCCGGTTTTGGTGGACCAAGTAATATTCCCTCTCGCGGCATGGCTCCGCGTGGAGCATTACCTGGTGTGACACAGGGTGTAATTGGTAACATCATCGCTAAAAAGCCTGCTGTTGCCGCTGCAGCAGGTCCAGCTGGTGCTATGGGCGGTCATCCAATGGCCAGAACTATGGGCAACACCTCAGGTCCTGCGAAAGTGGCTAGTTATGGTGGTTACGGACAAGGCGCTGGCAGCGGTGTCGGATCGAGTTCCAGTACAGAAACCAGTTTGAGAGGAACTCTGTTAAGACATTAATTTGTCAGTGTCACTAGATCGAAAAGCATGGACTAAAGCCAAATAAATGCGCCAAATAGCGTTTTCACTACTTTCAATCTGTTTTATCGCCGGTTGTTCTCAAAATGGAGCTTCCGGCGGTAGTGCGGATTTGCACACTGAAGTGCCGAGTGGTGGCAGCATTCTCAGCGCATTGAGACCCAAATTTGAAACAAAGCCAGGCGGTGCCTCGGCATTGATGAAAGTTGGAGCAGCCGGTGCTCCAGGAGCCGCTGTTAATGGCAGCAACGCTTCTGCTAATGGTTCTGTCCTCAATTTAGGCGGTCTCGGTCGCATGCTGCCCAGGGCATCCACCGAGTTGATTGCTCCTCCGGCAGAAGAACTTTCAGCAGGACCTGTAGTTTCAAATGCAAATGCTGGACCTTCTGTCGCCAACGACTGGGCCACAGCAAACGCTGGCGCAGTCAATCCAAGTGCTGTTGCAACTTATGGTGGCGGTTATAACTCGGGCGCTGTGCCACCACCTCCAGCAGGCGCGCTTGGCGGCGGTATGGTGCCGCCACCTCCGGCTATCACTTTGTCTACTCAGGCTCAGACAATGGCATTTGCGCAGGGCATGCCCACCGATGGAGGTGTCAATCCTTATGCTAATCCGTATTTGAATCCATACGGTATTCCTTTCCCCACCCAACCCGCTATGCCACAAGGACCGGTAGCGCGACCGGCTGGCAGTCCATTTGCTACTGGCAATGGCGGTGGCAGACAAAGAGATGACGATGACGATGCTCCGGTTAAGTCAGCGAAAAAAGCACCAAACTTTGTGCCGATTACACCAAGCGGCATGGAAGCGCGTTCTTCGTATAAGCAGCGCGATGATTTGAAAGTGCTCTGGAAAGGAGTGCTCGGCAATTGTGCAGATATTAAATCGATTTGTCGGGACGATAAAGTCGCACAAGATTTAAATAAAATCGACGTCGCTTTACCATCAGGAGAAGCTACGAAGGGCAGTATCAGCATTTCTCAACGAATGGTCGACGGAATTTTCAAATCCACTAATGCAGTTGATAAACGAATTGTGCCCTCTGTTAAGAAAGCTGAAATGGATATGGTGCAAGCGTATTACCGTTATTTATATTCCTACAATAAATTTGCACTGGCTCAGCAAACAGTTTTAGCTCGCAAGCAGGAAGCCGAAACAGCTGATTCTGCGTCAGAATCGCAACGTGCTGCAGCCGATTTGTCGCAGGCTCAAACTGAAGCCGATTCGACAAAAGAAGATATGCATTCTGCACAAAGTGAATTGGCCTCCTTGACGGGAGCGGCTGCTGCCCGAACAATTATCGGACGAGTTTCTGGAATCACTCCAAGCCTCGAATCGATCACCCAGTCGATCGATACAGGCTCTGGAGACAGCCAGGGCAATTTGAGAAATAACCCTCTCGATGTGATTGGAAATGTCGGTCATTTATTCCACCATGGTGGAAAACCAGCCAAAGCTAGCGAGACTGCTAAGGCAGAAAAAGCAGAAAAAACCGACAACAGTGAAGATGCAGAAGAAAAACCAAGCAAATCTGACTCCAAAATAGCCAAGGCAGACACCAGGTCAGAAAGTAAATCGGAAAGCAAGAAGGAAAGGAAATCAAACAAAAAAGATAAAGCTAAAGGCGATAGCAAAAAGGACGGCGATCTTAGCCCTGCTCCAGAGGCAGCGGCAAGTAAACCGGACTCTGATGGAGGAGATTCCTCGCGCCCCCAAGGAGGCGGAGACATCAGTTTTCAACTTAAGGGAGTGAGTGTCACTCCACGCAAATCAATTCTTGCAGTTACTATTCATAACTCTGGTTCCAACAATTTCAGCTTCAGCCCTGACGTAATCTCCATCTCTGATGGTAGTCACAAACTTTCCGAGGCGGCCGTTCGGGCCGATTTCGATCAAACGCTTGTGCAACCCAATGGCGAAGTCAAAGGCACTATCACGATTTTCGGCAGACCCTGGAACGAAAGGCTGGCAGTCATTCTTCCAGACGGTAGCAAAAATATTCCGATGCGACGTTGAGAACCAGTAATACTCATATGATGCAGGTAAAAGTAATGAATTTGATGAGTACGCCAAGTACTGTTGAGTCAAGAACGCCTCAATGCCAATGGCAATTTTCGAGCTTGTCGAAAACTGCTATGAAGTCCATGAAGTTGATTGCGGCGATGACAGTCGCTTTTTGTACCGTCAGTATTTCCTCTAGTTTTATTCCCGCTTTTGCTCAAATTTCAACAGGTGTGCCAAATCCTATTTCAGGTCCCACTGGCGCTGCTCCTCAGGATTCAAATCCAGTCACTGCATCAGATGCCCGCAACAATTATTTTAAAAGATATCCCTTTGCTCAGGACGCATTCAAAAACGACGTTTTGATCAAAGTCGATGATGGAAATAACACACCAGACGGCATTCATCCTGTATCCAGAATGCAGAGATCGGCTCCAGGTGTGCCTAATTTCATCATGGCGTACGTCCCTATATATGGTGCCAGTTCGTACTATCAGTATCCTTGTCCGGCTCTCGACACGCCTGCGACTATGCGCGATAACGAGTTGTTCGACCATCAGCTCACCACATTTGGTGTGCCTGTTTCTGACAGTCAATTTCAAATAATCGACCGTGAAAATAAACAGCGCTTTTTAGAACTAATGTTCGACCCTGAGCGCATGATGTGGACTGTCAGTAATCTAGGAGTTGGCGCAAGCACTGCTAATTCTCTGGCAGGAACAGCTGAATCTGCGTTTAATACAGCAGTCAATCGCATTGCTTCTCCTGGTGGCACTGCTGCCGCTGGCGGCACCGGCGCCACTGGCGCTACAGGTGGCACTGGAGCCGGCGGTGCCGGCGCTTTGTCGGGAATCGCTTCTCTAGTCAGTGGCAGTTCGCTTGGACCAAGTGGCGGCGGACTGGGCATAATGCCGAACATTGCCAACGAAGCAACGGGTGTATATACAGCCTCTGACAATCCCAATAAGTCCATCCCTCAAGCAATCTGGATGGTTCAGCAAATGTACAAATATGTATTTGTACCGTTGGCAATTCTCTTTCTCTTGCCTGGTGCTGTTGCCACTCAAGTCAAAGGTCAGGTAGCCTTTGCCTTCAAAATCAATCAAGATGATAATTCATCGCCGTTTGAAGGCATTTTGCGCTCGATGATTGCCATATTCTTGATACCGGCTACGCAGTTGATTGTCAGCTATTCTATCGATGTAGGCAATTCGATGTGTTATAGCGTCTCTGACTTTGTTGATACGCAAGTTGTCGCAAACTGGGCGAGTCAGCTCATGTACGGTACGCCGATCGGTAATGTCGACAATTCCATCTCTCCACCGGCTCCCGTTAATAAAGCAGCCGGCAGTGGAACCAATGGTGGCTTCCTTTCATCCGTTCTGGGCTCTGGCGGCGCTAGTTCTGTCTCTGGTGCTCTCAGTGCCGCCGCTGGGTTGCCAGGCATCGGTCAGCTTTTTTCGGACCTTTCCTCATCACTTAGCGCTAATTTCGGCGCCAACGGAGAGGGACTTGGCGCACAGCAAGAAGAAGCCAATACGATTGATGAACGGCAGCTCTGGCTCAGTAGTGTCTTAGAGCTGATTTTCAATATTGCAAGCTATCTGTTTTCACTGGCTGTGATTGTGCTCGGTGCCTTCCAGCTGGTCATACTGTGTTATCTCTATTTGCTTGGACCGCTCGCGGCTGCTATGTTTGCTTGGCCAAAAATCGGTCAAAACATCTCGCGCGATATGTTCGGCGGCTGGTGCAACGCTGTCATCATGGTTTCATTGTGGCGCTTCTACTGGATGGTCATTTTAGCGATCATGACTCAGCGCATTCTTTATATGATGGACACCAATTCTCCGATCGATTTGCAGTGGGAAGTGGCGGTATTTGTTTGCTTCCTTGGATTGATGATGTATGTTCCTTTTAATCCCTGGAGTTTCGACCCCGGTCAAGCCTTTGAAGCAGCGATGCAGAGCGGGCAACAGATTGCCCAGCAAGCTGGAGGAGCGATGGGACAAGCAGCGCAAGCAGCCGGTGTGCCTCAATCGCAAATCAATCAAGTTGGGCAGGCCTTCAACCAGGCCATGGCGCCTGCTCAGCAGATGACGAATAATATATATGGTTCGGCAAATTCCTTGGTCAACGGAATCCAGCCAACGATGAGTGGCGGTTCTGGCAATGCTTCAGGCTCAAATATGGGGCAGGGACCGGCTTCGCAACAAGGCCATGGTCAGCAAGCGGCGTCTGCACCACAGGCGGTGCCAGCAATGTCGTCGACCTCAGTGGTTACTTCCATGCCACCACAAACGTCGCGCGAGGTTGCTTCAAACGATGGCAATGGTCAAACTTCGGTTCCGCCTTATTTCACACCAACGGCTGAAAACGCCTCGGTCGCAGCGGTAGCCCAAGTGGCACCAACAGGTGCTCAGGTGTCCCCACAAACCGAACCGCATGTACCATTGACCCCGAGCGGCTCTGGCGTGCAGATGGCTGTCAACCCCAACGTCACACCAGGTGAGGCTGCACAAGCCGTTGGTAGTTACCAGCCACAGCTAGCGGCGGCTGGCGTGCAGGGCGGTAACGGCACCGGAGCGCCACCAATAGCCACTACAGAATTAACGAGCGGTTTAGCAAGCACCGCTCAACCGGCACCTCCTCCAACCCAACTAGCATCTAACGATGTTTCAGCTCCCGGTACAGACCCATCGGCGAACAATCCGTCGAATGGCTCTGAAGGACCATCGGTGGGCTGATGAATGAAACGAAGTTTCCCCCTGAAGTTGAGTCAAAAGAAGAGGTCAGAAGTATGAAGTTTAAAAACAAAGCAAGCGCTCTTATAACAAGAGTTTTTGCCTTCCTGCTTTTGTTCTCAGGGACGAACGTTGAAGCGGTTTTTGCGCAAGGTTCAGGCAACACCACAGCCATTGCCTCTGGTAATACTGCCTCTGGTACCAATGACTCCAACCCTGGTACAGCCTGGGATATCCGCAAGAATTACTTCTTGCGCTTTCCTGTAGCGCAAGAATTTGGTCCTTATCAAACCGGTGGCACAGACATCATCAAAGACAAAGTATCACAAGGTACAGCCACTGGTGGTTCGCCGATGGTCGTCCATTCTTTGCCTGGTTGCCCAGTATATGTCTGGCCAATTTACGTGCCATTTGCTGCATCGGTGGTGCCTACTTACCGCGATATGGCAATCGACGAAGAACTGTTCCAAACATTTGGTTTTCCAGTTTCAGACACTCAATTCCAGATCATTCAGCGGTATAACGATAACCGCATGCTTGAAGAGATGTTCGATCCCGAGCGCATCATGTGGTTGACATCGACCATTGCTGGTATGCAGTCGACTTCTGCAGCCAATGGCGCGGCTAATATGACGACCAATCAGTCACAGAGTGCAATTGACTTTACCAAAGAATATTTGACGAACTTCACTGCCGAAGCTGGTAATCGCTGGCAGACGATTCGTGATCAATTGTTCATTCCGATTGCGGTGCTTCTGCTTTTGCCCGGCGCAGTGCTTGCCCAGGTTAAAGCAATCGTCTCGCAAAGCTCGCCTGTTCTTGGTGAAACTAATCCATTTGAAGGGATCATCCGCTCGATAATCGCCATCTTTTTGATCCCCGGAACGTTCCTGGTCATTAACTATGGCATCGATGTTTCGAACTCAATCACGTTCACCATTGCCGACGAATACACGCGTATTTTTGGCACAGATATGTACGTTGATGCACAATGCGCTGAAGCTCGAGCGTTTCCAATCAACGCTCCACAGTCCAATTCAAACGCCATGCGAGGCTCGGAGACACCAGCCACTACCACTGATACCAGTGGTTGGGGACCATATGAAGCGCTCAACCTGGGCGTGCGTAAGTACGATCCCTGCGCCAATATTGACATCAGTAATTCTCCTGATGAAGAAGTGAGAGACGCTAAAAAGATTGCCCGTTTGCTCACCAACGGCACCAACATGACCTTAAGTTTGGTCTGGAACACGCTCTGTGCATTCCAGATGGCATTTCTGTACTATCTGTGGTGCATGGGACCAATTGCTGCCGCACTGTGGGTGTGGCCTCTGCAAAAGCTACGTGGTGCCTTGCCGAGCTGGATCGAGGGCGTCGTCACTTTATGCTTCTGGAGTTTGTTCTGGAATACCTGTGTCTTGTTGCTTGCCTGTTTTAGAGGCGTGGGCGATACCGGTACAGTGATAGTGACAGCCTTAAATTATCTGGCCACCATTTGTGTCAAATACGCCTTCGATTTTAGCAGCCTTGTCAGTCAGGGCGGTTCAGGCGGCATCGCGCAGTCTATGGGCAAGGCCATGCAAAGTGCTGGTCATGCTGCAGGTGGTGGTCATAGCGGTGGCGCAGCAGCTGCTGCTAGACATGCTGGCGCGGCAGCTGGTGCTCATGGTGGAGCAGCCGTCGGACAACACGGTGGGGCCCAAGCTGGAGCGGCTGCTGGTCACACTGGTGCAAACAGTGCCAATAATACGCTGGCTCATTCCAATGCCAGCAGCACAGGCATGTCGTTAGGCTCAGCAGGACACGGCAACAGTGCTGCGGCTCTTGGTATCGGTGGCACTACTGGTGCTGCCGGCAGTGCTTCAGGCGCAGGTGCACCTCATCAACCGCCTTCAGCGACTGCTTCCGGTGTTAACGCTCACACTGGCGTATCAGCCCCTGACACAGGGATGCCACCACATTCGGGTGCTGCCGACAACGCAATATTGTCTGGCGGTTCGGGTGCTCTAAGTGGATTGCCATATACCGGTCATCATGGTCAGAGTACCCAGCAGTTCATGGCCTCCAGTAATACCGCAGCCGGTGCAGCCGCGTTTACTCAAAGTCACAATTCAGTAGCGTCTATGCAGACACATGATGGCGCCGCTGGCACGGTTCACACGCCTTCTACACATGTTGGTCCTGACGGCAAAGTGCAAGTAGACACCGCTCACATGGGTAATCTCAACGGCAATCCAATGGAGCTAAACAGTCAGGCCCATCAACAGCTTTCACAGCAGTTGCAGGCTCTAAATAGTGGCGACCCTAATGCTCTGCATGCTGTCAGCGCAAACGCCGGGCAGCCTATGGATGCCAATGCCAAAGCAGCCTACGATAATTTTTCTCAGCATGGTCAACCGATGTCGGCAGCCGATCAAGCTGCATGCAATGATTTTTCTGCTGGCAAAGGTGGTATCACCATGGGTGCCGACGGTACGCTGATCAATTCCTCTACAGGTGAGCCCATACATGTAGGTCAGGGTGGACTGTCGCCAGAGGGATTGCATCTTGGTGGTCAGAACACAGGCGTGCCCATGGAAGCAAATCAGGTGTTCACATCACCTTTAGGTGGTAGTGGCAATCCTGAGTTGAATAATCCGATGGGAACGGGTGCCGGAGCGCCTGATGTTCATGGTATGAACGGTGCGCCAGTGCCTGGCGATCAATCTGTTGATCTCGGCAAAGTTGTTCAAGAGCATCCTGGTCAGAGCTTTGGCGCATTGAGCGCAAGCGAAGTCGGCAGCGCTCAAGGCGGACAGGGTTTGATGGGGCTCGCCGCTTCAGAAGGGGTGCCCAATCCGCAGTTGAATGTCCATAATGGTCAAATGGAACTCACCGGCGCAAACGGTCAACAACTGGCACAGTACAACGCCTCTTCACATCAATGGGAAGCCAGTGGTACAAATGGTTCTGTTGTAATGGGAGCAAATGGCCAGTGGGAATCGGCCAGTACGCATCAAGCGATGGCCTTTGAGCACGGTCAGTGGTCTCAAGCGGCCTTCTCAAGCGGTGCTGGCATGTCTGCTGATGCGCCGCTTTCTCAAGTAGCTCAGTATAGTATCTCGAGTCTAGCGCAATCTGAGGGGCTGGGCAGTAGTGTCAGTTACAACGCCACTAGCTCTGGTTATGTCGCACAGGCAGAAAATGGTACTGTCGTCGCCAATTATGACAATGCCAGTCATCACTGGTCATCGCCGCAAGGTGGTGGTGCCACGATGGGCAGCAATGGTCAGTGGGTCAATCAGAGTCATAATGCTGTCAGTTTCGACAACACCACACATCAGTGGAGCACTACTGCCGGTGTCGAACAGCAATTGGGCAGCATGTCCAATTCTCCTTCGCCAATCAACGATAACGTGCAACAAAGCTTGAATAGTCTGGCCCAAAGTGAAGGAGCTCGCAGCGTCAACTATGAGGCGACTAGCGCCGGTTACATCGCTCAGACCGAGAATTGTACAGTAATCGCTAGTGACGATAACGCCACCAATCAATGGACATCGCCACAAGGTGGAGGTGCTGTCATGGACGGAGCTTCCGGTCAATGGAGTGCCGGTGGTGCAGGAGGCAGCGGGGGCGCTGCAGGCAGTAGTGCAGTTACTTTCGATAATTCATCCCAACAGTGGATGCAGGCTTCTGTGACCAATGCCGCTGATAGTACCGTTGCGCATGCGCCTCTCAGTCAAAGTGTTCAGCAAGGACTGGAAACTCTCGCACAAAATACAACTGGCAGCGCTCAAGTATCGATTGAGTCCAATGCCAATGGCATGTATGCCCAGAGCGCTGGTCAGACGTTCGCTCAATATGACAGCTCGTCGCAAACATGGATGGCTACCCCTGGCGGTGCAACCGGCAGTGGTGTCAGCTATGACCAGGGATCAGGACAATGGGTCGCTCAAGGTACAAGTATACCGGTGAGCTATGACTCGACCAATCACAACTGGAGTGTGGCCGGTTCAAACGAATCAATTGCTTATCAGAATAATCAATTCTCCTCTCAAGGCTATTCGGCACCAGCCAATACAGTCAGCGAAACGGCAATCAGTCAGGCTATGCATGGACATCCTGAAGCCCTCGCTCAGTCAAATGTGGTGGCAAGCGCCTCTGCGCCTGAGCCCGGAATGCAACTCAATATGACAGGAAGCGCTCCGGCACCTGTTGATTTAAACAATATCAACTGGTCCGGCGGTCAAACAGTGCAAACCGCCGCTGAAAACTGGTTCAACAACCCTGTTGCAACGAGTGCAGATCAACAGACTCAGGCTGCGTTCTACGTTGACCAAAGCCAGAACCAGCCCATTCCGATTGCCTCTCAAGAGCCATCACAATTCGTCCATACGGATCAATCTCATATTGCCTCCAATTACACTCAGCAGCAAAATTACGACCAGTATCCAACTGCAAGTGCCAGCGTCACCCCAGATCTGCCTGCTTTCAACTTGCCCGGAGCGCAAGCGGTTGATGGTGGATTTCCTGTGCATCAGCACTTGGAAGCCCCGCAGCACACGGCTCATTTCGAGCCGAACTACGCGGCTGCGCCACCTCACTCATACATTGAGACAGCAAGTGCAGGGCCGGAGACACAAATGCATGTGGCGCCACCTGACCATACAGCCGATGTTGCCTCAGTTGGCATGACTGGTGCGGCAATAGCTGCAGCCGCTAATGCTCATTACTCTGCTTCGCCGCCTCCAGCACCTGAACCTCATGTCGCCCCACCTGCTAAGAGCGGCAGCGCGTTAGGTAATTTGCTCGCTGGCGCCACAGGTCATAAATTGCCTGCATTGCCACCACAGCAAGCAAACCACGAGGCTGAAGCTCCCGCTCACCAGCAAGCCAAGGTTTCTGAAGGTGGATTAGCCGGCGCCATACTCAATCGCGGCAAGAAAAATAAGAAGGATGCCCATCAGCAGGCGCTCAATGACGCCGGACAAATGCCCGGTCAAGAGGACGCATAAGCATCTAATTCAAAGTACCGCTAGAATGACGATGACCCAGTGCTCTGCGATACGGAGATTAATTGATGTACCTGGCGACTGTTGGAGTAAAGTGTCCTAGCTGCGGAGTTAAATTCAACTCTCGCCAGCTTCCTGTGCTGCTTGATACGGGCATGCGCAATTCAGAGTTGAGGCAGGATTTTCAAGGTAAGGCGGAGCAGCTCGAGCCGTTTTGCGTTTGTACCTGTCCCAGTTGTGGGCGGGCAGACTGGATGTACAGCTTCGAGGCAACCGAGGAGGTTGCCGTCCTCAATCAGCCTTCATCGACCCCGCATTTGCAGTATCGGGCTGCGGCCCTTACTGCTGAGCGCTCTGGCCGAGATTTTTACAACATTGGTATGCTTTATCTTCATGCTGCCTGGTGCGCCGACGATTCCCGTGCATTCCCACAGGCGCGTGAATACAGACGATTATCTGCAGACGCTTTTAGCAAATCGCTGGTGGATATTTCATGTCCAGTGGAAAAACGCCCTGAAATCGAATATCTGCTTGGGGAACTTTATCGCCGCATTGGTGACTTCGACTCATGCAAGAGACATTTTAAAGAGGCGATACCAAGATTGCCGGCCAAATTTGCCTATATGTCGCGTAAGCTGATGAGGATGGCAGAATTGGGTAGTATTGATCCTATTAGCTTCGACGCAGGGTAAAGATGTCTCAAGCCCATAAAGTGATTATTCTGAATAAGCCTCTCAAGGTGTTCGATTTCACTATTATTCAGCTCGTGTTGATGTTTTTCTCCGTTCTGGGGTCCTTCTTTGCTGCCACTCAAGTGCCCAAAGATTGGAAATTCAACGGGATGCCAGGGGGCGCGCTGGTTTTTATCCTCCTTTTTTGCTTAACGCTTGCGCTTGTCAAAATGTCTGAGGTTAAAACCTGGACCTGGTGGCGAAATCTGCTCTTGTACAGGCTCAAGGCTGTACCCACCACATTTTTGCCAAAGCCCGAAATAGCGCCTATTTATCCTGATCCGACTATAATTGACGAGAAGAAGGAGATGCACAAGAATTACGTAGAAGCAAATTAGTCAGCCGCAAAAGGGACCACACGGACTACAAAGGTACGAATGGTAGGAAGTTCGCGACCATCAAACAGACGAAATTTTGGACCTAGAGATCCTTACGACGAAGATCTCTCAAATATTCCTGTGGGGCGAACAATTCCTATCACTCCTGGCGCTTCAGCACTAAATATTTTCGCCGGGATCTATAACAGCTTGCCGTCGCAAATTCGCGACATTTTTCCGATGGGGCGTGACCCAAATAGCGCTGAAGACGAACCTAAAGACAAGCGTGGCACCACAAGCTGGCAGGATGTCTGTTTTATTTACGACATCCCAGGCGAAGACACCGACGAAGGCTTAGTCATTCTGGCTGACGGCAGCATGCGCAAATATTGCATCTGCAAAGGTGTCAACGCTTTGCTTTTCGATGAAGCCGATCGCGAGATGATGGCTCGTCAGTTTGCCGCTTTTGCTAACTCTTGCGACTCTGATATTCAGATCTTAATCAAAGCGCGCAACTTACCAGTCGACGAATATTTGTCGCGATATCAGATTTTGCTCAAGACCGAAAATGACTATTTGAAATGGTACGCCGATTACACAGACAAATGGTTCAGACGCGTTCAGGATGTACACTTCGTCCCGCAGCGCGACTTCTACATTGTCGTCAGCTATCAGCCGCCTGATTGCAAAACTGCAACAGGCAAACCTTGGGATGGTAGACGGTCGATTCAAAAGCATGAAGAGGCTCTCGAAACTCTCAATCGACTGACCAGAACGACTTACGAACAATTGCGCGCTGCCAATTTGCGTCCTTCGATGTTGAGCAGAAAACAGGTGCGCAATTTATTGTACGCCGATTTGAACCCGACATTAGCGCAGCGTGAACACGATGCACCGCCATCACGGGAAGGTTATTCGGAAGCTTCAACTCTTGCTCATTCAGCATTGAAAGTTTTCGACGATCATCTCTGGCTCGATGGCAAATGCGTGGGCACGCAATACATGCAACAGCCTCCGCATGAAACCTGGATGGGCTGGCTAGTTGACTTGCTAACGCTGAGTGTTGAATACACGCTGTCGCTTTTTGTGCATGTGTGCGATCAAGATGTTGTGCGCAACAAAATGAAGCGCGATTATCACCTTGGTGTTGTGACAAGCACGCAAATGGCCACACCTGACCTTGAAGGCTTAGAATCAACAAGACGGGCAGCATCAGCCATTCAAGAGTTTTTGCGTAGCTCGAACAAAGCCTTCGATGTTTCAATGTACATCACAACGATTGCTGAAACTCCTGAGAAATTAGCGCAACAGACAGACGAAATTCGACGTGTATTTAAAAACCGGGGCGCTAATTTTGACAGAGGACAATTGCTGCAACTGGACGCCTGGCAGTCGACGCTTGCTTCAGGTGTGGACAAGCTGGCTGTTGTGCATCGAGTCATGTCGCCCATTGTGGGAACATTCTGGCCGTTTTTTACAGCCAGTTGTGGTACTCCAGATGGTGTGCCCTTTGGATTTGCGATTGCCTCGCGCGAACCGGTTTTGCTTAATCCGTTTTTTCGTGGAGCAGGTAAAGACGCGAACAATATGTTCGTTGTGGGCACCACGGGTGCTGGTAAATCTTTCGCCGTTTCCATGCTTATTTTGAGGCTCTTGCCCCTTGGTACGCGTTTTGTGTTGATAGACAAGACAGTGGATAAATTTGGTGCCTATCGTTTCATCACAGAATTGCTGGGTCCAGAGTTGTGCGCGTATGTGGATCTAGGGCCAAGTTCTGGTTTCATCCTCAATCCTTTCGACTTGGGTCCCGAAGATAAGGCCGGGGAGCCGTCTGCTGACAAAATCTCGACCCTTCTGTCATTGCTCGATTTGATGCTCGCACCAGAAGGCAGAGACGAATTGAACGTTGAGGAGAAATCACTGCTTGATGGATTGATCCGTGTGGCATACATGGACGCAGGTTTCAGGCAGACCGTGCCGACGATGACCGATCTTGCTCGCGTTACCGCTCAAGCTGCAGCTGACGAAGTAGATCCGCTACAGCGAGATCGGTTGCAGCAATTTGCTCGTGGTCTTTCTTTGTTCACTCGTGCTGGCGCTTTTGGTGGCTTGGTTGACGGATATACAAATATCGACACCGAAAAACTATTCATCGTATTTGATACCAGAGAAGTGAACGAGCCTCGACTGGAAAGAATTGCTGTCTTCATTTTGGCAGAATTCATCAGAAGACGAGCAGCTGAATGTAAGGTGCGTGGTATCAGATTCGCAGCGATCATAGACGAAGCGGCGACATTGATGCGATTTAAGGCCGGAGCCCGTCTGCTGGACGATTTGTCGAGAAGAGCCAGACACTACGGTATGATGCTGGTTTCTATTACGCAGCAATTGAAAGACTTTTTCAGGCAATCGGAGCAAGCCGATTCGGTTGTAAAAAACTCGCACATGAAGCTTATTCTGCGACAGGATCCAAGCGATCTCAAATTGTTGAAAGACACTTTGCGACTGACAGACGCAGAAGTGGTCTCCATTGAAAATTTCTCCAAAGACGAGGAAAAGCGCAGAGATAGCCAATGTCTTTTGATTGTAGGAGCTGTGCATGGCACCATTCGTCTGGTTCCAAGCCCTATGGACTACTGGATTTGTACCTCGGAGCCGATTCGAGATATTCCAAAACGTCTCGAGATGATCAAAGAAGTGAAAGCGAAGAGTCCTAATATAAGTCACACAGATGCGGCTCGCCGTGCCGTTTATTATCTCGGATTGCAGCACGAAGGCTAATCTTGGAAAAAATATTCACCCCTAACAAATGGTTTGTCTTGTTTTGCAGTATTCTCGTGCTTATGTTCGGCGCACTACAGCTGGTGGCGAATATGCGTTTGCAAGAATTAGCCAAAGCCGAGGGTGTACACGTTTTTTCGTGGCAATGGACGGGACTCGGTGCGTCTACCGGGATTATTGAGCAATCGGAAATTCTCAAGAAATCTGAGACCGATGCTATCGTTAGAGTAAAGGGCATGGAGAAAGTCGTTCTCGTTCCGGCCAGTGCTGACGCTGCTAAAAGCGAGCAGTCAGTAGCCTGCAGCGCTGTTTTGACTTTCTATCGAAAAGACAAAGAGTGGATGCTCGGTAAAGTGCAGTTTGAATAGGGTGAAATAGAAGAGCATGTACTGGAAAGTAAGACAATTGAGCGTGAATGAATTGCTCGCCCGTTACTGGGTGAACATCGCTCTTATGGTCAGCCTGTTCTTCAATTTTTGTCTCTTCGTTTCGCGACCAGACCCAAACAAAGGATTGCCCAAAGAGGTCAAAGCAAACTATGAGCAGTTTGGGCGTCTGGTAACCACGCACATGCTTGACACCAGCTACATTACTTACAAACAATCGACTGCCTTCCTTTTGAGTGGTGAACTGAATAAGAATGTAATCGAGTGGATGAAGAAAAATGAATTGCTTGCCAAAGGTCCTGACGAAGTCGAGCAAATGGCCAAGACTCTTTATGATCAAAGACAGGTTTCGTCTGTGCGTATCGACAATGTTCAAGTCAATGAACCAGGCAAGAACCAACCTGTGTCAGTCGATGTAACTGGCGTTGTGGCGATTCATTCAGCTCAGGATGGCGGTCCCACCAATCCTGTTCCATTTCACTTTTTGTTCTATATGGATTTGCGTCATCGTGCTGATGGCACGCTGATTTTGACTGAAGATAATAAGCAAATACCGGAAGTCGTGGACTTTAAAGAAATTCCGCAAGGACAATAGTGCTTTCTCGCCTTGCGGTCTGATTAAACGCACTCAATTGATCAAGGGCTGTTTTCATGTCAGGCTTGACCAAGTTGGGCTTGAAGAAAAAGACTCGGGCTTTTCAAAAATTGATTTATTGTTGAGGTCAAAATGTTTGCATTAGGAATGGGCATTAAAGAGTCGCAGTCACAGCCCTCGGTTTTGCAAGCCGCTCTAATTTTTTCAATTTTATTTCTCGGAAGCTCCAATAATGCAGTCCAGGCGCAGGTGGCAGCCAACGGCTCAAGCACCGCCACGATCAGCACAGCAAACCCGCTGCCAGCATCTACTTCCATCAATCCTTATGGACAGTCTTCACCGTTGCGGCAAGTGCGTTATTACTATCCTCACCACACTGTTCAAAATCCTTCCAATCCCTGGCTGCCACCGAATCTGTCTCAGGTCAATACCGGTATCAATCCAGTCGGTTCGATCAGTCCACTGGGCACTTTGACTCAGCCGACGAGCGTTCTCAATAATCCAAATACCACCCAGAACCCTGGCTTTCCCACAGTGCCGAGTTACAACATTGGCGGCGGTGCTTCTGCCGCGACGCAAATTTTCTCGACTCTCGCACCAAATGGCGGTGCTAATACTCTGGCCAGTCCAACTAATCCAGGCGCTCAGAATGTTGGCGCGACAGGCGGAGCAGGTGGTGGCTTAACGATACCTGGTCCGAATTTCCCCTAGGCACCAATCACTGGTTGCAGGTCGAAATTAGAGAAACAATTCAAAAGAGAAGGACTCCCATGTCTGAGAGTCCTTTTTCATTTTGTAGATTCGTATTGCCTATGGTGTGGCGATGCCTGAAGGTGGTGTCGCTTCTGCTTCTTTCACCGCTGGCTTTGCCGGAGTTTTTTTATCGGCAGGGGTGGGGGCAGGTGTTACAGTGTCGCGACAGGCAAAAAGACCTGCCGCCTGACAGTTTTGCTGCTCTTCTTGCTCTTGTTTCTTATGTTGTTGCTTAAGTCGCCAGATTTTTGCTTTTTGCTCTTGTTGTTGCTGTTCGCGGATTTGTCCCATTGCAGCGGTTCGAGCAGCCGTTCTTTCGGCCGGTGTTTTCAGCTCCTCTATTTCTTTAGCAGTCATGGGATGCTGCTCTGGCAATTGTTGGCGGGGTTGTGCTTCCAGGGGTTGTGCTTCCAGGGGTTGTGCTTCCAGGCGTTGCGCTTCCAGCTGTTCTGCTTGCTGACGTCGGAGTTGTTCGTCGCGGATTCTGCGTTCTTCGTTAACACGGCGTTCTTCAATTGAGAACCGATCTTGAACTGGCAACCCACCATTGTCTCTGTAGTTGTCGTAGTTCTGTGAATAATCAGGGGCAAAGCGCTGATAGTAGGACTGTTGTTCATCGGGAGACACACTGTGACGACGACCTTCGTGATCGATTCTGTAGATGATTTCTGAATGGCGTGGTCTGCTGCCGTCTTGGTTGCATTCAGTGATCATGCGTTGACGTCCGTTGTCGTCATAAATAATTGATTTGCCTGGAGGCACATCAAATGGATACTGTTGATGATTAAAGTTGAAAATGATGTGATGGCCCGGTGTCTGCCACACATGATCTTCGCGATGGAAGCCGCCATCTACGACTGCACCATTGTAAGAGCGATCGCGATTGTCCAGAGGAAGTTGAGGATGAGCTTCAACGGCAGCCGGGGCTGGCAAAGGCGCTGCTTCAACACGACCTGGTGCTGGAGTGGCAGCGCAGTCGTCAGTTAGCTTCAATCTCCAGCCCGCTTGCAAATAATGGCGATTGCAATCAAGGCTCTTATATTGAGCATCATTGAGCTTAACGAGTTTATCTTCTTCGGCTTTAAGCGCAGCTGAGTTTACGGCTTTTCCTTCAGCTTGCAATTGTCTCTGAGCGATAGTTGAGAGGTCATCGCCGAATTGGACTTTATATAAGCAGTTGGGATCTTTTTCTGGTGACCTTCCCACTATCTGACCGCGGGCGTCCCACCAGGCTTTTGACTTTTCGTGGTCGGTTGTTGGCGTAAATGAATAGGCAGTATTCTTATCGAAATCGGCGGCAGCGACTGCAGTTGCTTGGTGATCGGCGACTTTCACTGGTGCTGCTGGCGCTGGCGCAACGTCTCCTGTTTGAGCTACGGCTGTCGGTGCGACCTTCTCGGCGGCTTTGACAGGTGCAGCAGCTGGTTGTGAATCGTCGCTCAACTGTAGTTTTGTTAGGACTGAGCCGCTGTCAGTAGTCGGGGTCTGCTTGTCGGCAGTAGCCGGCGCTTGTTTTGGGAGCCTAGATAAATCCACAAGAGGTGGTCCAGCTACAGTGGCCGTTCCGTCTAGCTTTTGAGTCGGTGGCAAAACGTCAGCCATTTGAAATTCCTCTTCCGGTTTGTCTCTACCGCCAGAGACTGATCTCGTTTCCCTGGTATTGAATTTAATCCTTTGGGAGGGCGTTGCCAATGGTGGTTCTCCCATGGGCGTCGATTTTGTTCACTTTTAATAATTGCCAAGGGTTCTTTGCCGGCTCGAAAGAAGCACCTCGCCCTAGAAGCCGTCCAGGTGGTAAAGCAAGGTGAACATATTACAAAGCATTTCTTGGTTGTAAGTAAGTTCCTGTAGAATGGACTTACATTGAATAATAATGCGAATATTTAATGCGGTCTTAGGCTCACAACCCGGTATCAGCTTTGTTTTCAGGCATCGTCGAAGAAATTGGAACAGTCGTTGAGGTTAAAGACAGCGCTGACGGAAGGTCTTTAAAGATTGCCTCGACCGTGGTCGTTTCCGACATCGCCATTGGTCATTCAGTCAGCATAGGCGGTGCTTGCTTGACTGTCGTCAAATTCGACAAAGAGTCATTTGTGGTGGAAGCGGTGCAAGAAACTTTGCGCATGACCACAGTCGGTCAGCTTAAGGTGGGTAGCAAGGTCAATCTTGAAAGAGCGCTGAAATTTTCAGATAGGCTTGGCGGACATCTCGTTTCTGGACACGTAGATTCTCTAGGAACCATTCACTCTATAGAGGAAGAAGGCTTCTCTCGAGTGATTACCTTTATGACAGATAGAAAGCTCGCTCCTTATTTTGTCGAAAAAGGCTCGGTGGCAATTGAAGGTGTATCGCTGACAGTCTGGGGATTGTGTGATGACGCCATAAACAAAGCGGGCGACGATTCTTTTGGTTTTAAAGTTGCCTTAATTCCGCACACGCTGTCGGTTACGACGCTTGGACAATTAAAACTCGGCGACCAAGTTAACCTGGAGACAGATGTTGTGGCCAGATACGTAGCGAGATGGCTTGAACCGAGTTTGATGCATCATAAATTGATGGAAAGCGATTTATCTCAAATTGAGATACCTGCGGCAAAGAGGCTCTGAGATTGAATGAATGAGAATGTAGATGTTGATTCTTCGCTTTTTTGCTCCATCGAGGAAGCTCTCGAGGAAATACGACAGGGACGATTTCTCGCCGTAGCCGATGACGAGGGCCGCGAAAATGAAGGCGATTTGATTTGCGCTGCTGAATTAATTACACCTGCCATGATCAACTTTATGGTCACCGAAGCACGTGGGTGGGTTTGTTTGGCGCTGACACCCGAACGGGCAAGACAAATGAATTTGCCGATGATGGTCGAGAACAACACGGAATCGCAGCAAACTGCCTTTACTGTGACTGTCGATGCTGATACCAGATTTGGTGTCACGACAGGCATCAGCGCGGCCGATCGTGCCACTACGATTAAAGTAGCTGTCGACCCAAACTCCAAACCCACTGATTTGAGACGTCCCGGACATATTTCGCCATTGATTGCAAAGACTGGCGGCGTATTGCAACGTGCAGGACACACTGAAGCCGCTGTGGATTTAGCACGTCTTGCCGGTATGAATCCATCCGGTGTTATTTGCGAGATTCTCAACGCTGATGGCACTATGGCCCGTGTGCCGAATCTTGTTGAATTTTGCAAAAAGCACAATATCAAATTGATCAATATCGCTCAATTAATTGCCTATCGGCTGCATCGCGAGCGTTTTGTCGTGCGTGAAGCTATTGCTGAATTTCCCTCAGCTTACGGTCAATTTAAACTCTATGCTTATCGCAATGTTCTCGATGGTCAGGAACATGTTGCCTTCGTCAAAGGTGATGTCGAAAATCAAAAAGACGTTCTCATCAGAGTGCACAGTGAGTGTTTAACGGGTGACGTTTTTGCTAGTCTGCGCTGCGATTGCGGACCACAATTGGAAGCGGCGATGGCCATGATCGCCAAAGAAGAATATGGGGTGCTGGTTTATTTGCGTCAGGAAGGTCGCGGCATCGGCTTGCTCAATAAGATCAAAGCCTATTCAATTCAGGACACTGGTATGGATACTGTTCAGGCAAATGAGATGCTGGGATTCAAGCCAGACTTGCGCGACTATGGTGTAGGCGCTCAGATACTTTGCGATCTGGGATTGACTTCAGTGCGCATTATCACCAATAATCCGCGCAAAATTGTCGGTCTTGAAGGTTATGGTCTCGTTGTAAGTAGTCGTCTGGGTCTGCCAGCTGCCTGCAATAGTCACAATTTGAGCTATCTTTTGACCAAGAAAGAAAAAATGGGACACTGGCTCGAAGGGCTGGAGCAGACCTCTTTCGATCCCGAAAAGGCTGTGACCATCGATACTCCGCATACGCTCGAAGTCTAAGTTTGTCGCGGTAATTCAGACCTGAATGCATCAACGAAAGAACGAGCGCTTGCTTTGATTGAGCTGGCCCATCCAAAATTTCGCGAAGAGTTGATTAGCAAAGCCAAAGAGGTGACCTTGATATGAGTTCGACTCAACCCGGAACAGTCATCAGTGAAGTTCAGAATAATATAGGCATTATCACTCTTTCAAATCCAGCCAAGCGCAACGCTTTGAGCCAGTCGCTGTTGATGGCCATGATCGACGCCCTTACCGAATTTCAAAAGCAGCGTGTGCCTGTCGTGATAATCAGAGCGGCAGCCGGCGTTAAAATCTGGTCGGCTGGGCATGATATTGCGGAGCTTCAGACTCATGAGGATCCACTTGGATATTTTGACGGACTGGAACAGGGACTAAGAGCAATTCAAAGATTTCATGGACCGGTCATCGCCATGGTTCAGGGTGGTGTCTGGGGTGGGGCCTGTGACCTTGCTTTGACTTGCGATATTTTAATTGGTGATCAATCAAGCACATTTGCTATTACTCCAGTTAAGCTGGGGTTGCCTTACAATGTCTCTGGAGTGCAGCACTTCATCAATCGTGTTGGCATAAACATCGCCAAAGAAATGTTTTTTACAGCCGATCCCGTGCCCAGTCAAAGAGCAAAAGAAATAGGCATTTTAAATCATCTGGTGCAAACCTCAGAACTCGAGAACTTTACGATGACGATGGCTTTGCGCATTGCTTCGCATTCGAGTATGAGTGTTTCCGTGATTAAAGAACAATTTCGACTTCTATCTAGCGCCAATCCAATCACCCCAGAAACGTTTGAGATGATTCAGGGACTGCGCAAAAAGGTTTATCGCAGTCACGATTACGCAGAAGGCATCAAAGCCTTCATGGAGAAGCGTCAACCAGTATTTACCGGAGAGTAAATCCAGATGCTCAATCTTCTTCAACGCTTGCAAAATCAATAGAATCCATAGGATTCTCTTTGAGAAATTTGTCGAAGACATTGGTCAGGCGCAAAGCGTCAAGCAAAGGACCTTCGATTTCTACTTCGCGCATCAATAGTGCGCGGTGCAAAGGTAATTTGCTTTGAATGAGCTTGGTCATTGTGGTGCCAGTGAAATGAAAGATGATACTTGGCTTGCCGTAAGAAGCCATGTAGGGTTCGACCACCGGTTCGCCATGATCAGATTTGAGCACCCAACCAAGTCCATTGCGATTCTTCAATACAAAGCCTACTGAGATGCCACCAGTAGTTGCTTTTTTCAAAAATGATTCATTGAAGTGCGATGGCAAATAATTTTCGAAATAGAATTGTGCCAGGCGTTCCGAAAAATTCAGTGGCACCTTTTTCTTTGTTTCTGGAATGGGAACTCCCCAACCTTTTTTGTCTGCAAATTTAAGTATTCGTTCAAAATATGCGCGATCCAGTCTGACTGGCGCCAGTTGATAACGGGACGCCACTTCAAACAAATTACGTGTTCTAACTTGCAGATTGTCTTGCAACAGCTTGCGCAAAACGCCAGGTATGTTTAAATGATCGTTCTCTGTTGCCACCACTTCATCGTGGCCAGTCGCCTGCGCGTATGCCGTTAACCATTCACGATTGAGCGTAACCTGGGTCGAAACAAGATTGCAGATGCGCGGACGATTTTCGTCTTCAAGAAAACGCCAGAACATGTTTACCGCAACATCGACTGGTAAAAACCAGAGGGTTGCGTCGGGATTGTGATTGAGCAAGAGAGTAGGTGAGCCATTGTGATGATTCTTCTGCGCACTTTGAGCCTGATTTTGAAAGGCTTTAAAAAGATTGTAGAGACCACTAAAATTAAGAGCATTGCCTGTGTCGCTTGCACCAGTGACCATTGGAATGCGCACCAGATACCAGGGCGATTCTACTGAACTCAAATTTTTAAGTAGTTTGCTCTCGTAATTCTGGCAGATGTTTTCCCAGTGAGATTTGGCTTTGCGTCTTTGAAATTCAAATTCCTCAGGCACCACTGCGTCAGATTGAATGCCGCCCCAGACTGAAGATACAAGAAATGTAGGAACGCCTTTGAGCATCTTCATCAAAGCTGGCAATCGATCGGCCGCCCATGGAGCACGTGGTGCTCTTGATTCATCAAAATTCGGTGGCAATCCGCAAAAAATGAAGACATCATATTTGGTGCCACGCGGAATGTCAGATTCATCCACAAGCTTCAGTCGGTCTTGGAAAGTGCGAAAGTTGTCTTTACTGCCAAGTGCTTCTTCCAAGAGGGCAAGTGCCGATGACTGTAAGTCAAGGGGCGAAAGGCTGAGAACATTCAATGCCGACTTGGTCGCGACATGCACTTGCCAACCTTTAGTTACTAGCCAGGCAGCAAGTGGTCCAGAAAAGCTGGAGATAGGACCCCAGATATACGCGACTTTTTGAGTCATTGAAGCCACAAATTATCCCGAAGAGACGACCAGAAGGTTCAAAAAATTCTAGAAAATAACCAGATGAAATGTACGGAGCATAAATTTAGACGATCGGACGACGACACTGCAAGAGCCATGCTCCCAAAAGCACTAAAAGGATAAGTTTTAGGTAGATTCTATTTTAGCGGTCGCGCGGCAGTGGTTGGCTGAAGTCCATGGCTGATTCGATTAATTCTGTGCCGGCTAGTTCGTCACCCATACGCTGTCCGTCAGCTCGGCTGTAGGCTCGGTAAGCTTCTAAAGGCAAGACGATGATGTAATAGAAAGTGCCGATGATGTTTATTATTTGATCGATAAAATGATTTAAAAAACCAAGCGGTACCAGGTGCATGATCAGGGTAATCATCTGAAACGCGAGTGTTGGTGCAATCAAAATTACATTTCGTTTGGCCGACTGAAGCAAGGACGGCCCCCTGCCTGTCGAGAGATCGATAACGCGCAACCCCATGACATTCTTGCCGATGCCGCGTCCTTCAAAAGGAAAATCACGAATCAAAAATAAAACCATCAGCACTAGTTGAACGGTCAGAAAATGGCTGACAAAAGGAATGACCATGATCGTCACAGCTGCAAAGTAGCAGACCATTAAATCTATAATGACGGCGACTGCGCGTCTGCCGATTTCAATGCGAGTGATAGGTTGGTTGAGCTGTTGGTTCGAACCCGTTGCTAATGCGGCAGCTTGTACCTCGACGTTAGCGCGGGCAGTTGGCGTTGGCCGTCTCTGGTTGCTTTGACCTGGTTTGGCCGGCATTCGTAAAGCCGGTGCAGGCTCTCTTGCCTGCGTTAAATCATCTTCTTCGCTGAAGTCTTGATCAAGATTCTCTTCGATAGCCCGATTTTGAGGGGCTGCCGGTTTTCTCACGCGCTCATTATTTGAAGGCTTATTATCAAAGCCACTACCAGCTGGCTTTGCGGGTTTTCGATCGGGATTGCCGGGCCACTGTGACATCTATTTCCCCATTAACCGTGAAAACTCTTCCACCAATCATAATTCAATCTATGCCCAATACGCGAAGCCTTTTACCCTTTTTGCTGAGATCTAAATATCAGTCACTTCCAGTCAAGGGCAAAGTGCATGGGGCAATTGGGTTTCAGGGTGAAATGCTGAAACAAAACGAAGATCGGGCAGTTTGGGCGAGCAAAGCGTTAACATGAGGCTGTGACTGGCTCAAGGCAACAGGCGGGAAGACAAAATGGCAGACAATGGAAACGAAACGGTGATTGTCGATGGACTGCGGACACCGTTTGGCAAATTGGGTGGCGCTTTTAAAAGTATGCCAGCGATCGATTTGGCCGCGCCCTTGATGAAAGAATTGCTCTCACGCAACCATGTGGCAGGCGAAGCCGTTGACGAAGTGATTATGGGACAGGTTTTGCAGGCAGGAGCCGGTCAGATTCCTTCTCGTCAGGCGCTTTTTAAAGCTGGTTTGCCCAACACCTGTGAGTCGACTCTGGTCAACAAAGTTTGCGCCTCGGGTATGCGCGCTGTCACAATTGCCGATTTGCGTATACGCGCTGGAGACGGCGATATCATTCTCGCTGGTGGCATGGAGTCGATGAGTCAGGCGCCGTATCTGGTTGAAGCTAATGGTGCTCGTTTCGGCAAAAAGATGGGTCATTTGGAATTTAAGGATGCCATGCTCACCGATGGACTGGAGTGTCCGGTCAAAAACGTGCATATGGCTGTGCACGGAGCTAATGTGGCAAACGAGTTTAATATTACCCGTGAGCAGCAAGATGAATGGGCTTTGCGCAGTCATCAACGCGCTGTTAAAGCTCAAGAGAATGGCAGTTTCGTCGAAGAAATTTTACCTGTTGATGTGCCTCAAGGACGAGGTAAAACAGTGCGTATCGACAAAGATGAAGCGCCACGTGGTGATACCACAATTGAAGCGTTGAAAGGTCTCAAGCCTGTATTTTTGGCCACTGGTTCTGTCACTGCCGGTAATGCCCCTGGTGTTAATGACGGTGCTGCTGTGTTATTGCTCATGAGCGCCAGAAAAGCCAAGGAACTCGGTTTAAAACCGCTCGCTAAAATCATCAGCCATGCCTCTATCGGTCAGGATGTTCCTTATCTGGCAACGGTGCCTGCTTTAGCAACGGAAAAAGCTTTGAAGAAAATTGGTATGAAAAAAGAGCAATTGGATTTAATTGAAATCAATGAAGCGTTTGCTTCGGTGGCTTTGAAATCTACTTCGATGCTTGGTATTGATGCGGAAAAAGTGAATGTCAACGGCGGCGCTATTGCTCTTGGTCATCCAATTGGAGCGTCAGGTGCAAGAATAATCTTGACCCTGGCCAAAGAACTGAAGCGTCGTAATTTGAAATTTGGCGCTGCTGCTATTTGTTCTGGCACCGCTCAGGGTGATTGCGTGATATTGTCGCGAGAAGGCCTTGAATAGAGGCGTTGCGACATGTCTGAACAAACGAAATTGTCGAAATTGCCAATTGCGCGTGTTGAGGAATTAACACGTGCAATTGAGCACTATCGTTTCAACTATTATGTTCTAGATACGCAGCTCGTTACAGATTCTGAATTCGACAAGCTATTTCGTGAACTACAGGCTTTAGAGAGAGAACACCCAGAGCTTCGTGCGTCCAATAGCCCCACGCAGAAAGTGGGTGCGCCACCAAGTTCGGAATTCAAGCAAATCATACACCGGACGCCGATGCTCAGTCTTGCCAATGCCATGGACAAAGACGATTTGCTCAAATGGGAAGAACGGCTGGAACGCTCTCTCGAGGTTGGTGAAAATAATCCACAAAGATTGAAATATGTTTGCGAATTGAAGATTGATGGTCTTTCGTGCGCGCTCACTTATAAAGATGGATATCTGAGTCATGCTGCCACCAGGGGCAATGGCGACGTCGGCGAAGATGTGACTCTGAATATCAAGACTATTAGTAGCATTCCAATAGAATTAAAGCTCGCATCAGATAAATTGCCTGGTGCTTTTAAGCACAGGCTGCCCGAAGTTTTAGAAGTTCGCGGCGAAGTGTATATGCCAATTTCCAGTTTCACGGCTCTAAACGAAGCTCTTGCAGAAAATGGTGAATCTACGCTTGCTAATCCGCGTAACGCCGCAAGCGGCGGATTGCGGCAAAAGGATCCACGTAATACACGAAACCGAAAGTTGGATTTCTGGGCTTATTATCTTCATGTCAATGATTCCGAGCTGAAATTGCCAGAAAGTCAGTTCGAGAATTTGCAGTTGCTCGAAGCCTATGGCTTTCCAGTTGAACCCAATCGTCAGCTTGTAGAAGGCGCGAAGGAAATCGCGCAATTTTGCGAAACATGGGATTCTAAGCGTCACCTTCTCAATTACCAAACAGACGGCGTCGTCATCAAACTGGACGACCGCAAGCGGTGGGATAGCGCCGGTTCGACCGCTCATAGCCCTCGCTGGGCAGTGGCTTTCAAATATCCGCCTGAAGAGGAAGAGACCGTCGTTGAGAGCGTTTCTTTTGATGTAGGACGCACTGGCGCAATTACTCCTACGGCTAACTTGAGAGCAGTCCAGCTTGCAGGCACCACAGTCAGACGAGCGACCCTCCATAACGCGGAACAAATCAAGCGGCTTGACGTGCGAGTTGGCGACGTCGTAGTCGTGCGCAAAGCTGGCGAAGTAATTCCCGAAATTGTGTCTGTTCGCTTAGATAAACGGTTTGACGATCTACAACCGCTTGTCTATCCGACACTTTGTCCAATTTGTTCAACACCACTTGAGCGTGAAGGGACCGAAGTCGTTTTTCGTTGTCCAAACATCTATGGCTGTACGGCTCAAATAGCCAGACGCATCGAACACTTCGTCTCGCGCGACGCTATGGATGTTGATGGTGTGGGCGAAGTTCTGATTCAGCAGTTAGTCAAGCAAGGTTTGATTACTAAACCGTCTGACCTGTACCGTTTGACTGAAGCAGACTTGCTCTCAATTGAACGTATGGGGGCTAAATCCGCAAAGAAAACTCTTTCTGGGCTTGAGCTATCAAAATCGCGTCCCTTGGCTAATTTGATTTACGGACTGGGAATTCGGCACGTTGGCGTCAATGGTGCCGAACTGTTAGCTGAACATTTTCGCTCGATGGATGAATTAGCTGCAGCAACGGTTGAAGAGATTACTGCCATTGAGGGAATTGGTCCTGTCATTGCCATGTCTGTTGTCGAATTCTTCGCGCAGTCGCAAGCACAGCAGCTCATTGAAGAGTTGCGCACCGAAGGCGTCACTTTGCAGTCGACCGACACAGATTATCCTCAGTTGCAAGTCGAGCAAATATTTGCCGAGCAAACGTTTGTATTGACAGGCACACTTGATGGCATGGATCGCAGTGATGCCGAAAAAAGTATCAAGCAGCGCGGCGGCAAAGTCAGTGGTTCTGTTTCCAAGAAAACCAATTACGTCCTTGCTGGCGCCAGCCCCGGCTCTAAGCTGACTAAAGCGGAAGAACTTGGTATAACGATACTAGATGAAAAGCAATTCCGCGAGTTATTGAACTCTGCCGCACGAACAGAAAGGTAGAGCAGGATGCGCTCATGAGAACGTTTTCTTTACATCCCATCGTTTTAATTGCTCTGATTGTTTTTGTGATTGTGAGTAGCCTTTTGCTGCTCGTTGTGGCTCCCATCGTTTTACTCAACTGGTTCTGGAATGCTGTTATCGCCTTGCTTAGTGGCTTACCTACAATAGGTGTTTTTCAGGCTGGACTTCTCTATGTCGCTTTGATTTGTCTGTTGTATATTAGTGATTTAGTTCACGTCGAATTTAAAGCTGAGAAGATTAATTGATAAAACTGAAGAAAAGACTTTTCGCCTGCAGTCTGCAAATCATGTTGATAGCGTCGGCTGGCACTATTGCGCTAACTTCTAGCAATTTGAGCGCATTGGCTAAAAAGAAGAAAGGCGAAAATACAGTTCTGCCGTCAGAAGCTAATTTCAACAAAGGTGTCGCTTTCTATAAGATAAGGGATTTTGATTCTGCAGCCGATGCTTTCTTGCAAGCCGTTTATTTTGCTCGCAATGGCTACAACTCAGAAGCTTATTTCTGGTTGGGCAAAAGTTACATGGCTAAGCACGAGGACACGAAAGCGCTTGAGGCTTTCAAAAAGCACATCGAACAAAGTATCAAAGAAAGTCCTGATGCTCATTATTATATGGGCGAAATTTATTTGCGTAATAATCAGTTGAAAGAAGCTGAAGACGAAGCCATGAAAGCGACCATGGAATATGGTTTTGGGGGCTACAAGGCACACAATTTGCATGGCAAAATAATTATGGCTAGAGGTGATTATTCCAACTCGCGCACGGAATTTTCACGCGCGCTTGGCGACTTTCCCTGGACATATACAGATGCCTGGATGAATTATGCTGAGTCCTATATGAAGGAAAAAGACTGGGCGAATGCTTACAAGCAATACAACAACATGCTTGTTAATCCGAAGAAACTGGAAGGACTCGACCTTGAGAAGGTAACGCTGAACATTGGTATTTGTCTTCTTGCTAAAGGCGATCACCAGGGCGCTATCAATAATTTTCGACAGGTCCTGACTATGAATGGACAAAATGCTGATGCGCACTTGCAGATGGCGATGGTCTTCGATTCGGAGAATCACCTCTCTTCTGCCATTAAAGAATATGCTGATTTTGTTCGCTGTTCGGATAATCCCAAAAAGATTCAAACAGCAAAAGAACGAATCGCTACACTGGAGCAGAAAATGACAGTGGCACCAGAGCCTATCAATCTGACGCCACCAAAACGCAAAGTTGACGCGGGGACCGAAGAACAAAAGGTTGCACCGCCACCGGTGCCGGTGAATAAAGACTCAGGTTTCTAATTAGTGTGTTTGTTCTTCTGCGGCGATAAATTCGCCTTGATTGATATAACCGTATTCAAGCATATTGTCGATGACGTCCCGTTGCCGGGCTCTTGCTTGCACATGATTTTTGCTGTCACCAAGCACTGATGGTGCTTTGACGATGCCTGCTAAAAAGGCTGATTCGGCGACGGTCAGATCCTGCGCTTTTTTATGAAAATAAATCTCAGCCGCCGATTCAATACCGTATGCACCGGAGCCGAAGTAAATCTCGTTGAGATAAGCTTCCATAATTTGATCTTTTGTGTATCTATCCTCTAATTTCCAGGCAAGCACTAATTGTGTCAGCTTTCTGCGAGCGCTGCGTTCATTTGGATCCAGGTATAGATTTTTAGCCAGCTGTTGCGTGATTGTGGAAGCTCCTTCGACAAAACTAAATTGCTTTAAATTGTCGATAGTGGCTCTCAGTATGCCTACAGCGTCGATACCATGATGTTTGTAGAAATAATGATCTTCAGCGGCCATGATGGCATTGACCATATTTTTGGACACTTTGTTTAAAGGCACTGGTTTTCTGGGGACGTCGCTTAAATCTGCCGTGTCAACATGACCGATATAAATCGTCTGAGCACCGTGAGCGCCCGCGTGCAAGACATTCAATTGGGGTGTTTTGATCGAATTCCAGAAATAAAGGGCATAACTCATAGCAGACAGCACAAGGATTAGCGCCAATACTCTCAAAACCGTTGTGAATCTGCTGGGGTTGTGCTTGGGTGTCAAAATGAGTCTCTGTGCTGCCATGCGTATTATGCCACGGCATCGTGTAAGCTTTTGCTGTTGTTGTGATTCTTTTTAATGCCCGGCCGAGTGATTATGCCACCAGAAAATTCTCTTGAAAATGTCAGTCAAATCGCCTCAGAACTGGGTTTGCGTCGTGAGCAGGTGGAGGCTACAGTTAAGCTTTTAAGCGAAGGAGCGACGGTACCGTTTATTGCTCGTTACCGCAAAGAGGCAACGGGATCTATCGATGAGGTGGCTGTTACATCTATACGCGACCGTCTGGCTCAACTCCAGGAATTGCAGAAGCGACGTTTTGCGATCATTTCTTCGTTGACCGAGCGAGCGTTGCTCACGCCTGATCTCGAGCAGCAAATTAATGCTGGCAAGACTCTAGTGGAGCTGGAAGACATTTATCTGCCTTACCGTCTTAAACGGCGTACAAAAGCTTCAATGGCTCGTGAAAAGGGATTGGAGCCTCTTGCCCAAGCCATTTACACATTTGCCACCAAGGAACCCCAGGTTCTCGCTCAGTCATATCTAACGGCTTCGGTCGATGCGCAGGGGCAGAAGCTGGATAACGCCGTGGCCACAGTCGAGGAAGCGCTGTCTGGGGCAAGAGATATCATCGCTGAAAATATAAATGAAGATAAAAAAGTTAGGACAATTGCTCGTAAATACTGGTCGACCAAATCTGAAATTCGCTCGAGTGTGGTGTCAAAGAAACAGAGCGAAGCGGGCAAATATCAAGACTATTTTGATTGGTTCGAACCGGCTCAGCAAGCGCCGTCTCACCGTCTTCTTGCTCTTTTTAGAGGTGAGAAAGAAGGAATGCTTAATGTGGAAGTGGTGCCCCCTTATGAGCCTTTGCTCGCTCAGCTGGAAAGTCTGCTAATTCCGCGCTCAGGTGCATGCGCTGAACAAATCAAAATGGCGCTTGCAGACAGTTATAAACGATTGCTTGCACCATCTCTGGAGACCGAAATTCGTGGTCTACTGAAAGAACGCGCAGATACTGAAGCCATCAAAGTGTTTGCCGATAATATTCGGCAGCTCTTACTTGCAGCTCCACTCGGGCAGGTGAATGTGCTTGCTGTGGATCCCGGTTTTCGTACCGGCTGTAAATTAGCTTGTCTTGATGCTCAGGGACAGTTTTTGCATCATGACGTCATGTATTGGACGGGCGTTGAAGCTGCCGCTTCACCCGAGCAAACGGAGGCTGGGCGTAAAGTCTTAGCGATGCTCGAGAAGTATGCAATTGGTGCCATTGCCATTGGTAATGGCACTGCTAGCCGTGAGACAGAATCATTTTTGAAAAAACTGCTTAATGCAGCTAGTGTGAAGACTTTTAACAATGGCAAGAAAATTCCCATTGTTATTGTCAGCGAATCAGGCGCTTCGATTTATTCGGCATCCGAACTTGCTCGTGAAGAATTTCCTGCTCTTGATCTAACTGTACGTGGTGCAATTTCAATTGGACGGCGCCTAATGGACCCGCTTGCCGAGCTCGTAAAAGTCGAGCCCAAATCAATTGGAGTAGGACAGTATCAACATGATGTCGATCAAGTTTCGTTGAAAGCCAGTCTCGACGATGTTGTCGTTAGTTGTGTCAATAGCGTGGGCGTAGAACTGAACACTGCAAGCAAGCAATTACTCACTTATGTTTCTGGACTTGGTCCACAACTTGCTTCCAACATCGTTAAATATCGCGATGAGAACGGACCTTTTGGTACTAGAGCGGATCTCAAAAAGGTGCCAAGACTGGGAGCCAAAGCCTATGAGCAGGCGGCTGGCTTTTTGCGAATTCGCTCTGGTGGCAATCCACTCGACGAAAGCGCCGTGCATCCAGAAAGCTATTCGGTTGTGGACGCGATGGCCAAAGAACTCAAATGCGCTGTCAAAGATCTCATGACTAAAGATGAATTGCGCAAGCGTATCAACGTTAAGCAGTTTGTGACGGCTGCAATCGGATTGCCTACTTTGACCGATATCATGAATGAGCTGGCAAGACCTGGACGCGATCCACGCGAACAATTTGAAGCGTTCGATTTTAAAGAGGGCGTCAACGAAATCAAAGATTTGGAAGTGGGTATGCTTTTGCCGGGAATAGTGACAAACGTTACGGCTTTTGGCGCCTTTGTGGATATTGGCGTGCATCAAGACGGTCTGGTGCACGTCAGTGAGTTATCCAATACATTTGTGAAGAATCCTGGTGATGTTGTGAAAGTGCAGCAAAAGGTCACTGTCAAAGTAATGAGCGTGGACAAAGAGCGCAAGCGGATTGGCCTAAGCATGAAGAATTTAGCGGCTCGGTAAGATTTAAAGATTTATTTTCGGCAGCTTAATTGCAACTTGGCGATGACCACTGTTGTATTGTCAGAAACAAGAGCCTGTGCAGATTCTGGCGTGTCGTCGCTAGCAAATGGACTGGGCAGTAAATCATTGAGTGGTATCGAATGTGGTACCAGGTTTTTCTCGGCTACAAGTAATGCCAGCGCTTTATGGAAGATCTCCGTGCGCGCTGCTGGATCGTGTATTTGTTCGAGTGCCTGTGAGCAAGAAATGAACAAAACAGAATCGGGCGTCGCTGCTGTACCAAAAAGAGTCAAGCCAACAAGTGTGTTTTTATTGCTAGTTGATCGTCCTAAAGAGCCCTTGTCGTTGTTCTTTCGCGGTAGTTCGATGACACTGCCTGCTTTTTCCAGGTTATCTTCTTCGCCTTGCTCTGGATTGAGCAGGTGCACGCCTTTTTCGCCGGTGCGTTGATAAGCTGCATAGAAGTGCATGTCTTTTTCCAGACGCACTTCGAGACGCAATACATCGCCTGCCACAAACTGAGTGTTCACACTCGTTTTTTGCCATTTGATCGAGCCGTATTTGGCGCGAATGCATTCGACGTTAAACCACTCGTTGCTTGGCTCTTCTGGCTTGGAGAAAGGCTGGAAGACATTCGAGAAAGTGTTGACTAGTGCACCAAGAGGATTGCCAGGCAGCGCTGAAACTTTGCCCGCTCCACTGTGCGCGCCGTCAGGTTTGACATTATCAACTTTGTCACTGGAGCTAGCGGCTCTGGAGGCGGATCTCGATGCAGCCATCTGCAAATCGGTAAGCGTCACAGATTGTTCATCTACGCTTTCTAAAGCATCTGGTAATTCCCTTTGAACCAGTGTTATAGGGCTTTTGGTGCGTCGTTTGCCTGTCAGTTCAGCAATTAAGCTCTCAATTGAATCCATCTTCAGCATATAGTCAGACAGCGGCGCTTGCTTGTTGGTTTCATTATCACGAGCGATTTGACCGCAATGCATGCCAACGACAATTCCATTCTTGAAGATCGGAGCGCCGATAGCCTCTGGCGGGACGTGAATCGAAATAAAGTGATGATATTCGTCGCCTTGCCTGCGCGACTCTAAAATGGCACCACTTTCAATTGTGGGCAAAAGGCTGTGTGTATCGATCGATAGGCAGAATATATCCTCACCTTTACTGAGATAAACATCTGTGGTCGTAAGTAGTGGAACTAGAGGTTTTTCTTCAACATCTTGCATCCAGGGATTATTCGCTCTGAAGCGCTCCCGGATGCCAGAAGCTTCAGTGACACTGATCATTCCAGCATGCAGCAGAAGCTCTAAAGAGTGGAGCACAATATAAGCATCCAGACTGCAGCCTAGCATCAAGCGACCGATTGTGGTGCCAGCTTGAATGCGTTCCCAGACGTAAGGCAGATCTTCATGCTCAGATTCGTCAAATTTACTCAGGTCTAAAACATCCCGATTTTTATTGACCAGCATGTCGGGACCGCTAATATTCGCTTCGAGAGTGGCCTGCGCATCCAGACGCATATAGGCTTCAATCATAACCGGGTTGGTTGCGCGCTCCATCGGTGGAAAATCGCACCATTGCGGCTTTTCTTCGAATTTAAAAAAGAAATATCCTTTAAACGGTGTCGAGACCAGGCGATACATGGCTTGCTCGTTGTATGAATCTTTAAAGCGCACGTATTTGATCTGACCGTTTTCGCAAAACAGTCGGGCAAATGTGCGCTTGTGAGAATCCGAGACTACTAGTGTTCCTGTCTGACGATTAGAGAGAAGACTCTGCATGATACCGGCAAGCTCAATATTGCTGACGCGCCCGGCAAATTCGCTGCGTTCTTTAGAAGACAGAGCCTGGTCGATTTTGGCAATGGTAGCCTGGCTCAATGGAGTGACTTCTTCGGACAATTCCAGAAAGACCAGATTATTCTCCAGGGAAGTCAGAAGGGGCGGCGGATAAAAATCTGCTTGAGAAAGCAATCTTTTGGCGGCCCACTGATCGAAACCAGGGTGAAACTTGGCGCTACTGACTGAGAATTCGTGATTGCTGAGGGGGAAGCGAACGATAAGGGCTTCGATGATTTCGGCGTATGGCATATAAATATATGCGCACGTTGCGACGAGACCCTCTGCGGCCAGCCAAACGGTGCCGATCACCTCTTCAGTTTCACCGGATCTGTCGATCACCCAGCCCACTGAAGGACTGAAAGACGCTAATTGTAAAGCTAACTCGCTGAGCATTGAGAGCAATGAAACTCGGACATCTAGAACCTACTCATTCTACGGCAACGCTGCTTGCACAAATCCTAGACGTGCAAAATAAACTGAGAAAAAGTATTTCGGTTGGCGTTAGTGCTCGTAAGCCGCGCTTAAATGAGCCGTTTGAGAAATTGCCCAGAATTGTCATCAGTTACAATTCTGGGCATTTCGAGCCCCGGTCAATTTCTTTAAAGTCTTTGCAACGTCTGAAAATTCAGCCTATTTGCCAGTATAGGCCGGTACACGCTTTTCCGCGAAGGCTTTGACCCCTTCTTGAAAATCATTGCTGCGTCCAGCAATTTCTTGCAAGCAGGCTTCGTATTCAAGCAGTTCTTCCAGGTCGTTAAATATTGCCTTATTTATTGCTCTTTTAGTTAGACCAAAGGCTTTGGTTGGACCGTTGGCTAATTTTTCTGCTAGCGCCATAGCTTCGGTCATCAACTGGCCCGCAGGACAAACTTTATTGACCAGTCCAAGACGCAGAGCTTCGGCGGCGGGGAGCTTATCGGCTGAAAGCATTAATTCAAACGCTCTGGTAGCGCCAATCAAGCGCGGCAGAAAAAATGTTGAGCCAGAATCCGGGACAAGACCAATCTTGGAAAATGACTGAATGAAGTTGACATTATCTGCAATCAGCCGATAATCGCAGGCAAAAGCGAGGCTTGCACCTGCACCGGCAGCGACACCATTGACGGCGGCTATAATGGGTTTTTCCATGCGTCTGATTTTGACGATGATTGGGTTGTAACGACGACGAATGGAGTCTCCTAGAGATAATTTCTTTTCGCCGACGATGTTGCTGATGCTGCGATTTTGTAAATCCTGACCTGAGCAGAATCCGCGTCCCGAGCCAGTTATGATTAAGGCTCGAATGGCTGGATCTTTTTCCAGTTCTTTCAGTGTGTCTTGCAGGGCAAATGTCAACTCATCATTGAATGCATTCAATTTGTCTGGACGATTGAGCGTGATCACGCCAACGCCCTTCTTTTTTTCAATCTGCAAAATGTTGTTATTGTCTGTCATTTCGTTAATCAGCCTCAATTATTTGCCGGTAAATTTAGCCGGTCGTTTTTCCAGAAATGCTTTCATTCCTTCTTTTTGATCGTCCGAGGCAAAAAGCAAATAGAAATTTTTGCGCTCGAATTCCAGTCCTTCGCAAAGTGACATGTCGTAGTTTTTCAAAATCGCTTCTTTTGCTAATTGAACGGCCACTGGAGATTTGCCGGCGATTTGTTTTGCCAGTGTTTTTGCCTCTTCGAGATAAAGTTCGACTGGCAACACACGATTGACAAGACCCATAGCCAGCGCTTCTGAAGCAGTCACTGGTCGTCCTGTCAAAATCAATTCCATCGCTTTGTATTTGCCGACGATGCGAGTCAATCTCTGAGTTCCACCGGCGCCTGGTATCACACCTAGATTGATTTCTGGTTGACCGAACTGTGCTGTTTCAGAGGCAATGATGATGTCGCAATTCATCATCAGTTCACATCCGCCGCCCAGTGCAAAACCGCTAACAGCCGCAATAATCGGCTTTTTAACGGCGCGAATTTTGTCCCATGTGGCAAATTTATTTTGCAACATGATGTTGATTGCAGTTTCGTCCGACATCTCTTTGATGTCTGCGCCAGCAGCGAACGCCTTATCTCCACCAGTGATGACAATGGCACCAATTGCTGGATCTTGATCGAATGTAGCAAGAGCATCGGTCAGCTCGGTCATCAATTCGTGATTGAGAGCATTGAGCACTTTCGGTCTATTCAATGTGAGCAATGCAATATTGTCTTCAGTTGCAGCCAGTATGTTTGTGTAGTTCTTCTGACTTGCAGTGGTCTGGCTTTTGGTTGTGGCATCAGACATAGTTTCTCCTTCAGGCTGCTTAAACAGCGGCTTTGGCTAGCACTTTTTCTTCTACTTCGGCAAACATCATGGTGACCAGCTCTTTTGCAAAACTCATCACATCTTTGCCGGAAGCGCGACCTTCGGGCGATGACATACCTGCCTTAAGTGCTTCCATATCGTCGAAATACATTTCCGCCATCATGTAATATTCGCTTTCGCCCATTGGTGAGCCAGTGAATTTGCTCAATTCGACATGCTTGAGACCAGGAATTTTTTCGGTCAAGGGCATGTGAATTTTGTGATAATGTTCTTCGAAAGCGGCGATATCCTCTGGCTTTTTATAAAGAGCTACGAGCTTTACCATTTTGTCCTCACTTTGTTTGATGTGTTGTCTGTAATTGTCTATTCAGGATCTTTTGTCAATTACGCGCTGCGCTTTGCCTTCGCTGCGCGGAATTGAGCTTGGTTTTTTCAATCTTATGTCGGCTGTGACACCAAGGCTGTCTTTGAGCAAAGACTGAATCTTTGAGCCAAGATTGATGTACTCCAGATGTTCATCATCAAAATGTCCCCACTTTGTTGCTAAAGATTCTGAAATTTCAACGTGCACTTCAAGACAGTCGAGTGCTTTGTGACGTTCGAGCACTAGTTGATAATGTGGTGCCAGATCATCAATCTGCAAAAGTGCTTTTTCTATTTCCGAAGGAAACACATTCACGCCACGAATGATGAGCATATCGTCAATGCGTGCGCGCACGCGATTCATGCGCACCATGGTGCGTCCGCAGACACAGCGCTCCCGATTGAGAACGGATAGATCGCCAGTGCGATAGCGAATGACTGGAATCGCTTCTTTGGTGAGTGTTGTGAACACTAGTTCACCCTCTTGCCCCTCTGGTAAAAGATCGCCTGTTTTAGGATCGATGATTTCAGCGAGGAAGTGGTCCTCCCAGATGTGCAGACCTTTGCGACCTTCAGCACATTCCATCGATACACCAGGTCCCATCACTTCACTTAGACCATAAATGTCGAGCGCCGAAATTTTCAATTTGTCTTCGATTTGAGCGCGCATTTCTTCTGTCCACGGCTCAGCGCCAAAAATGCCAATTTCTAATTTCATTGACTGACGATCGATTTTCAAATCGTCCATTGTGTAGGCGATGTTCATGGCATACGAAGGTGTCGCGCAAAGCAC